>MDTD01134298.1_pt1 | contig 12490 bp, 8 predicted proteins | sample 811221 | NCBI WGS metagenome assembly MDTD01 (sample SAMN05326646, study PRJNA326480) | marine metagenome | isolation source: seawater | place: Pacific Ocean: South West | collected 2011 | reverse complement strand
TATCTTTAAAAAGTAAAAAGACTAAAAAAAGGCCTAAACCAAAACCAATAAGGTAATATTTAAGCCTTTGCGTAAATTTCAACAGAAATGATTTTAATACCTGTAGTGCTCAGGTTTGTATGGGCCATTTACTTTAACTCCAATGTAATCAGCCTGATCTTCAGAAAGAGTTTCTAATTCAACTCCAATTTTTGATAAATGTAAATAAGCTACCTTCTCATCAAGATGTTTTGGAAGCATATACACTTCATTTTTGTAGTTATCACTGTTTTTCCAAAGTTCAATCTGTGCCAAAGTTTGATTGGTAAATGAATTACTCATTACAAAGGATGGGTGACCAGTTGCACATCCTAAATTAACAAGTCTTCCTTCGGCTAGTAATATGATGTCATTACCATTAACATTGTACATATCAACTTGAGGCTTTATGGTGGTTTTAGAGGAACCATAATTTTCGTCTAACCATGCTACATCAATTTCGTTATCAAAGTGGCCGATATTACAAACAATGGTTTTGTCTTTCATCAATTCAAAATGATGGCCTTTTATGATATCTTTATTTCCAGTAGCGGTAACCACTATGTCAGCCTCTGCAACTGCATTATCCATCTTTTTAACTTCAAATCCATCCATAGCTGCTTGTAATGCACAAATAGGGTCGATTTCAGTGACAATAACTCTCGCACCAGCACCCTGTAGTGAAGCTGCAGAACCTTTACCCACATCACCATATCCAGCTACTACTGCAACCTTTCCCGCTAGCATCACATCTGTAGCTCTTCTAATAGCATCCACTAATGATTCTTTACAGCCATATTTGTTGTCAAACTTTGATTTAGTAACAGAATCATTAATATTAATGGCAGGAATAGGTAAAGTACCATTGATTACTCTTTCGTAAAGTCGGTGTACACCAGTTGTAGTTTCTTCTGACAATCCTTTGATATTACCAACTAGTTCAGGATAATTATCCAATACCATATTGGTTAAATCACCACCATCATCCAATATCATATTTAAAGGTTGATTGTCTTTAAAGGCAAATAGGGTTTGCTCAATACACCAATCAAATTCTTCTTCATTCATCCCTTTCCAAGCGTAAACTGGGACCCCTGCCTCAGCTATAGCCGCAGCTGCATGGTCCTGAGTTGAAAATATGTTACATGAAGACCAAGTTACTTCAGCCCCTAATTCCACTAGCGTTTCGATTAAAACCGCAGTTTGAATAGTCATGTGTAAACAACCTGCAATTCGAGCACCTTTCAATGGTTGCTCATTTTTATACTCTTCTCTTAATGACATTAGCCCTGGCATTTCTGCTTCAGCTAATTTGATTTCTTTTCTACCCCAATCGGCTTGGCTAATATCTTTTACCTTGTATGGTAAACTTGTTGTTTGACTCATTTTAATAAATTTTCAGCGAAAGTAAAATTTTAAAAGTTGAAATCCAATACTTTAAATAAAGGATTATAATTCGTTTAACTTTTTTAAAAAAAACTAGTAAAACCGATGTGTATTTTCCCTGTTCTTAATTGGATGGGCTCTCCAACACTACTTCCCAGTCCATAGACTAAGTTTAGAAGGCCGTTATTAAAACCTACAGTGGTGCCTAACCCCATACTTTTTAACCAATTATTTTCATATCCTTCTGTTAATTTAGCTTCTGTCCAAGCCCAATCTGAAAAAATAAAAACGCTAGATTCATTATCTAATAAGAAGTGAATTTCTGTATTTGATATTCCGTAGGAACTGACCCAAATAGATTCTTCATCAAACCCTCTTATCGAATTGTAACCACCTATTCTTTCAAGTTCATTTTCAAAAAGTTGTTCGTTAACCGAGGTATTTAGTTTAAGTTGTTCTTTAAAGATGATTTTTTCATGTATTCTGAAGTGTTGTTGATAGTTGAATTTTAGTTTGTAATTAGGTGTTCTAACTAATTCCTCACTTGTGCTAAGCATTGTTTGTTTGTTTCCAGTTAATATGGAAGAGTGAATTCTCCATCCATTGGTTGGATTTATACTTTTATTGAGTTGATTTTGATCAAATAAAAAACCAAAACTTTTTGTAGAAGTGAAATTGTAATCGGATTGTTGAACATTCGTAGATTGATTTTGACTTAGTATTATACCAATTCTACTTTGTGGTCCTTTGCTGTAGCATAAGTTTACGGATGCATCAAAGTTGAAAAATGATGAATCTTTTCTAATCATATTTAAACTTCCATTAAATTCAAAGGGAGATCCAAATAGATAAGGGAGGTTGACAGATGAAATTAGATTTTGTGAGGCATTAAACATTCTTCTCCATTTAAATTCAATTTTCTCGCCAGCATTAAAGTTGTTATTCAGATTTAACATGATATTTCCAGTAAATTGAATTTGTCCATCATTGTCAGGTTGAATACCTATGATGCCATTAGCATTGTTAAATGATTTGATTTTTACATAAGTGTATATTTTAGCCTTTCCATCCACAAATTCATAGGCTGGTGGCCTCAATGAATTCATATAATTTATTTTTGAAATTTTATTTTCAATTTCCTTAATCTTTTGGTAATCAAATAAACTCCCAGTTTCAATATCAATTAACCTTTTGAGTAGTTTGTATTGCTTGTTGCTGAGTTCAGGATTTATTAAAGTGTCTATTTTTATGATTGGACCTTTATCAATTTTTAATTTGATTTTTAATGCATTGGAATCAATATCAGCATTAGAGATATCTATATAGGCAAAGGGATACCCGCTATTATTAAAATTGTCAATTATTTCTGTAAGCTTTTTTGGGTAATCTGCAAGTTGTAATTCATCAAGCTGATTTAAATCGAATTCATTATTACTTTTTTTTCCTTCAACTGTGTAGTTAATGTTGAATTTGTAGCCTTCATTAAGAAATGCGATATGTTGATTTCCTTCAAATTGGAAAGAGTCAATGGTGGCATTGAGGTATCCTAGATTTAATAATTTCAGCCATTCCGATGTAGCTATATTTTTGGCTTCATCAAAGTTTGGATTAGCTTGTTTTTCTAGTCTTACATTTTTACTTTTTAAGTCATGGTAGTTGATTACCATTTCGCTTACTTTTTGAGCCTTTGAGGATATCAAAAAAAACAAGATAAAAAATGGGGTTAGTATGTCGCTTCTTAGGTTTTCCAATTGATTTCTATTCCGTGAAATTGTTTTAAATATGCATTTGCTTTTGAAAAATGTTTACATCCAGAAAACCCTCTGTAACACGAAAGAGGAGAGGGGTGTGAAGTCTTTAGAATTAAATGTTTTTCATGGTCAATTAATGATTCTTTTTTTTGTGCTTTTGATCCCCAAAGCATAAATACAATGTGTTCATTATGATTTGATATAAGATTTATTGTTTTATCCGTGATTTTTCCCCATCCTATGTTCTGATGTGAGTTGGGTAATCCTTTTTCTACTGTTAAAACACTATTTAATAAAAAAACACCTTGATTAACCCAGTTCATCAAATTACCACAACTATTATAAATACCTAGATCTTCTTTAATTTCTTTGAAAATATTAACCAACGATGGAGGAGGTTTTATGTTGTTTTCAATAGAGAAACTTAATCCATGTGCCTGGTCAACCCCGTGGTATGGGTCTTGACCAAGTATAAGAACTTTAATTTGTTTAAGGGTTAATTGATGATAAATAGTAAAAACTTGATCAATTGGGGGGAGTATCTTATTGGTTTTTAAGGATTTATTTAGTTTACTATTAAGAGTCTCAAAACAGCTTGGATCAAGTTCATCACTAAGTAACTCAAGCCAATTTAGAGGTATTAATTTTTCTATTTCAAATTTTGTTGACACGTATTCTGGTAAAAATAAAAATTAATGTTTTTTTTTAAGCTTTGTGTTTTTTAATACATTTGTTATTCAATTTGTTAATTATGAAAAGATCTTTACTGTTTGTATTTGCATTTTTGTTCATCTTATCATTACCATCTTGTTACTTGTTCAAACCTGTTCAAAAAACTTGTCCAGCATACAGCTCAATCCATAGCCCTTCTACTTCAGTTGATCAGTTATCATGCGAGCTAAACCAAAACTTGAACGAAAACAACTTTTAGTTATTACTTTTTATTAAACTAAATTTATTTTCTAGATAATTCCATATTTTTGTTTTATGGGATATCCACGTGTCTTATTGTGTGTTCTATTAAACATTTCGATTGTAGTTTGCTCCTACAGTCAATTGCCTCAGGAAGAATCCCTTCAAGTACGGGTGTCTAAGGAAGTTTGGTTGGGTGCAGTTGTTCATTCAAATGGTTTTGGAGTAAACTTGGATGTTGCTAAATTCAAAACGTACAAGAAAAAACAACTGTTGCATGTTGAACTTGTTAATATGAAACATCCAAAAGAGTATAAAATGCTCGGTTTCGGTGATGAAAGCGCAAAAAAGTATGTTTATGGTAAAACAAATTATTTAAATGTTATTCGTTTTGGAACTGGAAGAAGAAAGTTATTATTTGAGAAGCATAGAAATAATGGCGTGCAATTTGCATTCAACACCAGTGCAGGATTATCATTAGCTTGTCTGAGACCCGTATATCTCCAAATTTATAAAAGAGATTACAATGGCGTACCTATCGCGGTTGTTCCGGAAAGATATGAACCTGCAGAACATGGTTACTATGATATTTACGGTCGTGGACCTCGCTTCAGAGGGTTATTTGAATACCAATTTCAACCTGGAATTTTTTTAAGAGCTGGGTTGGAGGCAGACTATTCAGTTGTTCCTGAGTTAATTCAAAATATTGAATTGGGTATTGCTGTTGATGGTTATTTAAATCAAGTTGAAATTATGGCCAACAATGACCCTACATTTTATTTTGCCACCGTATATTTGAGCTTCTCTTTGGGGAATAAATTTTATTAAAAATGTCAGAAACTAACGTTTTAAAGAAACCTAAAAAACCCAGTTGGCTTAAGGTTAAGCTTCCAACAGGAGAGTCCTACAAGAAAGTAAGAAATATGGTATCAGAACATAAACTTCATACCATTTGTGAGAGCGGTAATTGCCCTAATATGGGTGAGTGTTGGGGTGCAGGTACTGCAACTTTTATGATTCTAGGTAATGTTTGTACACGATCTTGCGATTTCTGCGCAGTATCAACAGGAAAGCCCGAAGAGGTAGATGTTTTTGAACCGGCTAGAGTGGCCAAATCTGTCAAACTGATGAATGTTAAGCATGCCGTTATTACATCCGTTGATCGAGATGATTTACAAGACGGAGGTGCAGATATCTGGGTGAAAACAGTAAGTGCAATTAGAAGAAAATCACCTGAGACCACACTTGAAACATTAATACCTGATTTTGCTGGAAAATGGGAAAATCTTCAAAAAATTATTGAAGTTGCACCAGAAATAGTTTCGCATAACATTGAAACCGTAAGAAGGTTAACAAAAAAAATTAGAATTCAAGCAAAATACAATCGAAGTTTGGAGTTATTGTTGAGGCTTAAAAAAGGTGGAATGAAGACTAAGTCTGGTCTGATGCTTGGTTTAGGTGAAACAGAAGAGGAAGTGATTGAAACAATGCAAGACTTAAGAACTGTTGAGGTAGATATTTTGACATTGGGCCAATACCTTCAACCTACTCCAAAGCATGCAGAGGTAAAGGATTTCATCACTCCTGAAAAGTTTGATGAGTATCAAAAACTAGGTATAGAAATGGGGTTTAGGTTTGTAGAAAGTGGTCCTCTTGTTAGATCTAGTTATCATGCTGAAAAACATCTCTTTTAACATTTATTTAATATTTTATTCTAAACAATTATTTGGATAACTCAATTATTCGTATTTTCGAGTAATTAAAGCGAAACCACAATAGAATGAAAAAACTATATTTTGTACTTCCAATAACAGCTGCTTTAGCATCTGTTTTCTTTATCAAAAATTATACAACTGAGGAAAATAATAGATCTTATTTTCATAAATCTCAAAAAACAGTCGATAAACAATACACAGCTAATGAGGCTCTTGAGTTTCGAAAGATGCTTTACAAGGATGCTGTCACAGGCAAAATCGAATTGCAAAAATTAGCAGCCGCTAAAGATCAGGTAAAACAAATGATGTTGGCTAAGTCAACAGCTTTGTCTTTTGTAGAAGAAGGTCCCGATAATATTGGCGGAAGAACAAGAGGTTTGGCCATTCATCCTGATGATGATAACGTCATGTTTGCAGGTTCGGTTTCAGGAGGTCTTTTTGTTACTAGAAACAAAGGTACTAATTGGGAAAGAGTTCAAGAATTTGATGATGCAATGCAGAGTAGTGCTAATGGAACGGGCTCGTTAGGTGTTTCATCAATTGCCATTACACCTGGTGGTGCACTGTACGTAGCTACTGGTGGTTCTGCTTATGAAGGCAATTTCAGTTACGAAGGATCAGCTAACATTAGTGGAGATGGTATTTGGTATAGTATGTCTACAACAAACTTTAATTTTCAGCAGCTTTCTGGAACTGATAATAAAGATGTGTTGAAAGTTATCTCAGATCCAATAGCTGATAACAAGATATATTTTACGGGCGTTAGCATAGGTCTAAATGAATCTTCTAATTATCAGTCATCTCAAAGTGTATCTGGTATTTCAGCTACTGCTACTATTGGTGATGTCAAAATTTCAGAAGATGGTCAACACATCGTACTAGGTGTAAGGCAAGGTGGTGTCAGAACTTGGGTAAGTCATGATGCGGGTTCTAGTTTTACCGATATGCATGCCAACGGTGTTCTTCAAGGATTTGGATTTATAAGAGGTGAATATTCTATTTCAAAGGAAAAAAACAGTGACGATAATTATGTAATGTATGCCCTTTTTGCCAATTCAGTTGCTCAACTTGGAGGTGTATACAGGTCAATTGATAACGGTGATACATGGTGTCAAATTGCTCCACAAGCCACAGCCTCATTTGCTCCATTGACATCTAGAAGCGGTCAAGGTTGGTATGATTTGGTCATTTTATCTTCACCTAATGGTGAAACTTGTACTTTAGGAGGAATCGATCTTTGGGATTGGGTTCACACACCTGGTGCAACAACCTGCGACAATGGTCAATGGTATAGAGCATCGAATTGGGCTGCATCACCTACTTCCCCAAATTATATTCATGCTGACAACCATAGATTAACTTACAACAGTGCTGGTGAAATGATTGTGGGTAATGATGGCGGAGTTCAAGTGAGAACAGGATTTGGAAATTATCCTATAAATAAAGGATATAATGTGACTCAATTTTATTCCATGGCATTCGGTGGTCTTGGTGCAGTTATCGCTGGAGCACAAGACAACGGAACGTTATATAAGGATAATTCCCTTCCATGGAAAAAGGAATTTAATGAAGTTAGTGGTGGAGATGGATTTGAATGCGAAATTTCATATCTAGACCCATCGGGATTAATCGCTACGGTATACAATGGCGCAATTAGACGTTCAGATAACAATGGAACCTCAATGGGAACGGTTAGTATTACTTGCTCTGCTGGTCCTGGAGAGCCAGGGTGTGCTCCTTTTTACAATGCCATTGCATTGATGGAAAACCCAGAAGATATGCAATCGAGAGATTCAGTACAGTTTTGGTCACCAGACACCAACTCATTGTCGGCTGGTGATACGATAACCTATTACAGTGATAATTTTGGAATGCCACTGCAACATGTGCTAACGCAAGATGTTAATGTTTATGACACTTCCATCATTATAAATGGTAGCCCTCAATCTTTTGTGACCCGAAAAGACACCATTGTTCTTCCTGATTTTGTCCAATCTTATTTTGTTACTCAATGGGATAATTCAGTTTTTATTACTAGAGATATTTGGAGATTTTCTAAACCGACCGAGTGGTGGAAGCTACACGCTGGTTCTACGAGTTTTAAAAGCTTTGAAATATCTCATGATATGAACTATGTTTGGTGTGGTACTACTAATGGTCAACTCGTTAGAGTATCTGGGTTATCTAATGTTTACACAGCAGAAGGTGCTGATTTAGATTTAAAACCGCAAGCCACTGATTCATTAATTTTAATCTCAAACGGGGATACCGTAACTGGTTCATTGATTTCTCAAATTGATTTTGAAAATGATGCAAACCTTTACACTTGGCTGGATGGTAGACCAGTTGAATACAACATTAGCGTGAAAACTGTTGGTTCTTTCACTAATGTGATTACTGATATTTCGGTAGATCCATCTGATCCTGATAAAGTTTGTGTTACTACAGCTGGTACTAGTGGAAACCATGTATTCTTCTCTACAAATGCAACTACATCAAATCCATCCTTTATCGCTATAGATGGAAATTTACCGGATATGCCTGTTTTTGGTAGTGTTTTAGAAAGAGACCCATCAACAGATGTAATTGTGATTGGTACTGAATACGGTGTTTTCACCACGGATAACCCAGTAGGTACATCAACTACTTGGACAGCTTGTAATGATGAGATTGGTCCTATTCCTGTTTTTGATGTTCAACAACAGTGGAGAGACTGGGAAGAAGGCTTTGATTCTATAAGAAGATTTAGAAGAGTAGAAAATCCAGGTGCTATTTACGCATGTACACATGGACGTGGTGTTTGGAGAGCTGATAATTTATTATCCGATCAAAATCACAATGATAATCAGATATCACTGAACCCGGTATCACTAAGTGTTTTTCCTAATCCAGCATCAAGTGTGGTTAACGTGAGTTTTGTTGGTCCTTTAAATGAAAAAATATCATTAGATATTTATGACTTAAATGGAAGAAAAATTAACTCTATTATTGATAATGAGATCTCTAATGGTAAATTTTACAACATTACGCTAGATGTAAGCACATATCCATTAGGAACTTACCTAGTTGTCATGACCTCTAATACTGCAAATAAAGTATCCAAGTTCATAAAGTATTAACTTTTTTACTGCAGGAACAACATACATTGTTATGTAGTTTGTTTAGATAGTGTATATTTGACACTTATAACACTTTTATTATGAGTAAACTTGGTTTAGGAATTAATGGTTTTGGACGTATTGGTAGAATGGTTCTCCGTGCATCTCTTCACAGAAGTGATATTGAAATTAAAGCCATAAATGATTTATTGGATGTGGAACATTTAGTCTATTTGTTAAAATATGATTCTGTTCATGGTAATATTGATGCAGATATTCAATCGGGAAGTGACTACATTTCAGTTAACGGAAATAAGATTTCTATATTTTCAGAAAAAGATCCAGCAAAAATAAATTGGACATCAGTAGGTGTATCTACAGTGGTAGAATGTACAGGTTTTTTTACTGCAAAAGATGATGCTGCGATGCATTTAACTGGAGATGTTAAGAATGTGATCATATCTGCTCCTTCTAAAGATGCTCCTATGTTTGTAATGGGAGTTAATCATGAAGAAATTAATACAAATGATAAGGTGGTTTCTAATGCTTCCTGTACCACAAATTGCCTTGCGCCTACAGTAAAAGTATTACATGATAATTTTGAAGTAAAAGAAGCCCTTATGACTACGGTTCATGCCGCTACGGCTACCCAGTTTACGGTAGATGGTCCATCTAGAAAAAATTATAGACTAGGCAGAAGTGCTCTCAATAATATTATCCCAACTTCTACTGGTGCTGCCAAAGCAGTAACCAAGGTAATTCCTAGCTTAGAAGGTAAGATAACTGGAATGGCTTTTAGGATACCTACGGCTAATGTATCTGTGGTAGATTTGACAGTAAAGTTGGGTACTTCTACATCATATCAAGATATTATGAATACACTTGAGTCTGCCTCCAACAATGAATTAAAGGGCATTCTTGGTTTTACAACTGATAATGTGGTATCTCAAGATTTTGTAGGTGACCCAAGAACATCCATAGTTGATGCTGGTGCGGGGATCGAATTAAATGATACGTTCTTCAAACTGGTTATTTGGTATGACAATGAAGCAGGTTATTCTAATAAGTTATTAGATATGGCTCTACACATCAACAATCTCTAGATCTGAAATTGTTCTAGTTTCATTTCTTCATCTTCCATTATGGCATAGGTGTTGTGACGAATCCAATCCCCTAAATTAATATAGGTTGAATTTTCAGTTAGTTGGTGACTAATGGGTAGGTGTCTATGACCAAAAACAAAGAAATCTATTCTGTTAGTCCTTAATTTTTCTTTTGCATAAATAATAAGCCACTCTTTTTCTTCCCCTAGAAAAGATAGTTCTCCATGCATTTCTTTTTCTCTGCTACGTCTAGACCAGCTGTGAGCTATACTAAAGGCCAAATTGGGATGAATTCTTGCAAAAAGCCATTGGCAAAGTCGGTTAGAAAAAAAACGTTTTATGAGCTTATATTTTTGATCACCAGGTCCTAGTCCATCTCCATGTCCAATGAGAAAAGTTTTACCGTTAATTTCTTTTATAATTGGCTTTTGGTGAATGGTAACATGAAGTTCTTCTTTTAGGTAATCAAACATCCACATATCGTGATTGCCAGTGAAAAAGTGAATTTTAACTCCAAGATCAATTACCTCTGCAATTTTCCCAAGAAAACGTATACATCCTTTAGGAACAGTGTATTTATACTCGAACCAAAAATCAAATATATCTCCCACAAGATAAATCTCACTGGCATCATTTTTTATATGATCGAGCCAGGAAACCACCTTTATTTCTCTAAGGTCACTTTCTTTATTATGGGGAATGCCTAAATGAAAATCAGATGCGAAATATATTTTCTTTTTTTTAGTCAAGGTTTCACTTGTTTTTTGATTAAAAACGGATTTAATGATTTGAAATTAAAAATAAAGTTGATGCGTTGAAAAAATGATAGCTCATTTACGGCAACAGCATTCGTTAAATTTCTAGAATTACCTATATTTTCAGAATAAATTAACGGCACGTATATTTCTAGAATAGGTTTGTTATTGATCTGAATTATTGTGGTCTTAAGCCCCGCATTATAGGATAAGATATGATTAGTGATCCAAGAACCTGAATTGGCCATAAATAAGGGTTCATCATAGTATGCAAGATCTAAAAATAAGCCAAACGGTAAGCCAGGTAAATCAGCATTAATATTTGTACTTAATAACCAATCATCTGATTTTCCTGCTAAACTATTTACTTTAAATCCTCCATAGGTATTGGTGTTTTGCTGAGAAAGTAAGTTTTCAAAATTATTGATGTTTCGTCCTAAAAATACATGATCATATAAATAATCGGTACTCCCTTGAATGCCTCTTAGATAGAAACAAAATTCATTGCCTATATCTTGATAAAAATGATAGCCTCCAAAAAATCTAATCTTTAGTTTATCCCTTTTTTTATTGTATACATAAGTTAAATTGGAAGTTAGTTGAATGTTGTTTACCAATGAACTAGATTCATCAAGGCCATAAACATAATTTAACTTTAGTTGTTTAGGTTTTAAAAACTGTTTATTGCTTATTAAATATTCTACTGTCCCATAATATCGCGTTGTTTGTTCTGTAGTTTGAGGATCAATCAACAAACCAAAAGGTATGTATTGGTCTATTTTAAGGGCCCTTATTTTGATTGACTGACTTGGCGATGATCTTAAACTTTTGCCTTTTATTCTAAAATCTGAAGATAGTTCTTGTTTTATCCATCTATCTAAATTTGCAATTTGCTCAAATTTCGAATGATAGCTCTGGATATGGTACCTTAGACTTATTCTGGGTATAAAACTGTTTGTATTTATATTTTTAGTGAAGCTTCCGCTACCCACTAGTTGTCTGCTCCCAAAAGCATACATGGGGTTTAACATCCATTCATTTTTCTTTTCTTTAATTCCCGTGTTGTAAAAAGCTATTCCCATCATGGCTTTATCATGAAAATTCCAGCCAGTTGTTGGTGTAAAATGTACTTGATTTTTATAGTTAGACTTAACATCGTAGGGTAATGCTTTAAGTGAAATTGGTTTTATGTTTTTGACAATACCCTTTGTTCTAAATACATGATTTTTGAAGTTAAAGTCGGTGGTATTCATATTAAAATCTAATCCAAAGTGAGTGGGTAATGTATTAGATGTTAAGACAAATGAAGTGTCTTTTTTAAAACCCTCTATCCATGTTTGATCATACGCATTTAATGTGTCATTTTCTCCTCTAGTTAGATGGACAATATTGGTAGGTCCAGGAATTCCTTTGTTGTTTTTTAACTTAACTAAGTATTGTGATTCATTTAGCTTTTTAACCCTTTTTATAAGATAATCTACTTTATCAGTTGTATTTACGTAATCATTAAAAAACCACGATAGATTCTTGTTGCTTTTTAATGAAAATATTTCCTCAATATCATGGGGTTTAGGATGTTTAAATTTCCATTTATCAAAGTAAGTGTGCATGCAATTATCAAAAAGATCTTCTCCTAAATAATCTTTAAGGTAATGAAATCCTATACCTGTTTTTGAATATACAATTCCACCATAATTCATAGAGGTAAATTCGGGTGAACCCATTTGCATAGGTTGATCATAATTTCTGCTC
>MDTD01119000.1_pt1 | contig 12490 bp, 11 predicted proteins | sample 811221 | NCBI WGS metagenome assembly MDTD01 (sample SAMN05326646, study PRJNA326480) | marine metagenome | isolation source: seawater | place: Pacific Ocean: South West | collected 2011 | reverse complement strand
GCGGAGGTCTCGACATCGGGTTGTCCCGATTTACCAAGCACCTCCGTCACGGCCGCCTCACCAAGCACATCGCCATCCGGGCTCGCGACCAACTCGAAGACGACCTTATCTCCATCCCGGATGGGTCTGGCATGAGGATCCCTGATCACCAGAAGGCTCTGCAACGCTCGACCATCAGGGCGTATCAGCCAGCTTCGTTTTCGATGGAGCACCGTGCCCGCGAACGTGCTGCGAGAACGCTCGAGCACCTCCTCGATGCGACCCGCTGGGCCACGCCCCTTGCTGCCCTTCCGACGAGCCACCGTCACCAGAACACGATCGCCTGAAATCGCTCCCGCCATGGCTGCCGGTGGAATGAAAATGTCACCCTCGCGACATGGACGATCCGGCGTGACGAAGCCGAAGCCCTTCCGGTTCACCCTGATGATCCCCTCGCAGGAATCCTCGAGCTGCGGAAGACGCCAACGACCATCGGGCCCCTTCTCGACGCGTTCCTCTGCTTCCAACAATGCCAGAGCTTCGTCGAAGACCGCTCGATTTTCGCGATCGACGGCCAGAACCTCGGCCAACTCTCCTGATGTGAGAGCGGAACGTTCAGGTCTTCCAAGAAGACCGGTGATTCGATTGGTGTATCGCTGAGGCATGTGGTCGGCATCTCAACGATACCGAAGTAAAACGGCAGACGCGAATCAATCCCCCGAAGCAGGTTTCTTGCCGGTGTTTCCGCTTTCCTTCTTGGATTTGGATTCGCCGGACTTGCCGGTATCCGACGACTTAGAGGAACTGTCCTCTTTCTGGGCCTTCTTGTAGGAATCGCTCCGATAGTCCGTCTCGTAGAAGCCGCTGCCCTTGAAGAGGACTCCCGATCCTGTGCCGATCAGCCGCTTGAGCTTGGACTTCTTGCATTCGGGACATTTTCGTTTGACGGGCGCGCTCATCGACTGGAAGAGCTCGAAAGCGTGCCCACATGCTTCACACAGATAGTCGTAGGTCGGCATGATTCGGTTCCTCAGGATGCGACAGCCACCTTGGCCGGCCGAATGACCTGATCGCCGATCGTGTAGCCGGCCTGCATGACCATCACGATGTGATCCGTCTCGACCTCATCGGACTCCTGTCGAAGCATGGCCTCATGCTTCATGGGATCGAAGACATCTCCGATCTCGGGCGACAGTCGCTCAACACCCTGATCCGTGAGAATCTTCAACAGCTCGTTGCCGGCGATCTGGAACCCCTCGACAAGCTGATCGGTCGTGACCGAATCGGGATCCTGGGATGCCGCCATGTCGAACTGGTCGAGAACAGGAAGAATCCGGCGAATCAACGAGGCTCTCGATGCCTGCTCGACTCGTCGCTCGTTCTCCATTGCTCGCCGCTGGTTGTTGCTGACTTCAGCCAGTGCACGAAGCCTATCTTCGCGAGCCTGATCCCGCTCCACACGCAACTGCTCCATGGCTGCAGCCGAATTCTCATCCAGAGAGGAGATCATCTCGAGGATGTCTTCATCGGAGAACTTCTCGACGACGACTTCCTCGGCAACGGACTCCTGTCCATTGGTCTCTTCAAATGCCTGATCAGTGGTTTCTTCGTTGCTCATGAAAACGCCTTGCCTGATGATTCCTGGCTAATTCAGCCTAACGGCCCGTGACCGCATCCTTGATTCGATTCCAGAACGACGGATTCGTCGCGTTGATCTCTATATCCTCGGTCTCCGCATACCGTTCAAGCAACTCACGCTGCTCATCATCGAGCTTGCTTGGAACGATGATCTGGAGAACGGCAATCAGATCCCCTCGACGACCGGTGCGAAGTCCGGGAATGCCTCTGCCTTCGATTCGAAAGATGGAACCATGCTGCGTTCCACCGGGAACATCTACATGATCCTCCAGCTCATCCGGATCGAGAAGCGGCACGGGCACCTTCGCACCCATGGCCAGCTGGGCAAACGACACCGGCAACGCGACGATCAGATCGTCTCCATCACGCTCGAACTGCTCATGCGATTCGACCCTACATACGACATGAAGATCGCCACGCCCCGCGGAACCCGATGGATCGACTTCCACTGGTGGTGGCTCGCCCTCGCCCTGAAGTCTGACGGCCTGGCCGTCATGAATGCCAGCAGGAACCCGAACCGAGAGTCTGCGTTCGACGCTCATCCGACCTCGACCGCGACAGTCGTCGCATGAATCCGTCACGACCGTTCCCCGACCCTTGCATGCTGGGCAGTTGGTGACCATGCGGAACATGCCTCCAAGCCCCGCCTGCTCGACCTGACCGCCACCTCCACAAGTCGAACACTTGCTTGGCATCGTGCCTGGTCTGGCACCGGATCCGTCGCACGTCTCGCAGACGTCGAGCCGGGAAAAGATGACTTCCGTCTCCACGCCCGAGAGGACATCCTGCAGGGTGATCTGGACTTCCGTCTCGAGATCGTATCCCCGTACCGCCTGACGACGACCTCGACCGCCACCGGCGTTTCCTCCGAAGATGTCATTGAACATCGAAAAGATGTCCTCGACATGCATCGTTCTGAAATCGTGTCCAGGGCGAGACCGGAGGCCATCACGCCCGAATCGATCGTAGGCGGCGCGGCGTTCCGAATCAGAAAGGACTTCGTACGCCTCAGCAGCCTCCTTGAAGGCAGCCTCCGCTTCGGTATCGCCAGGATTCCGATCCGGGTGATACTTCATCGCAAGGCGACGATAGGAACGCTTGACCTCATCGCCAGTCGCAGTACGCTCGACGTTCAGGATCTCGTAATAACAGCGTGTCGTGCCCATTCAAGGAATCTCCGCAGCGGCCTGCTCACGATGTGATCAGCACACGGCGTCGTTGATGGGATCAGCCTCATCCTCGAGTTCAGTGATGGCGACATCCGAAGTCAGCATGAGACCCGCAACCGAAGCCGCGTTCACCAAAGCTGCGCGAACGACCTTGGCGGGATCGATGATGCCGGACTTGTAGAGCTGTTCGTACTCGCCGGTACCGGCGTTGAAACCGAAATCCTGCTTGCCTTCCGCCACCTTCTCGGCGACTACATCTCCATCGACACCACTGTTGTGCGCGATATGCCAGATTGGCGCCGTCAAAGCATCCGCCACGACGTCGTAACCCAGCTTCTCGTCGCCGCGACCCTTGCTCCGTGAACTGTTGATCGCGTCGATGGCTCGAAGGAAGGAAACGCCGCCACCTGGCACATAGCCTTCGGCTGCCGCTGCACGAGTCGCCGCCAGCGAGTCCTCGACACGGTCCTTGCGTTCCTTCATGTCCGGCTCAGTCGCACCACCGACTGTGATCACGGCCACTCCGCCAGTCAGCTTGGCGAGGCGTTCCTGCAGCTTCTCACGATCGTAGTCGCTGGTCGACTTCTCGATCTGGCCCTTGATCTGGGACACTCTGCGTTCCACATCGGACTTCTTGCCGGCACCCTTGAGCACGGTGGTCGAGTCCTTGTTGATGGTGACACGCTTGGCCTTGCCAAGTTCCTTCAACTCGATGTCCTCGAGATTGCGGCCCAGATCCTCTGAAATGAAGGCTCCACCCGTCAGTGCCGCGATGTCACCGAGCATCGCCTTACGACGTTCGCCGAATCCGGGCGCCTTGACGGCACCGATCTGGAGAACTCCACGAAGACGATTGACGACCAACGCCGCCAACGCCTCGTTCTCGACATCCTCCGCGATGATCAGGAGAGGCTGACCGGCCGTCGCTACCTTGTTGAGCAATGGCAGGAGATCGGCGAGGTTACTGATCTTCTTCTCATGGATGAGGATCAGGCAGTCCTCGAGCACGCACTCCGCGGACTTTGGATCCGTCATGAAGTAAGGGCTGAGATAGCCCTTGTCGAAGGACATGCCCTCCACGTAATCGAGCGTCGTCTCACTCGTCTTGCCCTCTTCGATCTCCACCACGCCTTCGGCACCAACCGTATGGATGGCTTCAGAGATCAGCGTGCCGATTTCCTTGTCGTGGTTGGAGGACACCATGGCGATCTTCTTGAGGTCGTCCTTGCCCTTGCAGGTCTTGGACATGTCCTCGATGGATGCCGAGGCGGCCTTTGCTGCTGCGTTGATTCCTCGCTGAACGGCAACGGCATTGGCGCCGGCAGTGATATGACGAAGACCGGCTCGGTAGATCGATTCCGCCAGAACGGTGGCCGTCGTGGTGCCATCGCCAGCCAGATCCGCCGTCTTCTTGGCGACCTGATGGACCATCTGAGCACCCATGTTCTCGAATGGTGACGGCAGCTCGACCTCCTTGGAGACGGTCACACCGTCCTTGGAGACGGCAGGACCACCAAAGGACTTCTGCATAACGACATTACGACCACCGGGCCCCATCGTCACTGAGACGGCACGGCTCATCTTTTCGACACCGACAAGAAATTCCTGACGGGCATCCGAATCAAACTTCATCTGCTTGCTGGACATTCGAGTTCCTTCCAATCCTGGTCAATCACACGAGTTCTGGACATCAACGGTCGACGTCGATCACTCGATGATTCCAAGAAGCTCCGATTCACGCACGATCAGGTGCGTCGTGTTCTTGATCTCTACCTCGGTACCCGCGTACTTGCTATACACGACGGTGTCGCCTTTGCGAACAGCCGGCTTGATGCGCTCGCCGTTGTCGAGCAGCTTGCCTGGACCAGTTGCCACGACCTTGCCGTGCATCGGCTTCTCCTTGGCCGATTCCGGAAGATAGATCCCGGACTCGGTACGCGATTCCGCCTCGATTGGCTTGATGAGCACCCGATCTTCAAGTGGGTTGACTGACATGTTTCGTTCTCCGTTCTGTTCCTGATGTGTTCGATTGCGAGACTGATGGGAAGCGTGGGGTTAATCAGAAGCCCATGCCACCCATGCCGCCCATGCCGCCCATGCCACCCATGCCGCCCATGCCACCCATGCCGCCCATGCCGCCCATGCCGCCCATCGGGTCCATTTCATGGTGGTCACCACCCGCAGCCGCATCCTTGTCGGGACGCTCCGTGATGATGCAATCGGTTGACAGAAGCAGGGATGCCACTGATGACGCATTCTGAATGGCCGTGCGATCGACCTTGGCAGGCGTGATCACGCCATCCTTCATGAGATCGCCGTAGGTGCGAGTCAACGCGTTGAAACCGAAACTGCCCTTGCCTTCCGCGACCTTGGACACAACCACGGTGCCCTTCTCGCCGGCATTGTCGGCAATTGATCTCGTTGGGATGCAGAGAGCATCATGAATCGCATCGACTCCGTACTTCTCGTCTGCAGTCGCCGACTTGCGAACTGAAGCGAGACTTTCGCGAGCACGGATGAAGCTGACGCCCCCGCCGGGCACGACGCCTTCCTCGACTGCTGCGCGGGTTGAATGGAGCGCATCCTCGACTCGGGCCTTCTTTTCCTTGAGTTCGGCTTCGCTCCCGGCACCTACATTCACCTGAGCAACGCCGCCGGCTAGCTTGGCCAATCGTTCCTGAAGCTTCTCCCGATCGTAATCCGAATCGGACGCCTCGATTTCTCTTCTAATCTGATCGATGCGGCCCTGGATGTCTGCTGTCGAACCGACGCCCTCGACGATCGTGCATGAATCGGAATCGATGATGATCTTCTTCGCACGGCCAAGCTGGGAGATGCTGACCTTCTCGAGATCGATGGCCAGATCCTTCATGATGGCCTCACCACCCGTGAGGACGGCCAGATCACCGAGCATGGCCTTTCGGCGATCGCCATAGCCGGGCGCCTTCACGGCACAGACCTGTGCGACGCCTCGAAGCTTGTTGATGACCAGAGTCGACAAGGCTTCTCCAGTTATGTCCTCGGCGATGATGAGCAACGGCTTCTTCGACTCGACCGCCTTCTCGAGCACGGGCACGAGTCTCTGGGCACTGTCGATCTTGTCCTCGTAGATGAGGATCAGGGGCTTGTCGAGCTCGACGAGCATCGAATCCGAATCCGTGACGAAGTTCGGGCTGAGGTACCCACGGTCGAACTGCATGCCTTCGACGACCTCGATGTCAGTCTCAAGGCCCTTGCCCTCTTCGACCGTGATGACGCCATCCTTGCCGACCTTGGAGAAAGCCTTTGCAATAATCTTGCCGATCTCGGGATCGTTGTTCGCGGAAATGGTCGCCACAGCCTCGATGTTGTCCGCAACCGGCACCGACATCGACTCGATCTCCGATGTCACCTTCGTGACGGCAAGACGAATTCCACGGACCATCGCATTGGCATCGACGCCAGCGGCGATGTGACGCAGGCCGGCCTTGAAGATGGCTTCCGAAAGAACAGTGGCGGTGGTCGTGCCATCACCAGCAACATTGCTCGTCTTGGAAGCCGCCTCGCGAACAAGGCGTGCTCCAATGTTCTCCACTGGATCACGCAACTCGATCTCTTCTGCGACGGTCACACCATCCTTGGTGACCTTGGGACCTCCCCAACTCTTGTCGAGAACGGCGTTTCGTCCCCTTGGTCCAAGCGTGGACTTGACGGCGGACGCAAGCTTCTCAACCCCCTTGAGCAGAGACTTGCGTGCCTCGATATCGAAAGCCAGTTCCTTGGCGGCCATGATGAATACTCCTGCCTTCTTTTCCATGTTGCCGCCCCCGAGCATGGTCAGACCACCCGGAGGTCGGATCACGTATCTTCCCTCAAATTTGGCGCCGATGTACCCCATGCACTTCTGGTGGAAAACCCCCCTGGCGGGGCGTGGAAGGCGATCACCGAATATCCATCGTGCCAAGGCGTTGTCGTCGAGGAACCAGCTCCTGCCAGGTTGGCAGGCTATTCGCTCACTGAAGGTCGACTCAGGTGCCCTCGACCGGAGAGAGATACTCCCTCAATCTAGGTGGTGGCGACTGAAGGGCAGACCGGACCCATGCGAGATTGAAGCAGAGATAGATCAAACCCACCAGCACCAGAATCACGGCGACACTGGAAATGGCCATGCCGAGAAACCCGATTCCGGATACGGGCTTTCCATCCAGCGTGAAAGTGCTGCTGAAGGGAATGGACGACTGGTTCCCCGTTGACGAGTAGGCTTCCCCAGCCCAAACAAGAACGATACCAATTGCTATGAAGAGGATTCCTATCAGGAGATCCCATATTCGCTGACGCCTGATCCGGTCCGTTCTGAAGACGCGACTCCTCGCACCAACTTCCACAACGATCTGCCTCAGACCCAGAAGATACAACCAGGCGCCCGATAGAGGTACGAGATCGATCAGCGTAGGACCGAGCAGGGAATCCGCATCGAACTTGTTGGCAAGCAGACAACCCGCCACCCAGACAACCAGGCCTGCCGCCAGCGTGGCGATCCCCTTTCGCCCACTGTGAATTCCGGCATCGGCAGGCGAGGGCCAGAGCTGGAAAACCGGAATCCAACCCAGCACTCCACAGATCACGGCGATGCCGGTGGTCACGAATAGCAGCATTCCCGCAGATGATGATTTGTCCAGCCCGAGCCATGGCATCATGAGCACCTCTCGCAAGGCGATCGAGAATGCAGCCAGCAAGGTGAGTACGCCAAGCATCAACAAGGCATTACCGACACGATGCGGCGCTAGCAGCGGCGGAAGCTTGTGCATGGTCGGATCGATGGCTGACGCGAGCGATTGACTCGTGGACGTCCCACACTCCGGACACACCGATGTGGCTGGCAGACCTTGCAGGTCGTACCCACAACGGCTGCATGGAAGATGCAGACAGATGTCGCGACCCTCGAGTTTCTCCGGGCCATCCGAGCCGAATAGGATGTCACTTTGAGTCGATTGCATCAGGAATCCATAAGCAAGAATGACCTCATGACCGCCGTTCTGTCAATGGACATCCCGACAATGCCTTGAAAGCTATACTCAGAAGACTGTATCTATTGGGCCTGACATGGATGACAAAGCCGTCCACATGCGGACAGGAGGGTGGGCATGGACAGCAATGCCCTGACTCGATTACGAGACAATGTGACTTCGGTCTATCTCGGAAACACCACCGCGGTCGATCGTGTTCTCACCTGTCTGCTGGCCAGAGGTCATGTCTTGATTGAGGATGTACCCGGTGTGGGCAAGACGGTGCTGGCCAGTTCACTAGCGAAGTCTATCGATGGATCATTCTCTCGAATTCAATGCACGCCGGATCTTCTACCCGCCGATGTCACCGGCATCACGGTCTATGAACGGGAGACCACAGAGTTCCAGTTCAAGCCTGGCCCGATCTTCCACAACGTGGTGGTTGCCGATGAAATCAATCGAACAACACCCCGAACGCAGTCGGCAATGCTCGAGGCGATGAGCGAAAGCACGGTCTCCATAGATGGCGTCACCAGATCGCTCCCCGCTCCATTCATGGTGATCGCCACGCAGAACCCATATGAGTTCGAAGGCACCTATTTTCTTCCCGAAAACCAGCTTGATCGCTTCCTCATGAGAATCGCGTTGGGATATCCGGCACCTCCTGATGAGTGCCGCGTGCTTGAACAACAGCCCGGAAGAACGAGCCTCAGCAAACTCCAACCGGTCATCAATGTCGATGACATCGTGTCGCTGCAGAAGTCGGCTGACGATGTGAAGATGGATCAGTCCCTCTTGAACTACATCGTCGCGATCGCCACGGCCACTCGCAACCATGAGGATCTCCAGGTCGGCCTGAGTCCAAGAGGCTCGCTGGCGCTTTCACAGGCAGCCAAGGCCACTGCGATCCTGAATGGAAGGGATTACTGCGTACCCGAGGACATCGTCGGCAACATCGTCCCCATCTGTGCCCATCGAATCATCAGTCGCAGCTACATGCATGATGGAGATACGCTCACCACCAGACGCATCATGCAGCAGATTCTTGAGACCGTCGCCTCCCCAGCCTGATCGAATGACGCTCCGAGCTCAGGATCTTTCGGATCTTCGAGACAGGTTCTGAACCTTCTGCTGGACTGCTGATGGATCGGACAGCATCGACCAGACGGTGTCGTAGTAGGCCGTACCGGCCGTCGCGAAGAGTAGGCTTCCTACACCAACACATCGTTCACCGATTGAGACGTGCACCATCGTCTGCCTGAGATGGACGAGAGACGTCTCGTAGAGCGTTCTTCGAACAACTCCGGTAGAAGTCAAGACACGTCTGGTCGTGAGCGTGTAGACATGGAATCTCCATTCCAGCAGCGACCATCCCAGCACAAGAACAATGGTCAACGCCGCAAGAAGCCAGATGGTGCTCCATGCCATCAATCCTCCCAACCCCGTCACGTTGAGCATCGAACACACGACACCGACGAGTATTGCAATCACGATTATCAGCAAGATCATCTTCAGCGGGTAGAGAACAACGAACCATGCGCTTGGTCTGGTGATCAGAACAATCTCTTCATCGCCTTGAATGACATCTCTTCTCAAAGGAACGTCCAATCAACCGTGGTAGATCTCCGGCCGCAGGATGCCGATGTCTGGCAGATTCCGATACAGCCCGTCGTAATCGAGCCCGTAGCCGACCACGAATTCATCGGGAATATCGAAACCGATGTATTCGCAAGGCACGTCCGGCGCAGTCTCCTTGCGAAGCAGCACACAAGCCATGACCGATGCCGCCCCGGCATCCTCAGCCATGCGTCTGAGTGAAGCGAGCGTCTTTCCCGAGTCCAGCACATCATCGAGGATGACGACGTGATTCCCCTTGAGAGAATCCCAATCGAGCCCCTCCACCTTGACGGGCTGGTTGGGAACAGTCGTTGCACCAACGTAACTTCTTGCTCTCACTGGCTCTATGCGGAACGGGATGGGCAGATGCCGCATGAGATCCGCAACGAAGACGACGCTGCCAGTCATGATTGGCAGGAGCGTGAGCTGCCCTCCGCCTGCCCGGCTTCGTAGATCGCGTTCCATCTGGCCAGCGAGCACCTCGATGCGTTCCGCAATGCTGTCACGATCAATCAGAATGGCCTGGATATCCGCGTGCATGGCGAACTGATCCTACCAGCCGCTGTGCCCGAATATCGACTTCTGGCTTGAATGGAAATCAAGGGCTTTTATCAGGCTCATTTTCATAAACGCCTTTATAGAAGCTACTTACAACAGAATATTTGCTCTGGAGAGTTAGATTTGCTACTATGGCGGAATCATGCCAGCAGCCAAGAAAACTACCAGTGCTCGCCGGACCAGAACACCAAGACGAAGTGGCTCCAAATCCTCTCGTCACGCCGCTCTGAAGGCCAGCAAAGTCACCACGTACAACACCGCCGTCCGCTACCTGATGGAGAAAACCGATCTTGAGCGGGCGCGATCCGTCAAGTACGACAAGGACACCTTCAAGCTTGATCGCATGGCCAAGCTTCTCGATGCGCTGGGCAATCCGCAGGCGTCCGTTCGCGTGGCACACGTAGCGGGCACCGTTGGCAAGGGCTCGACGGTTGCCATGGTCGCCTCGATCCTGAAACACGCCGACTACACGGTGGGCACCTTCACATCCCCGCACCTGACCGACATCCGTGAACGGATCGCGATCAATGGTGAGATGATCGACAAGTCGTCCTTCGTCGCATTGGTTGCCGCGGTTGGCAAAGCGGCGGAAAAAGTCGCACCCGACGCCACCTACTTCGAACTGCTCACCGCGATCGGGCTGCAGTACTTCGCTGAACAAGCCGTTGATATCGCCGTCGTCGAAACCGGACTCGGTGGTCGACTCGATTCGACCAACCTAACGAATCCGGACATCACACTGATGACCTTGATCGACTTTGATCACATGCATCTTCTCGGCAAGGACATCGCGTCCATCGCCAAAGAGAAGGCCGGCATCATCAAGGCTGGAGTACCCGTTGTTTCCGTTCCACAGCCTCCCGAAGCGGAGGAAATCCTGCGAGCCAAGGCCGAGGAGGTCGGCACGACCATTCAGTTTATCGGCAATGAAATCGAATTCAGCAGTCGCTTCTGCGTCTCCGACGATCTTGGGGCCCATACCCGCATCTGCCTACTGACGGGACGAAGTCAGTACATGCATCTGCCGGTTCCGCTTCCAGGTGCTCATCAGGCCATCAACTGCGCACTTTCGCTCGCGGCCGTTGACGGCATCTCGGCCAACACCGATACCATCGATGAGTCGGTGGTCTACGAAGGACTCGCCAACACGCAGATCGAAGGACGAATGGAACCAGTCTGGCAGAAGCCGGCCATTCTCGCCGATGGCGCGCACAATCCAGCTGCGCTCGAATGCCTCATGCGAACAGTCGGAGCCCATATTCCAAATGACTCGATGATCTGCGTCTTCGGATGCTGTCAGGACAAGGACATCGACGGACTCCTCGACAAGGTGGCGCTCGGTGGCGACAAGATCATCTTCACGAAGGCATCGAACAATCCTCGAGCTGCCGAACCGGAAGATCTCGCCAAGCGATTTGCCGATCGACACAACCGTGTCTGCCAGGTCGAGCCGACGCTGGCCAAGGCTCTGGAAACGGCCGCTCAGGCTGCCAGCCGGGATGACCTGATCTGCGTCACAGGCAGCTTCTACATGGTTGGTGAAGCCAAACGGCATCTGGCCGAATTGTCCACCCAACGGACCACCGCCACCGCCAACGCCTAGAGCCTCACGAAAGCAGCGCCCAGAGGTACCATGCCGTGTTCCATCGAGGGAGCAATGAGCATGTCCGATCACGGCACAAAGCACGAGTCAACTGCACAGACACCGTCACACCGTTACACGGCGGAACTGGCTAGTGGCTTCGAGTCGCATTGGCGTCGCCAATGGGAGTCGGATGGGATCTACCGTGTCGCCAATCCGGGCGATCCGGGATTCGACGAATCAAGGCCGAAGTTCTATTGCCTGGACATGTTCCCCTATCCATCGGGAGCAGGACTGCACGTCGGACACCCGGTGGGATACATCGGCAGCGACATCCTCTCTCGATTCCATCGCATGCGTGGGTACAACGTTCTTCATCCCATGGGCTGGGATGCCTTCGGGCTGCCGGCGGAACAATATGCGATAACCACTGGAATTCATCCGGCGGAGACGACACGAGCAGCCATCGAGACCTATCGCGGGCAACTGGATGCCATCGGTTTTAGTTATGACTGGACGCGTGAGATCGCCACCATCGATCCCGACTACTACCGGTGGACACAATGGATCTGGCTGCAGGCATGGAATGCATGGTTTGACGACACGTGCGATCAGGCGAGACCGATTTCCGAATTGATCGAGTCTCTCCAAAATGGACAGAGAGATGCGCATGGTCGGAAATGGTCGGAATTGAACGACGTAGAGCAGGAGGTATTCCTTGACGAGAACCGTCTGGCCTATCTGTCGGAACAGGTCGTGAACTGGTGCCCGAAGCTGGGTACGGCGCTGGCTAACGAGGAAGTCATCGATGGCAAGAGCGAGCGAGGTGGGCATCCCGTGGTCCGAAAGCCGCTCAAGCAGTGGATGTTCCGGATCACCGCCTATGCGGACAGACTGCTGACCGATCTGGACAATGTGAACTGGCCGGAATCGACACGAACCATGCAGGCCGATTGGATCGG
>MDTD01068947.1_pt1 | contig 12490 bp, 12 predicted proteins | sample 811221 | NCBI WGS metagenome assembly MDTD01 (sample SAMN05326646, study PRJNA326480) | marine metagenome | isolation source: seawater | place: Pacific Ocean: South West | collected 2011 | reverse complement strand
TTTAAATCATGAAAAAAAGAATTCTTGGGATAATTGGTGGAAGTGGACTCTATTCAATAGAAGGTCTACAGAATGTTTACTGGAAAAGAATTAAAACTTCTTGGGGTGAGCCATCTAGCAGTGTTTTGTCAGCTAGTCTTAACAAAGAAGAAATTTACTTTTTACCTAGACATGGAAAAGGTCACAAAGTAAGTCCTAGTAATATCAATTTTCGGGCAAACATCGAAGCTTTAAAAAAATGTGGAGTAACAGATATTATTTCAGTTTCAGCAGTCGGCTCATTAAAAGAGCATTTATTGCCAGGTACATTTGTGATAGTCGACCAATTTATCGATAGAACTTTTGCAAGAGTAAAAACTTTTTTTGACTCAGACATTGTAGCCCATGTTTCAATGGCAAAACCAACAAGTTCTTGTTTGATGAGATGTTGTGAGTCTGCTTTAATAAAATGTAATGTATCTCATCAAGTAGGTGGTACTTATCTGGTTATGGAAGGCCCGCAATTTTCAAGTTTAGCTGAGTCGAACCTATACAGAAACTGGAAGGCAGATGTTATTGGTATGACCAATATGCCAGAAGCTAAATTAGCTAGAGAAGCTGAAATAAGATACTGCACTGTAGCAATGGTCACAGATTTTGATTGTTGGCACCCCGATCATGATGAAGTTGATGTTCCTACTGTCATTAAAACACTCCATCAAAATGCTTCTAATGCACAAAATATGATTATTGAAATAATTAAAACTTTTAAATCCTTTAGTTGCAAAGATGATCCGGCCAACGAATGTTTGGAGAATGCAATTATCACTCAGCCTAGATTCAGATCAAAAAAAACTATTAAAAAATTAAGACATATCGCGGGAAGGGTTCTTAAGAAATAAAAAATATTTAATGAAAATAAATGGAACAAAATACCGTACGATTTGGTTTGAAAATGATACTGTAAAAATTATTGATCAAACAAAACTTCCACATAAATTTATTATTAAGGACCTTAAAACAGTTAGTGACACAATCAATGCAATAAAAGTTATGGAGGTAAGAGGAGCACCGTTAATAGGAGCCACAGCAGCTTATGGATTGGTTCTTTCAATTCTTGAAAATAATGACCCGTCTTTTTTAAAAAAATCTGCAAAAGATTTAATATTATCGAGACCGACGGCTATCAACCTTAAGTGGGCAGTTGATAGAATGGTTAAAAAATTATTAGGTGTTAACGAAAAAGATATCTTAAAAATAGCTTTAGATGAAGCAAACGCTATTACAGAGGAGGACATAAAATTTTGTAAAAATATTGGTTTGAATGGTCTTAAAATAATTGAGAAAATTGCAAATAAAAAAAAAAATACAATCAACATACTCACTCATTGTAATGCGGGATGGTTAGCAACAATAGATTGGGGAACTGCTACCTCACCAATTTATCATGCCCATCAAAAGGGAATTAAAGTACATGTTTGGGTTGATGAAACCAGACCGAGAAATCAAGGTGCAAATTTAACATCTTATGAACTAAATGAAGAGGGAATTTCGAATACTGTAATAACTGATAACGCAGGTGGTATTTTAATGCAAAGAGGTCAAGTTGACATGTGTATAGTTGGAACCGATAGAACTTTGTTCAATGGTGATGTGTGTAATAAAATTGGAACTTATTTAAAAGCTTTAGCTGCTAAAGATAATCATGTTCCTTTTTATGTTGCTTTACCTAGCTCAACTATAGATTGGAGTATTGAAGATCACAAAAAAATTCCAATTGAAGAAAGAAATTCAGAAGAGCTATCGCATGTTGAGGGAGTTGATGAAAATAATAAAATTAGAAAGGTAAGAATTTACCCAAAAAAAAGTAAGTCATTAAATCTAGCCTTTGATGTTACACCTGCTAAATTAGTTTCAGGATTGATTACAGAAAAGGGTGTTTGCGAGGCATCGAAAGAAGGTTTAAAAAGATTATTTAAATAACAAAACTTAAAAAAAAGTGAACTATAAAATTAAGTCAAATACACACAATTATTTATCTTGGGTAGTATTATTTTTATTAAGCCTTTTTCTTTCTATTTCCTATTCTTTTGAACAAGTTGCGATAGAAAGTGCTGTTTCACTAACTGATAAAATTTCATTTCCAAACGGCTTAAATATTTTTTTTTATTATGCTAATAATAGTTGGTCTTTTACCACGCAATTCATTCAAATTTTATTAAATTTAAACCTAGAAGAAATTTCAATTTCTAAAATTATACTTTTTATATCAACTTTTTTTTACTCCACCGGAGTTTTTTTGATTTCTAAAAATATTTCATCTTCAAGACTTCTAGCAATTTTCATTGTTTTTTTTGTAATGATTTTTAGAAAAAACTTTGGGAATATAGATTATCCCACTTTAATGTTCTCAGAGCACACAAATGGAATGATTAGCTTATCAATTGTTTCAATGATTTTTGGCTTATTATGTAACAAAAATTTTTTTCTTTCAACTTTTTTTATTGGAATCTTAATTTCTATTCATTTAACAGTTGGATTATGGATTTTACTTTTATTCTTAATTTCTTATATATATTATAATTATAATGAAAAATTTAAATTACCAAAAAAAATCTTCATTTTTGGACTTGGTCTTGGACTTTTTATCTCATTACTAAGTTTTTATTTCTTTCAAAATAATGTAATTCAAATACCTTACGAATTTAATTCTAATTCATATGATAATTATATGAAAAATTGGGATGCTCATAGAAATTCCTACGGAAGTCTTGCGTTTTTAAATTATTCGTATGTTTTCAAATCTTTAATATTATTTTTGATGCTTTCAGTTTATCAAACAATTTTATCAAATAAAGAGAATTATCATTTAAAATTTTTATCAATATTTTTGATTTTTAATATTTTTATATCTTTCATTTTGTACGTTTCTTATAAAAAAGTACCAATCATATATCCAGATATTATCATAAGAACTATACCTACTAGATTTTTCTTAATGCATTCAGTTATTGGATATCCAATTATTATCTCATTATTTTACCTGCTATTAATAAATTTGACTCAAAAATTTAATATTTTCCCAAAAACCATTTTAATATTTTTTATAAGTTTGATAATATTTTATTCAGTTTCACATTATAAAAACATACATTCTTTGTCACAAAATTTTCTTTTTAATCTAAATGAGCAGAATAGACTAAATAAAAATAGTTTTTGGGGTGAGGTAAAGAAATTAAAAACTACTGGATATATTGTAACATCAGAGTTGGCATGTTCTTCGACAATTACTAAAGCAAATAAGCCAGTTATAATTTGCCCTCATCCAATAGATTATATTCCGTATTTGCCTAAGCTTGCTGGAGAAATTGAGCTGGTAATGAAAGAAATTTATGAATATTCATTTTCTTCTCCGCCACCCAAATCTAATAAAATATTAGATGGGTTAAGAGATAATACAATTAAGAAAATATTTGAAAAAAAAACATCTCAAGATTGGATTAAAATTAAGAATAATTTCATCGTTGAAGGAGTAATTGCACCAAGCAATTGGATACTTAATTTAGAGCCTCTAATTATTAAAGAAAATTACACTTTCTACAAAATTCCTTAAAAAAATAAAGTTTTTAATAATTATCTTTTAGTGTAAACATTTAGGATAAATGAATGATAATAAATTTATAAAAGACTATCTTAATGATCTTTCCAAATTAATTTCACCAAAAGAAGAGATTGTTAAAAAAATGATAGAAACAAAAGATTTATTTTTAAAAATAAAAAAAGATAATTCCAAAGCAATGATATTCGGTAACGGTGGAAGTGCAGCAATATCAAGCCATGTGAGTGTAGATTTAACAAAAAATGCAAAAATAAGAACGATGAATTTTAATGAAGCTGATTTAATTACCTGTTTCTCTAATGACTACGGATACGATAAATGGGTTGAAAAAGCAGTCGAATATTATCATCAAGAAAACGATGTTTTAATTCTTATTTCATCAAGTGGAGAGTCAATTAATATGATAAATGCAGCAAATTTTGCAAAAAAAAATTTCATTAAGCTCATAACTTTCACTGGACACCAGAAAAATAATAAACTTTCCGAACTTGGAGATATAAATTTTTGGATTGAAAGCAAAGCTTACAATTTTATTGAGAACACCCATCAGATTTGGCTATTAACAATTTGTGATTTAATAATTGGAAAAAGAGAGTACCCAGCTAAAGCTAATTGAAGTTTTTCAATATCATATTCAAAACATTTTGCACTGTAGAAATCTGAATAAATTTTCTCCCTTTGTTTTTGATTAATACTTTTTTAATTTGAAATTTTTTTTTGAAAATTAATCCAATAAAAATAAGTCCAACTGGCTTAAATTTCGTTCCTCCACCAGGGCCAGCGATACCTGTAATTGAGACACAAATATCACTCTTGCTAATTTTTTTTAAATTTTTTACCATCATTGAGCAACATTCTAAACTCACAGACCCATATTTTTGAATAATTTCTTTTTTTACTTTAAGTATATTTATTTTTGATTTGTTTGAATATGTAATAAAGGCTAAAGAAAAAATTTTAGAAGCTCCACTCTCTGATGTGATTTGACTTGATAATAATCCACCTGTGCAAGACTCCACTACCGATATCTTTAATTTTTTCTTTTTTAATAAATTAATTAATTTTTTTATCTTTTTTTTCATCTTTTCAAACAAGTATATAAATAGCTGTTAAAATTAAAATAATCGCTAAAAAATATTCAATTAATTTTTTTAATTTTTCATTTTCAACAAATTTTTTTAAACTATTTCCAAATATTGCCCATAAACTTATAGTGGGGAAACAAATTATTGCAGCTGTTAAACTTACGAATATCATACCGATGAACAAGTGTTCTTCAGTTGGGAAAAAACCAGAAGATACGGCAATTGCTATTGACCAGGCCTTCGGATTAATAAATTGAAATAAAGATGCCTCATAAAATTTCAGTGGTCTACCCGAATCTTTGTCTTTTATACTGAAAGAACCTATCATTTTCCAACTTAGAAATATCATGTATATAGCGCATAGTATTCTCATGTAAAATTGTATCTCAGGAAACTTAATAAAAACACTTCCTAACCCCAAACAAGTAAGACTTATCTGAATAGTATGTCCAAGAGGTATACCAATTAAATGTGGAAGAGTTTTTAAGTAGCCAAATTTCATCCCTGATGCTGTAAGCATTGCATTGTTAGGTCCTGGTGTTATAAACATTGTAAAATAGAAAATAGACAATGCTGTTAGAAGAGAAAAAGTAATCATAATAATTTTTTAACTATCTTATCAAAATTTTTGAAATCCTTTATTAAATAATCATGTTTTATTTCACTAGCTTTTTTTTCGGTATAACCGTTTTCAACTAGTACGAAAGGAATTTTTGCATTATGTGCCGATAATTCATCTACCTCACTGTCTCCAACCATCAAAGTTTTATTTATATCTCCTTTAACTATATCTATAACATTTGTTAAATGTCTAGGATCTGGTTTGTTAAAATCAAAAGTGTCAGATCCAGCAACAAATTCAAAATAATTAAAAATTGAGAGTTTTTTTAGTAAATCTACTGCAAGCTTTTCTTGTTTATTGGTGCACACAGCCATAGAAATATTATTATTTTTCGCCCATTTTAGAAAATCTAATAATCCATCAAGCGGTTTACTTTCATTATTAATATTCTTACTGTAAAAATTTATAAATTCTTCAACCATTTTTTTTTTAATTTTTTCATCTGTAATTTGATTTTTGAAGGATCTTTGCATCATTATCCAAGCACCTTTTCCTGCAATTTTTTTTATTTCTTCCAAACCTCTCTCTTTGAAGCCAAATTTTCTCATGACGTGATTATGTGCAGATATTAAATCTGGAGCAGTATCAATTAAAGTTCCATCTAGATCAAATAATATAGTATATTGTTGACTCATTTTAAGTTTTAAAAAGAAATATTTTGTGACTTATTTCAATCAAATTTCTAATGTAAAGAGAATTTTTTATGAAAACAATTACAAAATTTAAAAAAGTAAATGACAAAAGACTTATTCAAGAAAGGTTAAGAAATAAAGCTATTAAAAGTGGAGTTAATTTAATAGCACCTGAAACAGTTTTTTTAAGTAAAGATACCATTTTTGGATCAAATGTAACTATAGAACCATATGTTGTTATTGGTCAAAAGGTAAAATTAGGAAACAATGTTTTAATCAAATCTTTTACTCACATAGAAGGTGCAATTGTAAAAGATAAAGTAGTAATCGGACCTTATGCAAGAGTTAGGCCGGGTTCAATATTTCTTTCTGACACTAAAATCGGAAATTTTGTTGAAACTAAAAATACTGTTTTAGGAAATAAAAGTAAAGTAAATCATTTATCATACGTTGGTGATACTCAAGTAGGAAAAAACTCCAACATTGGTGCCGGCACAATCACTTGCAATTTTGATGGCATAAGAAAAAACAAAACAAAGATCTCTGACAATGTTTTTATTGGTTCAAATTCATCACTGATCGCTCCAATAAAGATTGAAAAAGATGCCGTAGTTGGTGCTGGCTCAGTAATAACAAAAAAGGTTAAAAAAGGATCTCTTGCTTTGACCAGATCAAACCAAATAGAAATAAAAAAATATAAAAGAAAAAAGAAAAAAAGATAATGTGTGGTATTATTGGTATAGCAAGCAACAAATCAGTTTCAGAAAATATTATTAATTCCCTTAAAAAACTTGAATACAGGGGTTATGACTCTGCAGGTATAGCCACTATTCATAATGATTTTTTGAATGAAAAAAAATGCTCAGGAAGAGTCGAGGTCTTAGAAAAAATCTTATTTAATTCACCTGCAAGAGGAAATATTGGGATAGGACATGTTAGATGGGCAACTCATGGTGTGCCAAACCAGATAAACGCACATCCTCACTCATCAGAAAAAGTTTCAGTTGTACATAACGGAATTATTGAAAATTCTAATCAACTTAAAAAAGATTTAGAGTCTGCTGGTTACAAATTCAAATCTCAAACTGACACAGAGGTAATTACTCTTTTAATAACAAAATTTTTGAAAGAAAATGATTATTTAGAATCTGTATTTAAAACACTAAAAAAACTCGAGGGTAGTTTTGCTCTAGGTATCCTATTTAAAGATAAAAAAGATTTATTAGTTGGTGCTAGAAGAGGAAGCCCATTAGCGGTGGGTTACTCAAAAGATGAAAACTATATTGGTTCTGACTCTTATGCGTTAAAGTCAATGACAAATAAAATTTCATACTTAGATGATGGGGACATTTGTGTAATAACAAGAAATGAAGTTAATTTTTATGATCTAAAAAAAAAAAGATCAATAAAAAAGTTTTAACACTTTCAGAAGATAAAAATGAGAGTCAACTTGGCGAATATCAGAATTTTATGTCAAAAGAAATTTTTGAACAACCATTAACACTCAAAAACTGTCTTAATGAGTACATTGATAAGATGAGAGGAGAAATAAATATCTATGATTTGCCAATTAATCCTAAAGAGTTGAATAAAGTTACTTTAGTTGGCTGTGGTACAGCATACCATTCTTGTTTAGTTTCAAAATATTGGTTAGAGGAATTTACAGATTTAGCTGTTGAAGTGGATGTAGCTTCTGAATTTAGATATAGAAATATAAATTTTGATAAAAAAACGATTTATATTTTTGTCTCCCAATCAGGTGAAACTGCAGACACAACTGCTGCTTTAAGTTTATGTAAGCAAAAAGGAGTTAAAACTTGCTCAATTGTAAATGTAGTTGAAAGTTCAATTGCAAGGTTATCCGATTGGGTGTTGCCCATACATGCTGGACCAGAGATTGGTGTAGCATCTACTAAAGCATTCATGGGTCAAATGCTTGTACTGTATATCCTAAGTTTAAAAATTGCAGAAATTAGAGAAAATATTAGTAAAACAGAGCTGTATAATAAAATTAAAAATTTGAAAAAACTTCCTGAAAATTTAAAAGAGTCTTTATTAACCGAAGAAAAAATTCAAGTAATTGCTAAAGATTTTATTAAAGCCAAAGGAACAATTTTTCTAGGAAGAGGAACATCCTTCCCAATAGCTTTAGAGGGCGCTCTTAAACTTAAAGAGTTGTCTTATTTACATGCTGAGGGATATCCAGCAGGTGAAATGAAACATGGACCATTGGCATTAATTGAGGATGGTTTACCTGTTGTGGTAGTCGCACCAAAAGATAAATATTTTGAAAAAACTATCTCAAATATGCAAGAGGTTGTCGCTCGTGGAGGAAAAATTCTGCTCATTACAGACAAACATAATGAGGTAATTAATGAAAATATAAGATTTAAAATTGAGCTGCCTTCTATTGAAAAATCTTTGGCGCCATTTATCTTAACTATTCCATTACAACTCCTTGCGTATCATGTTGCTTCTTTAAAAAAATGTGACATTGATAAGCCCAGAAATTTAGCAAAATCGGTTACCGTAGAATAAATAACTTGGAAATAGCCTCAACTCGTTATATACCTGGGGTTGAATGAAAAAATGGAATTTAAATAATTGGAAAAAACTTCCAGCAAAACATATTCCTGAATATAAAGATAAAAAGGAATTGAATTTAGTTTTGGATAAAATTAAAAAATACCCACCGTTAGTTTTTGCAGGTGAAACTAGATCTTTAAAAAAATCACTTGCTAAGGTAGTGGATGGAAAAGCTTTTTTATTGCAGGGTGGAGACTGCGCCGAGAGTTTTGCAGAATTTCATCCAGATAATATTAGAGACACTTTCAAAGCTATACTTCAAATGTCATTAGTATTAACCTATTCTACTTTTTTACCAATAGTAAAAGTTGGAAGAATTGCAGGTCAATTTTCTAAACCAAGAAGTGCTCCAACAGAAAAAATTAATGGCAAAGAACTACCTAGCTATCTTGGTGACAATATAAATGGTATGGAATTTAATGAAAAAGCAAGAGAGCCAGACGCAAAAAGACTATTTAGAGCTTATTCTCAGTCAGCTTCAACGTTAAATTTATTAAGAGCTTTTTCACAAGGTGGTTTTGCTGATTTAAGACAAGTACATCTTTGGAATCTTGGATTTATAAATAATAAAACGAAAGGTAAGTATAAAGAGATTGAGGATAAAATAAGTGATGCAATTTCATTTATGGAAGCATGTGGAATTAATCCAGACACAAACAGAAAATTGAGAACAGTAAATTTTTATACTTCTCACGAGGCTTTATTACTTCCTTTCGAGGAAGCAATGACCAGAGTAGACTCAACAACTGGTGAGTACCATGATACTTCTGCACATTTTGTTTGGATTGGGGATAGAACCAGACAGTTAGATGGAGCTCATGTTGAGTTTTGTAGAGGGATTAAAAATCCTATAGGCTTAAAATGTGGGCCCACTCTTAAACCTGATGAATTAATTAAACTTTGCAATGTGTTAAACCCTGATAATGAACCGGGGAGACTAACATTAATATCGAGATTTGGCTCAAGTAATGTTGAAAAATATCTTCCAAAACTTATTCGGGCAATCAAAAAAGAAGGATTGAAGGTAATTTGGTCTTGCGACCCAATGCATGGAAATACAATAAAAGCGACCAATGGTTTTAAAACAAGACCGTTTGAAAACGTTCTTAAAGAGGTCAAAAACTTTTTTGCAATTCATCCATCAGAGGGAACTTATGCTGGAGGACTTCATGTTGAGATGACTGGCCAAGATGTGACAGAGTGCACAGGGGGAGCACAGAAAATTTCTGAAAAAGAACTCTCAGATAGATACAGAACTCATTGTGATCCTAGGCTAAATGCGACGCAAGCTTTAGAACTCGCATTTATGATTTCAGAAGAATTGAAGAAAAATTCAAAATATTCAAAAAAAATTATTCAAGCTGCGTCTTAATTATTGTTGTAATAATTAAGACATGACCTTAAAAGAGGGGGTATACTAATTATGGAAGTGAAAAAAAGAGCTAAAATTATTACTGATTGGATTAATAATTATTGTGATACAACCTCATTTAAACCAAAAGCGTTAATTGTAGGAATATCAGGCGGAATAGACTCATCCGTAGTAAGTACATTGTGTGCAAACACTGGAAGAAAAACAATTGTGTTAACGATGCCAATAAAACAAATAAAATCTCAACATGACTTAAGCTTGACACACGCAAACTGGTTGAAAGACAAATATAAAAATGTTGAACACCATTTAATTGATATGGATAAATTGTTCAGCTCATTTTCAAAAGTTTTAAACAACTTTGACAATGAACATGGGTTTGCAAATTCAAGAGCAAGATTAAGAATGGCAACTTTGTATCAGGTAGCAGCATCCAACTCAGGGATTGTTGTTGGAACAGGTAATAAAGTTGAAGATTTTGGAGTTGGCTTTTATACTAAATACGGTGACGGTGGAGTCGATATATCTCCTATAGCTGACTGTACAAAAACTCAAGTTTGGGAATTGGGAAAATATCTTGGAGTTTCAGATAATATAATCAATTCTCAACCAACAGACGGTTTATGGGATGACGGAAGAAACGATGTCCAACAACTTGGGATGACTTATGAGGATCTAGAAAAAGCAATGGAAGATAAAAATGATCCTAATTATCAAAAGTATTTAGAGATAAGAAAAAAAAATTTACACAAAATGGACCCAATACCTGTTTGCAAATTCAATGAATAACCTAAATTTAACAAATTCACTTACAAATAAAAAAGAAATTTTTAACCCGATCAATCCAGGTAAAGCTTCATTATATGCATGTGGACCAACTGTTTATGATAGTCCGCACGTTGGAAATGCTCGAGCTTTAGTGGTGTTTGATCTTCTTTTTAGGATACTAATTGAGCTTTATGGAGAAAAAAAAGTTACATACGTAAGAAATATTACAGACATAGATGATAAAATTATTGAAGCTTCAAAATATAAAAAAATAAGTATTTCAGATTTAACACAAAAAATTACTGAAAAGTTTCATAATGATTGTAAAAACTTATTTTGTTTAAGTCCCTCTAAAGAGCCAAAAGCAACTGATTACGTTGATGAAATGATAAAAATGACTGAAAAACTTATAAAAAAAAAAGCAGCGTATGAAATCAAAGGGCATGTTTATTTTTCCGTAAGCTCATTTAAAAATTATGGAAAGCTTTCAAATAAAAAACTTGATGATTTAAAATCTGGAGCGAGAGTGGAAGTTTCAAAATTAAAAAACGATCCGCTAGATTTCGTCCTTTGGAAACCCTCAGATACTAATGATCCCGGATGGGATTCGCCCTGGGGCAGAGGAAGACCAGGATGGCATTTGGAATGTTCAGTTATGAGCGAAAAATTTTTGGGTAAAAATTTTGATATACATGGCGGTGGGTTGGATTTAATTTTTCCACATCATGAAAATGAAATTGCTCAATCGTGTGTCTATAATGGTACGGATAAATTTGCAAATTATTGGGTTCATAACGGTTTTGTTACAATAAATAAAGAAAAGATGTCGAAATCTCTTGGCAATATTACAACAATAGAAGAAGCAACAAAAAAGTATTCTGGCCAAGTTGTTCGTCTGTCACTTTTAAGTTCCCACTATAAACAACCGCTTGACTGGAATAATGACTTGTTAATAGAGCAATCTAAAATTTTAGATAAATGGTATTTAATGTATTCTTCAGATATAAGCAAAAAAACTCCTGAATGTTTTAAAGAATTACTAGATGATATGAATACACCGCTTTATATTTCAAAACTTCATGAGTTATTTAATCTAGCACAAAATGGTAATACTGAAAAAAGAAAAGAATTCAATAAAGCTTGTAGACTTATAGGTTTATTCAAGGAAACAAACGAAAAAAGAGCTGAATATAAGAAAAATAAAGTAAAAATTTCTGAAGAGGAGATTTTAAAAAAAATCAAAGACAGAGAAAAAGCCAAAAATGCAGGCAACTATGATATCGCTGATAAGATTAGAGACGATCTAAGTAAGGAAGGTATTGATATTAAGGATGAAAAAGATAAAACGTCATGGAATTATAAATGAACAAAGATAAAATATACATATTTGACACAACACTAAGAGATGGTGCACAGACTGAAGGCGTAGATTTTTCAGTTGAGGATAAAAATAAAATAGCTAAAATTTTGTCAAATATTGGCGTTGATTACATAGAAGGGGGCTGGCCTGGAGCAAATCCAATAGATAACGAATTTTTTGAAAAGTCACCTAATCTTGGTGACTCAAAGTTTACTGCTTTTGGAATGACAAAAAAAAACGGAGTAAGCGCGGATAACGATCCAAATTTATCTCCTTTAATGACAGCTAATTGTGAAACAGTTTGCGTGGTGGGTAAAACATGGGATTTTCATGTCAAAACCGCTTTAGGTATAAATAAACTTGATAATTTAAAAAATATTAAAGAGACAGCTAAACATTTTGTAAAAAATAAAAAAGAATTTCTTTTTGATGCTGAGCACTTTTTTGATGGATATAAAAATAACCCT
>MDTD01024324.1_pt1 | contig 12491 bp, 12 predicted proteins | sample 811221 | NCBI WGS metagenome assembly MDTD01 (sample SAMN05326646, study PRJNA326480) | marine metagenome | isolation source: seawater | place: Pacific Ocean: South West | collected 2011 | reverse complement strand
TATGTTTTCAATTTTTAATTTTGAGTCTTTAGAGTTAATAAAAAAATTTCCAATCAAAAGATTTAAAATTGCTTCAAGGACACTTATAGATAACTTTGAGCTTTGTAAAAAAATAATATCATTAAATTTAGAAACTTTTATTTCTTTAGGAATGTGGGAAAATAAAGATAAATTACCGTTTTTAGATGATAATATTAGATATTTATGGTGCAAATCAAATTATCCAACTGATAATGATGATTTAAAACTTTTGCCGAAATCTTTTTTTGACAAAAAGATTATTGGGTATAGCGATCATTCTATTGGAATAGAAAGTGCATTAATTGCAATAACTCGTGGTGCCAAAATAATTGAGAAACATTTTACTTTAGACAAAACAAGTGACTTTATTCGTGATCATGCCTTATCAGCAGAACCTGAAGATTTTAAGATATTAACAAGCTTAGGTAGAGAAATATCTAAAAAAATCAATTATGGGATCTAAATATAAATTAATTTTATTTACAACAGACACGCTTCATCACAGGTATTTTATTCAAAAATTAAATTTAATTGAGAATATGGAGATAATAATTTTTATTATTAGTGATAAAAATAAAAAACTCAATAATTTTGATATTTTACAAAATAATTTTGAAAAAAAATATTTCTTTAATAATAAAAGGTATTACATTAAAAATAAAAAATTTTTTGTCTCAAATATTAACTCAAAAAAAACAATTAAAAAAATAAAATCTATTAGACCAGATATAGGTATTTTATTTGGTACAAAAAAAGTAAATAATCATTTTATTAAATTATTTAATAATAAATTGATAAATATCCATAGAGGAATAATGGAAAAGTATAGAGGTCTGGACTCAGAATTTTGGGCCTCATATCATAGAAAATTTAGTTCAATTGGAAGCACTATTCACATTGTAAATAAAGAGCTTGATAAAGGAAAAATTTTATTACAAAAAAAATTAATTTTAAAAAAAAATATGAAATGTTATCAATTACGATATTATACAACAAAAATTGCTGCTCAAGGAATTTTAAAAATAGTAAAAAATGTTCTTAGTAATAAAAAAAAATTGAAAAAAAAACAAATCCATGGAAAATACTTTTCTTCAATACCAGAGGAAATAAAAAATAAAGCTTGTAAAAATTTTAATCAATTTTGTAGGAATATATAATGATTTTTCTTTGTTACCATGGTGTTACTTCAATTAAATCAGCAAAAATCGAAAATTATTCAAAAAAACATATTGATAAAAAAGAATTTATTAAACAGATGAAATTTTTAAAAAAGAATTATAACATGATTAGTATAGATGATATTTATTATCATATTAAAAATAAAATACCTTTCTCAAAAAAAGATGTTGCTATTTCTTTTGATGATGGGTTTAAAAATAATTTTACTGTAGCAGCACCCGTATTGAAAAAGCTTAAGATTCCAGCAATTTTCTATTTATGCCCAAGATCAATTAATGAAAAAGAGATGTTTTGGGTGGATCAAATTGAAACCTGCATAGATAAATGTAAAAAATCAAAGATCAAAATTACTTCCTTAAGTTTGAGAAATTTTTACATAGATAGTATTAAAAAAAAAATTTCTTTAATTAAAAAAATTAAAAAAATTTGCAAAAACTTAAATATAAAAAAAAAAAATGATTTAATTAAAATTCTAAAAAAAGCAACATCTGTTGAACCTGATATTAAATCTTCTAAAAACTACGAATTAGCTGATTGGAAAATTATTAAAAAAATTTCTAGAAATAATCTATTTACATTAGGTGGACATTCTTTAGATCACGATATTTTGACAAAAATGAATTTAAAGGAATTAAACTATAATATTATTAAAACGATAGAGATAATCAAAAATAAGACAGGAGTAAATGTTGAACATTTTTCATATCCAGAGGGTAAATTTAATAATAATGTAATAAAATATTTAAAAAAATATAACATTAAATCTGCTCCTATCGCTACAGGATTCAAAAACACACATAATACAAATTTATATAAAATAAAAAGAGTAATGGTTGGTTTTGAAAAAATGAAATTTCCATTTTCATCTTTCAAAAATTAAAATATTTATGATTTCAAAAAATCTTTATTTGCTTTTATTTATAAGGCTAAATTCTAAAAGATTAAAAAATAAAGGTTTCATGAAGATTGGCAAATTAAAAGTAATAGAGATAATTATTGAGAGATGCTTAAAAAGTATATCAAAAAAAAATATAATTATTACAACGACTAATAAAAAAATTGACGATAAAATATTTAATTTTGCAAAAAAAAAAAACATTAAGATATTTAGAGGTAGTGAAAATGATGTAAGAAAGAGAGCAATTGATTGTTGTAATAAATTTAAGATTAAATCATTTATTAGAATGAATTGTGATAGACCTTTTATGAATTATAAACAATTAACTAAAATGATCAAAATATTTGCTACAAATAAATATGATATAGTAACTAATTGTTTATCTAAAAATAAAACTAAAGGACTTGCCTTGGAAATCATAAAAACCCAATCATTTATAGGTATCAATAAACAGTTAAAAAAAGGTGATAAAGAACATATTTTCGATTATTTTTATAGAAATCAATTAGATTATAAAATCTACAATATTGAACAAATAAAAAATAATTTCAAAAAGAGTTTAGCGCTTGATAGCAAATATGACCTAAATAACATAAGGAATTTATTTAAAAATTTTAATTTTGATTATTTAATATCTACTCATAAAGTTATTGAATTTTTTAGACGGAACTAAACATTAAAAAAAGTTATAGTTAGAACAAAAGTAAATGAAAATTTATACATCAATAATTATATCAGCATTTAACCATGAAAAATGGATATCTCATTGCTTAAGAAGCTTAATTAATCAAAAAGAAAATAATAATAATTTTGAAATAATAGTCGTGAATGATTCATCAAAAGATAATACAAAAAAAATATTAAACCAATTTAAAAAAGATATTAAAATTATTAATAATAAAAATAATCTTGGATTACCAAGATCTCTAAATAAAGCAATTAAAATTTCCAAAGGTAAATTTATAGTAAGAGTAGATTCAGATGATTATGTCGATAGTAGATTTATTTATAAACTAAGGAAATTTTTGAATATAAACAAGTCACTACATGCAGTTGCCTGCGATTATTTTATAGTAAATGAAAAAAATAAAATCCTAAAAAAAAAAAATTGTATAAAGGATATTATTTCATGTGGAATTCTTTTTAAAAAAAAATATCTACTTAATATTGGGTTATATAATAAAAAATTCAAAATGCGCGAAGGACATGAACTAAGAAAGAGATTTGAAAAAAGATATAAAATAGGAAGATTAAATATTCCACTTTATTTTTATAGAGACCATAAAAAAAACCGAACAAAAAAAAAAGTATTAATTCAAAAATATGATAAGTTATTAAAAAAAATTTGAATTTATGAATATATTAGTCACAGGATGTGCAGGTTTTATAGGCTTTCATTGTAGCAAAAAACTTTTAAAGAAAAAGATAAAAATTTTTGGAATTGATAACTTAAATAATTACTATGATAACAGAATAAAAAAAAAAAGACTCAAAATTTTAAAATCTTTTAAAAATTTCAAATTTTATAAATTAGATATCTGTGATGAAAAAAAATTGAATAATTTTTTTTTGACTAATAAGATAAATATTGTAATTCATTTAGCGGCACAAGCTGGTGTTAGATATTCATTTATAAATCCAAAAAAATATTTAGATGTAAATATAAATGGTTTTTTTAATATTTTAGAGTGCATGAAAAAAAATGGTATTCAAAAATTACTTTACGCGTCATCTTCATCTGTTTATGGCGATAACAAGAAATTCCCACTTTCTGAGAAAATGCCATCCTCAAAGCAAATTTCACTATATGGAACAACAAAAAAATATAATGAGATTTTAGCTTATTACTATTTTAAACAATTTAAAATTTCCTCATATGGGTTAAGATTTTTTACCGCTTATGGAATTTGGGGAAGGCCAGATATGTCAATCTTTAATTTTTGCAAAAATATAATGTTGGGAAAAAAAATTAATGTGTTCAACTATGGAAATCATGAAAGAGATTTTACTTTTGTTGATGATGTTATTGAAAGTGTTTACAAGATGACAAAAAAGATTAAAAAAAATCAATATAAAATCATTAATATTGCTGGTGGTAATAGCGTAAAATTAATGTCTTTAATAAGACTCCTTGAAAAGAATTTAAATAAAAAAGCTAAAATTAATTATCTTAATCTTCAAAAGGGAGATGTAGTAAAAACGCTTGCAGCAACTAAATTATTAAAAAAAACTATTAATAAAAAAAAAAATGTAAAAATTAATGATGGCTTGAACATTTTTTGTGATTGGTTCAAAAAAGAGCAAAAATTTTTATTAAAACTAAAAAACTAATATTATTTTTTAAGATTATGTGTGGGATAGCAGGATATATAGGAATAAGAAAACATGTTAGTGAAAATGCGGTAAAAAATACATTTAAACTAATGAAAAATAGAGGTCCGGATAGTTCTGGGATTTTTTTTCGTGATATAGGAAAAAAAAATTCTGTAATGCTTATGCATACTAGATTAAGCATAATAGATCTTAATAATAGATCAAATCAACCTTTCATTAGAAATAATGTTGTATTAGTTTTTAATGGTGAAATTTATAATTATATTGAACTAAGAGAAATTTTAAAAAAAAAGGGTTTTAAGTTTACTACTAACTCAGACACTGAAGTTGTAATTAATTCATATATTGCTTTTGGTGAAAATTTTGTAAAATATTTTAACGGAATGTGGTCTCTAGCGATTTGGGACATGAGAAAAGAAAAATTATTTCTTTCTAGAGATTTGTTTGGTGAAAAACCAATGTTTTATTATAAAAATAATCAAGGATTATTTTTTGGATCTGAAATAAAATTTATTAAAGAACTTTCACAAGATAAATTTGAGGTTAATTACAATAGAATTGCCAATAATCTTGGAAATGGTTATAAAAGTTTATTTAAAAATTATGAGACATATTTTAAAAAAATTTATGCACTAGAACCTTCATCAAATTTAAAAATTGATAAAAATTTAAAAATTAATAATTCAAAATTTTGGAAACCCAAATTAAACATAGACAAAAATCTTTCATTGCAAGATTGTATTGAGAAATCAAAAAATTTTTTATTCAAAAGTATCGAAAAAAGATTAAGATCTGACGTTTCATTATCTTTGTCATTAAGTGGTGGTATCGACTCCGCTTTATTAGCATCAATAATTGATAAAGAATTTGGAAAAAGAATTAAAACCTTTTCAATAATTGACGATGATGAAAGATATGATGAGTCAAATAATATAGATTTAATAAAAAAAGATTTAAATCACCACAATGTAAAAATCAAAATATCAAAAAAAAAGTTAAACTTTTTTAAAAATATGGATTCGATTGTAAAATATCATGATGCACCCATATCAACTATTTCATCTTATATAAGTAATTTCATTACTAAAAAAGTTTCAAAAAGTAAATGCAAGGTGATTTATTCTGGGGTTGGGGCTGATGAAATTTTTTCAGGATACTATGATCACTTCTTACTTAATTTTAGAGAAATTAAAAATCAAAAAGGCAATTTTAATCAAGAATTAAAATTTTGGAAAAAATTTAATTGCAAAAGTATAAGAAATAAAAATCTAAAAAACTTTAAATTATATATAGATAACCCTAAGTTTAGAGATAATATTTATGAGACATATTTTAAAAATTTCTCATTTTTAAGAAAATTTAAAAATCAGAAATTTTATGAAATAAATTATTGTAATAATTTATTTAGAAATAGAATGATGAATGAGATGTTTAATGAAATTGTGCCTGTAATATTATTTCATGATGATTTAAATTCTATGATGTATTCAGTAGAAAACAGAAGCCCTTATTTAGATAAAGATTTATTCAATTTTTCATTAAAGATACCTTCAAAATATTTGATAAAACATGGATATCAAAAGTTTATTTTACGGAGTATTGCGAAAGATTATTTACCATTTAACGTGGCGTTTGATCGAAAGAAGGTTGGTTTTAATGCATCTATTCAATCATTCAATTTTGACGTTATTTTAAAATTAAATGATCTCAAACAGAGTAAAAATGAAATTAATGATTTAATAGATATCGGAAAGGTAGTCAAAAATATTGAAAAAAATGGTTTTCCAAATCATATTTCAAAATTAGTTTTTTCTATATTTTCGATAAATTCATTTCTTAAAAATATATAAAAATATTTATTCGATTTAAATTGTATAAATATTAATTTAGGTTAGATGAATTTCATTATATAAAACAACTATGAAAACCACCAAAGTAATTAATATTGGCTCTGGCAATATTAAATCAATTGTTTCAGTATTAGAAAAAAATAATACTTCATATGAGATTGTAGAAAATTCTGAATCATTAAATGATGAGAACACTTCATCTATCATTTTACCAGGAGTTGGCTCTTTTCCCTCTTTTATGAAAAATTTAGTATCCAAAAATTTTGATAAAAAGATTAAATTTTTAGTTTTAGAAAAAAATATTAAGATATTAGGAATTTGCGTAGGGTTTCAAGCATTATTTGAGTCAAGTAATGAGATTGAATATACAAGTGGATTATCAATTTTAAAAGGGAATATAAAAAAAATTTCTGAGTCAAAAGAGATATTATTACCACACATTGGTTGGAATAATTGTATTTTAAATAATAAGAATAAATCAAAAATTTTTAATAGAATAGATGATATGTCAAATTTCTATTTTTGCCACACTTATGCATTACATGAAGCAGAGGACACAATATTTTCATCAAAAACAATTTACGATAATCATTTCATTTCATCTGTGTCGAAAGATAATATATATGGTGTTCAATTTCATCCAGAAAAAAGCCAAACGAACGGTATTTTGTTGATGAAAAATTTTTTAGAAATTTAATTTAATGTTAAAAAAAAGAATTATTATATCATTATCGTTTTTAGACGGTGTACTTTTTAGAACAAAAAAATTTATTCCTGATTATAGATATACAAAAGAATTTGTTAATTTATGGAATATAGATGAACTTATTTTAATAGATTTATCCAAAAAAAAATTTAATAAAAATTTTTTAGGTTTAGTTGAGTACTATTCTAATAATTGTTTTGTACCAATATCAGTAGGTGGGGGAATAAATAGCTTAGATTGCGCAAAAAAATATTTTTCAGCAGGTGCAGATAAAATAATAGTTGGCTATAACGGTTTAATTGATAAAAATTTAAATAAAGAGATAGCTAAAATTTACGGCAATCAATCAATAATTCAATCTATTGATTTTTTTAAGGAAGAAAATAATTATAACTTTTATTCAAAGAGTGGAAAAGAGAAAATCAATTATAAAATTGATGATTTATTTAAAGATAATATACTTGATTACATTGGGGAAATATTTTTAAACAATATTAAAAATGATGGTGGTTTATTAGGTTTTGATATTGAAATAATAAAACAAATTGAGTCTAAAACAAAAAAGCCTATTATTGTTTTAGGTGGTGGAGGAAATTGGTCACATTTCTTAGAAGTGTTTAAAAAAACCTCTGCATCTGGAGTTTGTACTCAAAATATTTACCATTTTACTGAAGATAGTATTTCAGCATTAAAAAAATATTTGATATCAAATAATATAACTATAAGAGAGACAGTATGATTATTTTTTGTAATAAATGTGTCACACCTAATACAAGACCAAGGGTTGTATTCAATGAAAATGGAGTTTGTAATGCTTGTATCAATAATGATGAAAAAAATAATTCTGTTGATTGGATAAAACGAGAGAAGGAATTTTTAGAGATAATTGAGAGAATTAAGCAAAATTCTAGTGATCAACAATATAACTGTATAGTCCCTTGGTCTGGAGGTAAAGATTCGACTTTTATAGCCTTAAAATTGAAATATGAATTTAACTTAAAACCTCTCTTAGTTACTTTTTCACCCTTAATACCAAATGAAATAGGTGTTTTTAATAGAGAATTATTATTAAAAAATGGTTTTGATAGTATTCTTTTTAGACCAAACCAAAAAGTAGCTCAAAAACTCTCAAAAAGGTTTTTTATTGAAAGAGGAAATCCAAAAGTGGCTTGGGACGCTGGAATTAATTCTATACCTGTAAAAATTGCTATGAATTATAAAGTGAAAAATATCTTTTATGCAGAACATGGTGAAAGTGAATATGGAGGTTTAGTTCTAGATGAAGAAAGTAAAAAAAGCCGTAATCTTAGAGAAGTAGTGGAGCATATTATTGGTGATTTTCCAGAAAATTGGGTCTCAGAAAATATAAATCTCGATGATGTTAAGACCTACATGTATCCAAATGATGAAGACTTAATTTCGAGAGGCATTACATCTCATTATTTTGCTTATTATTTTAAGTGGAGTATTAATGAAAATTATAAATATGTAAAAAAAGTTTTACCTGAATTTAAAGAAAATGAATATGGTAGAACAGAGGGCACATTCACAAATTTTGATAGTTTAGATGATAAAATTGATGATTTATATTATTACATGCAATTTATTAAATTCGGATTTGGAAGAGCTACAAGAGATGCTTCTAGATTTATCATGAATAAAGAGATGACACGCAATGAAGCTATAGACGTCGTTAGAAAATATGATGGAGAATTTCCAAAAAAAAATTTAGAACATGTCTTAAAATTTTTAAATCTAAATAAAGCTGAATTTGAGAAGATAGTAGACAAACACAGAAATGATGAATTATGGGAAAAAAAAAATAATAAGTGGAATTTAAAAAATAAATTATGAATAGGATTTCAAGAAAAGTTATTTTAGATACATACAATAACAAAACTCCAAAAAAATATCTTAAAAAATTAAAATTTTTAAATAAATATTTACATCCTAAAAGCTCAATGTTTTTAGACCTAAAATCAGGCATTGTTAGATCAGAGCTAAAGTTGAAACCTATAGAAATTTTAAAGTATTGGAGCAACGTTATATTCAAATCGAAAAATAAAGAAGATTATACAGCAACACTTCCTTTTGCAAAAGCAAGGCTACAATATGTATATGAAACTTTAAATATATTCTTAAAAAAAAATAAAAAAATTAAAATATGTGATTTTGCGAGTGGCCAAGGAGTATTATTAGATATTTTTAAAAAAGAAAAATATAAAAATTTAAGAGGTGTTGAACATTCAGTTGAATTAGCAAAAAAAACTAATAAAAAAAAAAATATTAAATGTCATAATGCAGGTCTAGGATTTGGAGACCTGAAGAAGTTTAAAGATCTTAACAACATAGATCTTGGAATACTTTGTTGGGTGTTATGTAATTGTATTAATCCATATGAAGTGCTACTTGAAATATCCAAAACAATAAAGAAAGACAAATTTATTTGTATAGCAGAATCTAGTCGAATACTTGTTCCATTTAGAAAAAAATTAGATGATTATTTAGATAAAAGACATATAAATGACATACATCCTTGGCACTTTTCTAAAACGAGTTTGAGCACTTTATTAAATTTATGTAATTTTAAGGTAGTCTATACAAATAGATATAAAGATAGTGATGTATTGTTAATAATAGCTAAAAAGAAAAAAATAAGAAAAAATTTATTAAATATAGATAATGCAAGAAAAATGCATAAATTTTTTTTAGAATGGGATTTTGTTACGAAAAAAAAAGTCTTTGATTAAGTTCAATAAAATTATGAAAAATAAGAGTAATTTTAAAGTGGGCATTATTGGTCTTGGGTATGTAGGTCTACCACTTTATTTTTTATGTAATAATAAAAAAATTGACGTTAAGGGATTTGATATAGATAAATCAAAAATTAATAATTTATATTCTAACATACCTCAAAATTCAGATATATCATCCAGAGATCTTAAAAGAATTAAAAGAAAAAAATTTTATTCAATGGATCAAATTGATTTAATAAGAGATAGAAACTTTATTATTTTTTGTTTACCAACTCCATTAACAAAATCAAATAAACCAGATCTTTCATATATTGAAAACTCAATAAAAAAAATAAAAGATAAATGTAAGAGTGAAACTATATTTGTCATTGAAAGCACTGTATATCCAGGCGCAACACGAGAAATTTTTTCAAAATATCAGTTTAAAAATAATAAAAAAATTAATTTTGGATTTTCGTCAGAAAGATTAAGCCCAGGGCAAACAGATAAAAAAATTTTTAAAATACAATTAAATGCAATTCCAAAAGTCGTTTCAGGAAATAATAAAGGTTCTGAAAAAAAAATTGGAGAATTTTATAATTTAATTTTTAAAAAAGTTATTTTAGCAAGCTCAATAGAAGTTGGTGAAATGTCTAAACTTTTAGAAAATTCTTATCGATCTGTTAATATTGGTCTTGTAAATGAAATAAAAATATTATGTCACAAAGCACGTATAAATTTTCATGATGTAATTTCAGCAGCTTCGACTAAACCTTTTGGATTTAATACTTTTCTACCTGGACCGGGTGTAGGAGGACATTGCATACCAATAGATCCAGTTTTTTTAGATTGGTTTGGAAAAAAAATAAAAGCTAAAACTGACTTTATAAATTTAGCTAGAAAAAAAAATATACAAGTAACTAATTTTGTTATCAATAATATCTTAAATTTATTGAAAAAGATTAATTTTAGGAAAAATAAAGTTTTGATTATAGGTGTAGCTTATAAAAAAGATATAAATGATTACAGAGAATCTCCATCATTAAAGATTATGAATACTTTATATAAAAAAAAAATAAGTTTTGATTATTATGATCCATTTATTAGTCAAATTGATTTTTTAAATAAAAAAATATACTCTTTGAAAAATTTAAAGAACATTTCTTCTTATAGTGTTGTTGCTATTATAACAGACCATTCGAATTTACCATACAAAGAAATTCTTAAAAAATCAAAAATTATTGTTGATACAAGGGGTTGTTATAAAGATATTAAAAGTAATAGAATAATTTTTTTATAATATATAATTTATGTATAATTTAGTTCATGTTGGTATTCATAAGTCAGGAAGTACGTTTTTACAAAAAGAAATTTTTCCAAAAATTAAAAATTATACTTACCTAGGATTCTTATCTGAAAATAAATATAGTGATGAAATAAGATACTTACAAAGCTGCTCAGACTTAGATTTTGATGAAAATAAGATTAGAAATTTAATAAACTTCTTTCAAAATTTTGTTAAAGAAAAAAAATTGTTAGTTAGTTCTGAAGCCTTTACAGGTAATATTTCTCCTCAATTTTTTGGAACAGGAATTTTTATAGATTTAATATCAAAAAGAATAAAGAAATATATACCCAATCCAAAAATAGTCTTGATATTAAGAAATCAAAGAGATGCCATATATTCTTTATATAAAGATGATATCCAATTTGGTTACACGTGTACTTTTGATGATTGGATTAAAGAGAGGTTAAAAACTCATTCTTTAGAATATTTTAAATATGACAAAATTGTTACTTATTATCAAAAATTTTTTGGGGAAGAAAACGTTAAAATTTTTTTTTATGAAAATATTTTCAAAAAACAGAATGGTATGATGCATTTTCTTAATCAATTAGATATTGATATTGACTTAACACAAGATGATATTTCAAATTTGATAAACAGCTCTAAAGCTAATTTCGGAAATAGCAATATTGTTACTTCAATTTCTAGGTTATTAAATCATGTGATTAAGACCAAGCTTTCACAAAGTTATACAGATGGAAAATATGACCTATATGTATATAATTTTTGGAGGTATTTTTTATCAAAAAAAATTTCTAGATTACTTGGCAATAATGAAATTCCTAATAATGCAAATTTAAATACTTTATTAATAAAACTAAATGAAAATAATAAAAATTTATTTAAAATTTTAAATCTAAATTTAAATGAAGAATATAATTTTAAATAATAAAGACTTAAAAATTTATAAAAAAAATTTTTTTTTTATAAATTCATTTTATTATTTTAAAAAAAATTATCGTAATGAAAATTTTTTAAAAAAAAAATTATCTAAAAAGGATCTGAAAAAAATATACAAGAATATAACTGTTCTTCATAATTATTTATCAAATTTTTTATCTAATAAACTTAACAAAATACATTCGGAAAATAACAGTAAAACATATTGGGGTATCTTAATCGATTCTTGGTTAATGTATTATATCCAAATATTTTATCACAAATGGATAGAAGTTGAAAAATTAATGCAATGTGATTTTAAATCAAAAATAAATTTATATTATAATTCAAAAGTAAATCCGCCTATAAATTTTGACAATTTTTTTCACTTAATGAGTAATGAAAATCAAAATTCAATTTTATATTCAGAAATAATAAAAAGAAAAAAGAAAATTTCTATTAATAAGAATATTAAAATTCAAATTAAATTTGAAAATTTAAACAAAAACTTCAATCAATCTTTACCATTTATTTTAAAGAT
>MDTD01017446.1_pt1 | contig 12491 bp, 6 predicted proteins | sample 811221 | NCBI WGS metagenome assembly MDTD01 (sample SAMN05326646, study PRJNA326480) | marine metagenome | isolation source: seawater | place: Pacific Ocean: South West | collected 2011 | reverse complement strand
TGCGGGCGCGTGCGCAACCGTGGTGTACTCGTATCGCCAGTCGATGTTGAAGCCGACTACGCCCTGCCGCGTGACCTCGAGCAGGAGTTCGACGGGCTCGCCATCGCGGAGGACGATGGCTTCGATCGTGCCGCCGGCCCGGGAAGAGACCTCGGCCGTCCCCCGCGCTACGTTCGGGAAGCTTGCCGACCCAAGGCGCAGGAACAGGTCGCCCTCACGCAAACCCTGCTTGTACCCCTTGCTCTGCTCCGGATCGAGCACGCCGACACTCATGACGGGGGTGAGGCCGAGGATGCTGTTTACCTGGCGCTCAGCTCCCGCGATCCGGACCGAATCGACATCGAGGATCGGCCAGGGCGTGACGGCGATCGTGGTCTGGGTGCCGTCGTCCTTCTCGAACGCCAGCTCGACGGGCTCGCCCATCGCGTGGCTGATGCGGTGCGTGATATCGCTCGGACGCGTAACGGGCTCGCCGTCGATCCCGATAAGCCTCGAACCCAGCGGCACATCCTCAAGACCCGACTGCTTGAGCACCTGCCTGATCTGCGCCACCACCCGATTCGAACCGGGGTCGATCACCTGATTCGTAAACGAAGGCAGAATCCCGATCGTGAGCAGGCCCAGCTCGCTCTTCTCCGGCGTGAGTGTGAATCGCAGGGGCTCATCCACCCCGGGACGATCGACCTCGATCTCCATCGGCGTGTCGGCTTTGGCCATCGCCGAGCCGAGTTGGATGTCGTTGAACGACGCCGGCTGACGCCCGTTCATCGAGAGGATTGTGTCGCCCGGTTGAAGACCAGGACTTTCGATCCCAAGCTCGCTGGCACGGTCCGCAACCGCAGTCGCGGCGGGGGAACCGTCCAGCACATCGCCCCCCACCGGCGCTTCGGTCTTGAGACCCGCCATGAAGACCGCGACGTACAGCACGGCCGCCATCGCCATGTTCATCGTCACGCCTGCCGAGATGATCACCATCCGCTTCCACGTCGGCGCGACGTTGTAGCTGTCGGGCTCGCTGCTGCGGTACCCAGGGTCCGCGTCATCCTGACCCAGCATCTTGACATACCCGCCAAGGGGCAGGGCGTTCAGGCGGTACTCGGTCGGGCTCAGGTTCGAATCGGGAGCCGCGGCTCCGTCGGCCTTGAGCACGAGCCATCGCTTGTACTCGTCCTCGGTCGACGTCCGCCGGAAGCCGAGACCCTTGCGGTAGGTGATGATCGGGGGGCCAAAGCCGAGTGCAAACGCGAGCACCCGCACGCCCGCCCATTTGGCAGCCAGGAAGTGCCCCAGCTCGTGGATGAACACCACCAGCCCGAACCCGATGAGAATCAGGGCGATGTCGCCCAGCTTGATGAAGATGGCCAGCAGTTCGTCCATGTGTCTACAGGGTATCGGTCCGCACCGAGGCCGGTTCTGAGCGGGAGGGAAAAGAACACGCGGCCCGGTTGCCCGGGCCGCGCGGAATCAGACTGGCGGGTGAAGATTACTTCTTCACGTACTTCACGGCACACCCGTAAGCCGGGATCTCAGCCGTGACGATCTCGCTCTCGCCGTCGAGAAGCTGGTTCACAGCGATCTCGATGTAGTTCTTCTCACCGATCTCCTGGTAGCTGCTGGAGGAATCGATCGGGCCGATGTAACGGACAACGCCCTCGGCGTCGACGATGAAGATGTGCGGCGTGCGCTTGGCGCCGAAGGACTTGCCGACCGAGCCGTCCTTGTCGAGCAGGATCGGGTACTCGATCTCGTAGAGCTCCTCGGCCTCGATGTTGCGTTCCTCGCCCCAGCCCTGCTTGTTGGGGGCGCTGGCCGAGTTGATCGCGAGGAACTCAACCGGCTTGCCCTCGAAGCCGGCGTAGGTCTGGCGCATCGTGTCAGTCTTGTAGTGGAACTTCTTCACGAACGGGCAGTCCGGGTTGAACCACTCGAGGACGACGATCTTGCCCTCTTCGGTGTACTCGCTGAGCTTGTGCTCTTCGCCGTGGATGTCGGTGAGCGTGAAGTCGGGCGCTTTGTCGCCGACCTTGACGCCCTCTTCGTAGCTCGGTGCGACCGTGCCGGCCCCGGTCGCCAGCGCCACGCCGAGAGCGCCGAAGCTCGCGGCCAGAATCCCGGTCAGTGTGCGTTTGCGTGCGATGCTGATCATGTGAACCTCCGTGGTTACGCCCGACCTCATCGGTCTAAGCTTCAGTCTTGAACTACTGCGGCCCCCCGAGCATGCGGGCGGGGCCCTCGCCCCTCTGGAGCCGGATCATGTACAAATCAGTCTCGATCGGTGGCAGGCTCTTGCCCTTGGGGGCGATGAGCCGGACCCAGCCGACAACCTCGGTCTTGGAATTGTCTTCAAAGTCGAACGCCAGTTCCAGCTTGCCGTCCTCGGCGTAGCCCGATTCGAGCAGATCCTCCGGGGCCGGGCAGCCGGGACCGGGGATGAATTCGAGCTCGTAGCCCATGAGATTCCGTGCGATCAGCGTGTCGCCCTTCCACTCGAGGATCACCGCGTCCGTTCGCGCACCGGTGGCGAGCTTGCCCATCTCAGTGCGGGTCTTGCGGATCACCGGCGCATCGGGACCGGACTCGCTCGTTCGCTTCACTGGCAGTTCGAGCGAAGCCTCGGCAAACTGGGGCACACACTGGTTCGCGTCGCACACCAGCCACTCCATGCTCGCGGAAATCACCGCGTCACTGCCGATCTCGGCGTCATCGTCTACAGAGACCGGAAAGAGCACGACAAGCCTGTCATCGAACGTGTGATCGAGCACGCCCCCTGCCTGAACGTGACGATGGCCCGCGGGCCAGATGGCTTCGCCGATCTCAAACCCATCGGGCAATGCCCAATTGATCAGCAGCGGCCCTCCCGAATCGTTCACCGAGTCGGCGTACGTGTGCCAGCCCTTGTCGAGATCAAAGACCGCAGCGATCGTGGTCGAAGTGCCCGGGGTGAAAGCGTCCATCTCGGCGATGAGCCTGACGCTGGAGTGCGCGGGCGGGTCATCGAATCCGGGCTGGGCGTGGGTATGGGCGTGCAGCGTCATCGCTGTGAGTGCCGTGAAACCTGCCGCCAGTGATCGATGCAAGATGCCCATGCTTTCTCCGCCTTGAACAACGCCGCACATTGCCCGGATGTTCCATCCTGTGACGCGATTCTCTGTACTTCCGTGAGGATGTCTCGCGAGCCGCCATGTTTGTATGCATGCTGTTCGCCTCGGTTGCAAAAAACACCCCCGCGGAACGGTCCGCGGGGGTGGTCGTTGATCTTGATTGTGGACTCGATCAGGCGATCGAGCTGGTCAGGCCGAGCGGGGCGCCGCCCGTGGCCCACCCGCCGCCGAGGAAGCCGTCGTAGTGGGTCATGGAGACCACGACGCCGCTGGTGGCATCGATCCGCATGGCGTAGTAGTTGAGCTGCGGCCTGTTCTGCACGACCTGCGAGATGTCCTCGAGACGCAGCAGGAGGAAGTCGTCTGCCGCGATCGTCTCCATGCGGACACGCTCGGCCGAGCCGTCGGCGAAGAAGAAGGTGATGGTCACATCGTTGTCGGCATCACTCGGGTTGTAGAAGGCGAGGGTCTCGGTGTAGAGGTTGCCCGCTCGAGCCGGGTTCATGAACGCGTCGCCGAAGTAGAACGACGTGCCCGCCTCGTTGAACGCCGCGGTCGCATCCGCGTCGCCACGCTGACGCTCGATCGCGGTGATCGCAACATCAACGTCCGAGGTGATCCGCAGGCCGATCGCCTCGTTCGAGGCAAAGGCGAGGCTCGTGCCGGTCAGACGCAGACGCTCACCGGCGCCGACCGTCACCTGACGGACCAGATCGGGCAGGCCCGGGTCCTCGAGGTACGAGCCGACGATGTCAACGGTCGCATCGGTCGAGCCCGAGTTGAAGATCGTGAACTCGCTGGTGATGTCCGTGCCGTTGGTCAGCGACGTGATGATGTTGGTGGTGCTGCCGCCGTCGCGGACACCGAGGTAACCGAACGCGAAGCGGTTGACCAGGTCGTACCGGCTCAGACCCGCGACGATGCCGATGTTGGCGTCGTTGTTGGCCGAGTCGACCGGGGCAGAGAGGATCTCGATGGCGAACGTGCCCAGCGGCAGCGTGGCCATGTTGTGGATCTCGAGGCCGCCACGCTTGTTCGCACCCACGGTCATCGGGCTGAGCACAACGGTGCTGCCGCTGCCCGTGTAGGCCGTGATCGTGAGCGTCACGTCGAACGAGTTGGGGTTGTACCAGACGAGGAACTCTTCCACGACACCCGGGTTGCGGACCACGTCGGGGAAGTCCCAGCGGTCGCTGGTGACATCGGTGAAGGCCTCACCGATCGCACCGGCACGGGCGAGGTTCGCGTCGTAGTGGCTCAGGCTCGCACCCAGACGCAGCGTGGACTCGACCACGATGGCGTACGCCTCGTTGGCGATGATGCCCGTCGCGTAGTCGGCGTTGCCGTCGCCGTCGATGTCGTCGCCGTACGAAAGCGTCGCGCCGCCGCGGGCACCCGCAGCGAGCGTCCCCGAGGCGACAACAGCCGAGCCCAGCGACATGTCGGCGTAGTACACCGTGATGCTGTAGCTGACGGCCTCGTCGTTCGGGTTAGCCAGCGAGATGAACTCGTGGATGTTCGCGTTGGCAAAGCCCTCGGGGTAGTACGTGCGAGTCGTGACCGCCGGGCCGTCGACGCGGAGCGTGTAGTTGCCCGTGTCCACATCGCCAGTCGAATCGACCAGGATGTAGAACGTCTGGCCCGCGCCCGACGAGGTGAAGCTCGTCGCCGCAGTCACACCGACCACACCGGCCACACCGGTCGAGTTGGCCAGATCGGTCAGCTCGTTGCCGTTGGAATCGAAGATCCGCACCGTGAAGTCCGGCGTGGGTTCGTCACCGGAGAAGACCTGGATGTACAGCTCGCCGCGACCGATCGTGTCGTAACGGAACAGGTCGGTGTCGGTGATCGTGTTGATGATGCCCGTGTCGGACGCGTTGCCGTTGATCGAGTTGACATCGAGCACCGTCGCGCCGCCCAGGTTGCCCTGGTTGACGTGGTCGTCGGTGGGGTCCGGCGCGATGGGCGGGCCGTCGATGTTGACCGTGTACGAACCGGTCCGGATACCCGGGAAGGTCGAGCCGATCGATAGGTAGTAACGCGCGTCCTGCCCGTCCGAGTTGGTGAACATGATCGAGTTGCCGTCGATCACCGTGGGCGTGATCAGCGTCATCGTCGAGTCGTACACACGGAAGTCGAGCGTGCCGATCGTGCCCTGATCGACATCGATGATGACATCGCCGTTGTCCACGACCAGGAAGGTGAAGAAGTCGGTGTCGTCGTCAACCTCGAGACGTCCGGTCTCGCTGCCGTCGCCCGTGTTGACGTCGAGCACGATCTCGGTCGCGTCGTCGAAGTTGGTGTCGTTGGCGTGATCGTCCACGATGCCCGTGTTGATGTTGAGCCTGTAATCGATCCGGGTCGCCGTCGCGCCGACCACTGCCACATAGAAGATGTCGGCCGTGTTGCCCGTGAACTGCGGGATCGCGAGGAAGCCCGAGCTGCTCGTGTACGTCGCGGGCGTGCCGTTGGCGTAGATCCGGTCGCCGTTGATGTCGAAAAGCCTCAGCTCGAAGGTCGCGCCGGGCTCCATGTCCCAGACCAGCGAGATATCGGTGGGGCCCGTCGTCGGCACACCGAAGACGAACAGGTCCGAGTCGTTGGACTGCTCCAGGATACCGGTCGACGTGCCGTTGCCCGTGCTCGGCACGATGTTCACGAACGTCGCGTCGTTCAGCTGGCCGATGTCGGCGTGGTCGTCCGCGGGGTCGTACTCGACCGAGAGGTCGTACAGACCAACGGAGTTCGAGGGGTCGGAGCCCTTCACCACGATGTAGTACCGGCGACCGGCCTGCGTCGAGAAGTCCACCGTCGCCCGGCCAGTGTCGTCGAAGTTCAGATCCCGTGCGATGCTGCGGATGATCGGGTTGGGCGTGTCGGCGTTGTCCTCGCCGAGCTCGTACACGATCACCGCGGGCGTCATCGAGGCCTGGCCCGCCTGACGCGTCACCGTCACCGTGGCAAGATCGGTCACCTCCGCGTTGAAGAAGAAGATGTCCGAGTCGCCGCCCTGGTTCAGTGAACCGCTCGTCTCGGCCAGTCGGCTGAACTCGCCGAAGTCGAGCGGAGCCGCAGCGAAGAATCGACCATCGTCGGGCAGATCGTCCGCCACCGGGACACCTGACAGATCGATCGTGTAACCGCCGCTGCCGGTCAGACCCTGCACTCGCAGCGAGTACCGCTCGGCCTGATCCACCGCGAAGCTCACAGTCAGCGGCTCACCGCTGATCGCCGAGTTGTTCGGCAGGAACACGATGTCGTTGTTCGAGTCACGGATCGTGATCGAGAGCGAGAGCGCCATCACCGGGTCGATCGTCAGCGTCATGAGCCCGTCGATCGGAGCCATGAAGCTGAAGAAGTCGTTGTCGCCCTGCGCGTTGATCGTGCCCGAGATCGAACCCGTGCCGTTGGCCGGGCTCGACGGGTCCGAGTTGATCGGGATGACCGTTTCACGGAAAGCACCGGCAACGTTCGAGTGGTCGTCGGTGACGGTTTCGGGAGTGGTATTGATGACGAGCTGGTACGAACCGGTCGCGACACGCCAGTCGACCCGGTTCGGGTCGGCGTCGCCGCGGGCGCTGACGTCCGCCGCGTCCGCGTTGTTGCTGTAACGCTGTGAGCTCTCGACAACAACGTAATACTCTTCGCCCTGGAGCACATTCAGTACGAGGCGAGGATCCTTGCGGAACATCTGGAGGTCGCCCACGTTCGGGTTACCGGATGTCCCAAGCGGGATCACAGTGCCATCGGCGGTGTAGCCGAGGTAGTCGTTGACGTAGGCCACCTGCGTGCCCGAACTGTCATAGACACGGAACGCAGCGTCGAGAGAGCTGTTGTACGTCTTGGTGATGGTCCGGCTTGAAACGACGATGCCGAGACCGGAATTGATAAACTGTTCCGTGAATGTGTCCGTGATGCCGGTCGTGCTCAGGAGAATCTCTGCCGAGCCAGTCTTGGGCGCAATGAAGCGGTACACGTCCGTGTCATTTATGTCAGTGATCTTGCCGAGTTCGCCGTTCTGAACGATCAGGTCAAAGAAGTTGGGGTCATCAGCTTCGAGACCGCTGTTCACACCAAACGAACGAGAATCGGTCACGAAGCCGGGGTTGCCGGACGTTGTGGCAATGCCTGAGATCGTGTCGAAGATGAGCTGCTCGGCATCCTCAAGATCGCCCTCTTCGGGAGCCTCGGAGTTCGTGCCGTAAGTGTCGTCTTGTGCATCAGCCTGGATCGTCAGGTTGTAGCGAGTGCGCGATCCCGGCGCTGAGATCACGATGTAGTACGCCTCGCCACCCCAGTATTCCGCATCAAGTGAGATCGCGGTCTCGACCTTTCTCAGTGAATCTGGTTCAGGGCCGAGCAGCGACGGGCTGTCCACGCCGGCGGGGCCGCCCGTATCCGTGTTCACCGATTGGAGCGGAGTCTCAAAGTCCTCGAGGACGAGATCAAAGTTGGAGTCGTAAAGCTGGATCGCGACGGTGCCCGTCTGGATCCACTCCATCTCGAATTCAACAGCGATAGTGATGCGTGAAGCAGGACGGCCGTCGATGTTCCACAGTGCGGGCACGATGTCGTCGCCGTCCATGTCGACCTGAGTGCTGCCCTCGAACCGCCCGAGGTGGTCCACCTGCGGAATGAAAGTGAAGACATCGTTGTCGTTGTTCTGGTCCAGCCGGCCGACGGCCATCGAAGCAACGACCTGGCTGTGGTCGGTCACCGCGTTCGGGAAATCAAGAGCCGAGAGGTATCTCGGCATCGGGCCAAAGAAGCCGGGGAGTCCGTAAACATCACCGATGCCGTCGCCGTTCGTATCGACGTCGTCAGTGAGCGGGACACTCCAGCCCGTCGGCGTGTACGCCTGGCCCCAGATGAGCGGGGTGGCTAGCTGACGGATCAGATCCTGGTTGGTGATGTTGCCATCGTCATCAGTCACGATGTCGATGTGGTCATCGATCCGTTGGTCCGGATCGCTGGTGTCGATCGTAGCGTTGGATTCAATGACAAACTGGAAGAAACGCTCGCCAGCTGCAACGTCCCGCGGGTCTTCGGTGACGTTGAGGAACACGCCGTCGAACGCGTCGACGATGACGTAATACGTTTCGCCGCCCTGGAGATTGGCAACGATCTCTGCTCTGTCGAAACCGTCGAGCGAGAGCGCCGAGTCATTCGTCGCGATCGGGACAAGATTGCCGCTGTCGTCATAGAGAGCGAGCTTCGGGTCCCAACTCGGCTGACCGAGCATGTCCCAGGTCGTGAAGTTGATAATGGTCTGCCCGGAACCGAGCGATTCGAACGTGAAGATCTGTGCCGAGTGCTGGTCGCGGAGGAGTTCTACCTCGAAGTCAGTGGTAGGAGAGCCAAGCCTGTTGATCACCCCGAGCCGAGTCGTGTTATCGATCGGGAATTCGGTTCCTGCTGCCTGGATTCTCAGCTCAAACTCACCGAATGACACATCGTCAGGGGTGCCCGACTGCGGGTCTGTTACCACCGTGTTCTCAAAAGCGTCCGAACGTACACGCACGTAGTACGTCGTGTTCTGCTCAAACCTTGTGAGAAGGAAGGCGTCTGTATTGAAGCCGTTCGACGAATCGGCGCCGATCAGATTGCCGTCGGCATCAAAGAGCTCTACACGAGTGTCTAAAAGGTCGCGCTCGGCGGTCTCGTCACCAATATAGCCCGAGCCGTCATCGCCGAAGACCACATCGCCGGCCATGATGCTTCCAAGGCTGTTGAATTTCTCAAGGTCGGGCGTAGTGAAGGTATAAATGATGTCCGCTTGAAGCGTTTCGATCTCCTGGGCGTCACCGGTGTCACTGCCCGTGCGGACATACCCGGTGGTGGAGTCGATCGTCAGCTCCACATTCCCCGTGTGCACACGCAGCGCGTACGTGCCTGTCGTGTCGTCCTCGCCCATGATGCGGATGTAGTACGTCTCGCCCGCCTCAGCGACGAAGCCGAGCCAGCCGTCCGGCGCCAGGCCGCGGGCGGTCGTGCCGTTGTCGAAGCCCTCGGTGTCGCCCGAGAGCTTCGTGCCGTCGGTGCTGTAAAGCTCAAGCGCCGTGTCGAGTCCGTCGGCGAAGGTCTGCCCCAGGATTGAGACGAAGCCATCCTGCGTGGCGGTGAACTGGAAGAAGTCGCCATCGTCGTCGGCGACATCTCCGATCGTGCCGAAGCCCGCGCCGTCGCCGTTGCCATCAATCGTGATGACCGTCGGCGGCGTGTTCGTTGGGCCGAAGACATCATCGAATCCCGGGTGGTCGCCCGAGAGCAGAATCCGGGGCTCGAGCGCTTCGAACGCACCCGCGGGGGAAGCCGGGGCTTTGCCCGCCTGCTCGCAGAGCTTCTCTGCCTTTGACCTGGTCTGGCTCGGGCTCAGACGACGAGAAATCCGCGACACAAGATCCTGCTTGAGCATGATGCGCTCCGTCCAAAGGGGACACACAACGGGCTTGGCCCGTGCGCCAATACACCCTCGGCGTCCCGGCTTCATACTCCATGCCGGGCCCGCCGAATTCGTCCGTGCCTAGGTTCCGGGCGTGGCCGCGTGCATTCCGTTGCACGTCGGTGCTCCGCGATACCGCCTTCGCCCCGGTGTACACACCGGACACGATCGCGCGCGGAGCCCCCGCCTTCTTGTTCTCCGAAAGGCCGATCGCATCGGCGTTCCGGACCGTGACGACGCCTCACGTGCGGCAGTCGACAGGGGCAGCGTATCACGCCCGCTTTCGGCCCGTCCAGTGACTTCAGACCCCGATCCAAGAGAATCTGGGAAACCGACGCCTCACAGATAAGGATCTGGCTGTCGAATCAGCCCCCGGCGGCCCGGATCACGGCACCCACAGCCAGCAAATCTGCCGCATCAAATGTGGGGATAGGTAATTCGCTCTCATCCAGGATCAGCCGGACCTCACTGGCCGCGATCACCAAGGCCTCGCTCCCCCGGTCATAGAGCCGGGAAGCGATTTCATGGAACGCCCGCTTCGATTCCGGTGAGAACGACCCGTAGATCAGCTCCTTGAAGATGATCTCGTCGAGCTGGTCAACATCCTCGTCCTGAGGGGCCTGGAGCTTGATGCCCTTGAGCCCCAGGGCCGTCTGGTACGCCGAGCCCTGGGTCACATACCGCGTCCCCAGAATGCCCACCGTCTGGATTTTCTTCTCAATCAGGGCGTCTGCCACCAGATCCGTCATCGTGAGCCAGGGGATCGGTGAATCGTGCTCGGCGATCATCACCCCGTGCTGGACCGCGTTGTCCGGGGTCAGCACAAAGTCACACCCGGCCAGATGCAGCACCCGAACCGATTTCAGCAAGAGCTCCGCGACACCCGACCAGTCATCCGCTTTGACGCACTGGATATAGGTAGGAAGAGGCTCGTTGTGGATCGTCACGCGCGGCGGCTCGCGGTCTGGAAACAGTCGGGCCGCGTGACGAAAGAGATGGCGATAGCACAGCGAAGCCCCCTCGGGGCTGACCGCCACGATCCCGATGTGCCCGGTGTTCTTGCTCACGCCGACTCCATCCTCCGCGTAGGGGCCAGACGAGTCAAACAGGAACCACGCCCGAGCCTGCCGTATCGTGTCCCGACATGCCCGAAGATGACCCATTCCAGGCACTGGGCCTCACGCCCACCTTCGATCTCGACTCCGCACAGGTCGAACGTGCATATCTCGCCCGGGTTGCATCCGCCCACCCGGATCTGGGCTTGGGCAGCGATGCCCAGTCCGACGACGCCCAGGCCGACGAAGCCGCACGACTGAACGACGCCCGCCGATCGCTGCTCGACCCCGAATCCCGGGCTTCCACCCTGCTGCGCCATTTCGGGTACACCGGCGAGGACAAATCCCTCCCCGATGGATTCCTCATGGAGATCATGGAAGTCCGCATGGAGTTCGAGCAGGCCCTGATGGACGAGGACGCGGAACAGATCGCCAAATGGCGCCGCTGGGCCGACGAGCGTCGGAAGGAATGGATCGAAACAATCGCCGCACTTTTCTGTGAGCACTCGGCCTCGGGCGATCAGGCCCTGCTCGCCCGTATCAAGCAATCACTCAATGCCTGGCGATACATCGAGCGGATGATCGAGCAGGGCGGGGCACCGAGCCGATGACCGGCCAAGCGAGATGAACCCCGCGGAGATCATTCTTGTCTCGGTTGTCCTGCCGGTGCTTCTGGTGCTCTCAGGCATCATCAGCGGCTCGGAAACCGCTCTCTTCGGCCTCACCCAGGCCGACCGGGTCACCCTCCGCAAACGCGCGCCGGCCGCTCTGGCAAGCGTCGAGGCCCTTCACCGCAAGCCACGCTCGCTGCTCACCGCGATCCTGCTCGCCAACAACCTCGTCAACATCTTGTACTTCACCCTCGCGTCCGTGGTCATCATCGGGCTCGAACGCCGAGGCCTCCACGCCGCGGCCGCCGGGCTCGGGGTCGGCTCGCTCCTGGCCATCGTGCTCATCGGCGAGGTCATCGCCAAGACCACCGCCTCTTCTCGCCGGGCTACCTTCGCACGGTTCGTCGGCCCGATCTGGCTCCTCATCATCCAGGTGCTCTGGCCACTCTGGTCGGGCGTGGATCGCTTTGTCATGGCCCCGCTCACGAGACTCGTGACCGCCAAGGTGTCCAACGACGACACACTCGACCCCTCCGACCTCGGGCACCTGCTCACAAACACCGGCGGCGAATCGCCCATCGACACCGACGAACAGCGCCTGCTGCTCGACGTCTTCCGACTCGGCTCGCTCCGCGCACGCGAAGTCATGGTTCCACGCGTCGAACTCGACACGATGAACATCAACGCCAATCGCGCAGCGATCGAGGCCTACATCCGTGAGCACCGCGTGGACCGCATCCTGTTCCTGAACGAAGACGAGGAACCCGTGGGCTTCCTGAGCACGCCCGCCTTTCTCGCGCGCAAGCCCGCCAAATGGCGCACGATCCTGGAGACCCCGCTCTTCGTTCCCGAACAGACCAAACTCGACGATCTGCTCAACCAGCTCCGGACCAAGGGCAAAGAGCGGGCCGCGGTCGTGGATGAGCGGGGCGAACTCGTCGGCGTGGTCCGGGTCGAAGACGTCGTCGCCGAGCTCTTCGACGAGGCGAGTGATCCCGAAACCTCCGGCGAGGTGCAGATCCTGGGCGTCGGGCGTTTCCGCGCGCCCGGACGCATGCCCGCCCACGCGCTCCTGCACGATTTCGACCCGGGCTTTGCGCAGCTCTAGACCCGGGCTTTCCGCGGACAGACCCGGGCTTCGCGCGAATCAGAGTCCTCTCGCGAGTACCTCGATGAGAGCTGGAGTCGTTACCATTTTGAGCATACAGTGACAGTTATCCATATAGGTCCGCTAATACACAGCGTGTATCCTCTTGAATAAATAGCCATAAGGCGCGTGCCT
>MDTD01144398.1_pt1 | contig 12494 bp, 13 predicted proteins | sample 811221 | NCBI WGS metagenome assembly MDTD01 (sample SAMN05326646, study PRJNA326480) | marine metagenome | isolation source: seawater | place: Pacific Ocean: South West | collected 2011 | reverse complement strand
TGGTCGGGGCGGCAGGATTTGAACCTGCGACCCTCTGGTCCCAAACCAGATGCGCTACCAGGCTGCGCTACGCCCCGATCGGATGTTTTATAGGTCAAATATACCTTTTTGGCAATTGAAAGATGGTCTCTATAGAAGTAAATATTAGCTATGATCCAACAAATAACTAAACCATTTAAATTTTTTTTTAAATTAGAGTCGTCATCCGGGCTCGTTTTACTGTTTGCTGCAATACTTGCACTTTTTATAAGTAATGGTGCTTTGAGTGATCAGTATTTTTCCATTTTACAAAAATACATTACTCTTGGAACTGAAGATTTTGGAATAAAGCTAAGTGTTATACATTGGATAAATGATGTTCTTATGGCTATTTTCTTTTTTTTAGTTTCATTAGAAATCAAAAGAGAATTTTTACAGGGAGAATTGTCTAACCCTAAACAGGCTTTGTTACCTATAATAGGTGCTGTTGGAGGAATGTTGGTACCAGCATTATTTTATATTTTTATAAATTTTTCAAATAGTGAAACTTTAAAAGGTTGGGCAATTCCATCTGCAACAGATATAGCTTTTTCTTTAGGGGTTCTGTCATTACTTGGAAAAAGAGTTCCTGTTTCATTAAAGGTATTCCTAACGGCTCTTGCAATCATTGATGATTTAGGAGCAATAGTGATAATAGCATTTTTTTATTCAGATAATGTACAACTTATGTATTTAGGACTAATGTTAATAGCAGTTATTGCATTAATTTGTCTTAACAAATTTAAAATAAATAATTTTATACCATACTTAATTGTTGGAATAATTTTATGGGAATTTACTCATCAGTCAGGAATTCATGCTACTATTGCTGGCGTTTTGTTGGCTTTAACAATTCCTCATAATAAAAAAGATTCAAAAAAGTCTCTACTATTAAAACTAGAACATAATTTATCACCTTATGTTGCTTTTGGAATCATGCCGATATTTGCTTTTGCAAATGCAGGTGTTTCTTTAGAAGGATTAACATTTTCATCATTGTTAGCTCCTGTTCCACTTGGAATTGTATCAGGATTATTTTTTGGAAAACAAATTGGTGTATTTTTATTTTCATATTTATCAATTAAATTTAAATTTGCAGAAAAACCAAGTAATTCAAATTGGGGATCACTTTATGCGGTTTCAATATTAACTGGTATTGGTTTTACAATGAGTCTTTTTGTTGGAAACTTAGCTTTTGTAAATGAACTTCAATACATGGATGGTGTTAAGATTGGAGTACTTGTTGGTTCATTGATGTCAACTTTATTTGGTTATTTTCTATTGCTATTTTTTACAAATAAATGATTAATTCTAAAATCATAAAGTTAGCATCCAACACAAAATATGAAGGATTAAAAAAAAGCTTTACACACAAATCCTCAATGAAAAATTCTACTTGTGGTGATTTAATTAAAATTGAGGTAATTGCAAATAAAAATAAAATTAAATCAATGAGATATGAAACTGAAGCTTGTATTTTATGTGAAGCTTCTGCAAGCTTGCTCGCTCGAAAAATAAGAAATTCTTATTTAGATGATTTAAAAAAAAATATTCAATCTTTAAAAAAATTTAAAAATAATAAAAAGGCCGATATTCCAATTAAATTTAAAGAATTTAAATACTTATTAAATAAAAAAACATTAAACAGGGTAAATTGTGTCATATTGCCCATGGAAGCTATATTAAAAGCATTTAAAATGAGTTAATGAAAAATTTAATTATATTTTTTTTAATCATGTTTAGTTTTTTAACAAAAGTGTCAGCAAATTACGATAAATTAGCTTATGATTTTCAGTTTAAGAGTATTGATGGAAATTTAATAAAACTGGGTGATTTTGAAAACAAAGTAATAGTTGTTGTAAATGTTGCTAGTAGATGTGGTTACACACCGCAATATAAAGATTTACAAGCTATATGGGCTGACTATCAAAATAAAGGTTTAGTTGTAATTGGTGTTCCCAGTAATAATTTTAAACAAGAACCTGGATCAAATTCAGAAATAAAAGATTTTTGTGAAACAAATTTTGGAATAAATTTTCCTATAACAGAAAAAACTAATGTTATTGGTACTGAAGCTCATCCTTTTTATAAATGGGCAAAAAAAAATTACGGTATTGGCGCAATCCCAAAATGGAACTTTCATAAAATAATTATAAATAAAAAGGGGCAAGTAGCTGAAACCTTCGCTTCTTTTACAAAACCTACCTCGAAAAAATTTATAAGTTTAATTGAAAAAGAAATTAAAAATTAAAGTTATAACCGTCATATGCCGGAATAATATTTTTTGGTAATCTGCTTTTTAAAAAATTATAATCTAAGTCAGTATGGAGATTTGTTAAAATTGTATTTTTAGGTTTGAGAATTTTTGTAAGTTTTAAAACATCATCAAAATTAAAATGCGAAGGATGTTTTTGTCTTTTAAGACAGTCAATAATTAAATAATTTAAACCTAACAAATGATGCATATGTTTTTTAGGAATAAAGTTGCAGTCACTTAGATAGGCTATTTTTTCAAAAACATAAGCTGTTGCCTTAATTTCACCGTGTTGAACTTCAAAAGAGTTAATTTTGATCCTTTTTTTTTCTTTTTTAATAATAAAATTATTCTTAATAGTATTTGATTTTAAAATTGGAAAGTATCCATTTTTTTCTTTAAAACAAAAATCATATTTATTTTTTAGCTCGCTAATAGTTTTTTTGCTTCCATATATATTTATCTTTTTTTTATTTTTCCAAAAAAAGGGCCTTAACTCAAAGATACCTGAAGTTTGATCAACATGTTCATGGGTATAAATAACTGCATCTACATTTTTAATTTTGTTCTTAAAAAATTGTGCTCTTAGATCTGGAGATGTATCAATTAAAATTGAAATATTTTTAAACAAAAAATGAGCACAACATCTTGTTCTGATGTTTTTTTTAAGTTTTTTATTACAGTTACCCCAATGTCCTGTAATCCAAGGAGATCCCAAGGAACTACCACAGCCAAGAATAGTAAATTTATTTTTCAATTGATATCACCAAATACTTTAAAAAAATTTTTTGTAGTAATATCTGAAAATAAATTTTGGTCAATATTTTTTAATTTCGATAAAAACTCAACCGTATATTTTAAATTACAAGGCTCATTGCTTTTGCCTCTTAATGGCTCAGGTGAAAGATATGGTGAGTCTGTTTCAACAAGAATTCTATCATTTGGAATTGATTTAAATGTGTCAGCCAATTCAAATGATTTTTTAAAGGTAACAATTCCACTTGCTGATATATAACAACCTATGTCAACTAACTTTTCAGAAAAACTCTTTGAACCTGTAAAACAATGAATTAAAATTTTAAAGTCTTTATTCTTTTTCTCTGACTTAAGTATTTCGTAAGTGTCTTTTTCTGCTGCACGAGTATGAACTATAAGTGGTAGATTTGTTGATTGGGCTGCTTTGATATGTTCTAGAAAAACTTTTTTTTGAACGTTTGAATCAGAATGTTCATAATAAAAATCCAATCCTGTTTCTCCAATACCGATTATTTTCTTATTTCTTTTTATTTTATTAATTATTTCATCAAATTTTATATTATTATATAACTTTGCTTCATGCGGGTGAATTCCGTAAGTGCCAAAAATATTTTGATATTTATTTACGATCTTAATAATTTTTTCGTAACTTTCATTTGTAGTACATATTGAAAGTAAATATTTAATATTATTTTTCATCGCTCTTTTAACAACATCATCAAGGTTTGAAAACATTGGCTCGTATTCAAGGTGGCAATGGGAATCAATTATCATTTTCTATCTTTTTAAAAAGTATTTGAATTTCATTTAATTCTTTGTCGTGATTAAAAATATTTGGTTTTAAAATAGAGTCTATAAATCTTTCTTTTTTCTCTATGTTTAAAATGTCGAGGATTTTATCAGTGCTTTTTGGAATTATTGGCGAAAGTAAAATACTAATATTTTTAATCTGAGTCACAATTGAAAGTATAATCTGGTTCATTTTATTAATATCTTTTTTCTTAACTTCCCATGGTTTTGAGTCGTTAAAATATTTATTTGCGTCAAATGAAAAATTAATTACTTTCTTTATGTAATTGTTTAAATTTTGATTATTCATATCTTCTATTAATTCAGGTATTTTTAAACTTAAATTATCGTTTAATTTATTTTCTTTTTCATCAATTTTTGCCACTTTAGGTATCTTGTTGTTACAGTTTTTTTCAATAAAACTAAAAACTCTTTGACATAAATTCCCATAGTTATTCGCAAGGTCATTGTTAATAGAATTTTTTAAATTTTCCATAGAAATGTTTCCATCGTTTCCAAGTGAAACTTCTTTGGTTAAATAATATCTTAATGGATCGATGCCATACTTTTTAATTATTTCAATTGGATCGAGTATATTTCCAAGAGATTTTGACATCTTTTTTTCATCAGATAGGATCCATCCATGACTAAAGATCTTTTTAGGTAAAGGTATTTTTGCTGCTAGAAGAAAAGCTGGCCAATATATAGCGTGAAATCTTAAAATATCTTTTCCAATAATATGTACATTAGCAGGCCAAAAGTTATTATATAATTTGTCATTTATTTTTGGAAAATTTAAAGCACTTAAATAATTTGTTAATGCATCAAGCCAAACATAAATTACATGTTTATTATTATTTGGCACTTTAATTCCCCAATTAAAAGATGTTCTACTTACAGACAAATCCTTTAAACCTTTTTTTACAAATTGAAAAACTTCATTATATCTTGACTTTGGTGAAATAAAGCTGGGATTTTCTTCGTAATGCTTTAAGAGTTTTTTTTGCCAAGATGATAATTTAAAAAAATAAGACTCTTCTTCGACCCATTCAACTTTTGAATTTGATGATTTAGCAAATTTGTTTTTTCCTTCTGTAAAGATTTCATCTTCATCATAATATGCTTCATCTGAAACTGAATACCAACCGCTGTATTTAGATAAATAAATATCTCCAGATTTTTCAAGTCTTTTCCAAATCTCATTAACTGAATTTTTGTGTCTTTCTTCTGTAGTTCTTATAAAGTCACTATTTGAAAGATTAAGAGTGATTGTTAATTCTTTAAATTTTTTTGAAAGCTCATCACAAAATAATTTCACATCTTTTTTATTTTTTTCTGCTTCGCGTTGTAATTTTAAACCATGCTCATCTGTTCCTGTTAAAAAATGAACGTCGTAACCTTCAAGTCTTTTAAATCTAGCAAAAATATCTGCAATAATACTTGAATATGCATGACCCATATGAGGTTTTCCAGAGGGATAATATATCGGTGTGGTTATATAAAAACTTTTATTTGACATATTCCAATTTAAGTTTGATCGAATTAATTACAGAATTAACATTTAAATTTAATTCTTCAAAATCCTTTAGAGTTTTAATTATCTTATCTTTTAAAATATTAGAAGAATCTATATCTTTTTTATTTAAAAATATCATCCTATAAAAATATTCTTCTATTAGAAAATTACATAAATTGATCACCAAAATATTTTTTGATTTTTTATACGATAAAAGTAGTATTGAAATTGTCTCCATTAATTCACCTTTTAAAGATATCTGATTTTGTAGTAAAATATTATTAAACTCTAAATAAATACCTGGAGTTAAATTGAAATTTTCAATATCAATAATTGTTTTTAGTTTTCTAGTATCTATATAATGTTTGATTACTTTTTTTGTGCAAGATGGGCTTAAAAAAATGTTATATTTTATACATCTTGATGAGATCGTTTCTAATACTTTAAACTGGTTATTATTTATCAATATAAAGAAATTATTTTGAGATGGTTCCTCGAGAATTTTTAAAAGAGCATTTGAAGAATTAACGTTAAGAAATTCAATTTCATCAATAATAATGAATCTTTTTTCAAAGTTTAATAGTTTCTTTGACAAAATGTTTTTGAGATTTCTAATATCATCAATTTTTAATCTTTTAGCATTACTAGAGTTTAAATATAAAACATTTTGAGATGTATGGTTTAAAATTGCATTATAAAATAGAGATCTTTCGTTTATAATTTTGTTTTTTAGATCATATTTTGTCTCTGTATTTTTATTAAAAATGTAGTTTAAGAAGTGGTTAATAAGAGTAAATTTTCCTATACCCTTTTTTCCAGAAACCATAAGTATATTTGGTAATAATTTCTTCTCATACAAATTAATTAGTTCATTTAAAATTGAGTCATGAGAAATTAGTTTTAAAGATCTAATTGGATCAAATGAATTTTCCATGGACATAATTTTAAGAATTCTTAATTTTAGAAAAAATTAATTTAAATATTTGGTCTTCTAAAGATTTCGTATTCTTAGATGAATCGAAAATTGAGTATTTGGATTTATTTGCTCTTGCAATTTTGACAAAAACTTTTTGAGCTTTCTCGTAAAAACCTCTTTTTAGTTTATCAAATTTATTTGATTTTTTTCTTTTACTTAGTCTTTCTTTTATGGTCTTCATGCTTGAAGTAAGGACAATTGTTAAATTTGGTCTAATACCTTTTGTTATATATTTTTGGTTTATATTGTTTATTTTTTTATTTATTTGATTTCCAATAACTTGGTATGCAAAAGTCGAGTCTATAAATCTATCAGATATTAAAATTGTTTTCTTTTTCATTAAAGGAATTATTTTTTTTTTAATATGTTCATTTCTTGATGCTAAAATTAAATAATAATCTGTTAATTTGTCAAATTTATTAGATTTTTTGTCGAATAATAATTTTCTTATTTTCTCTGCTGTAGGATTACCCCCAGGCTCTCTTGTTGTCTGTACAGAAAAACCCTTATTTTTTAATTTGTAAAACAATTTATTTATTTGATAACTTTTCCCGGTGCCCTCTACTCCCTCGAAAACAATAAAATAAAATTTTTTTTTAGACATCTCCCCAAATCATATAATTAAGAGACATAAATAAACTTGCTAAAAAATTTACTTTTTTAATCTTTTCTGAAGAATAAACAGGCACACTTTTGATTAATTCATCTTTAATAAAAACATTTATTTTTGCAATTTCTTGATCAATTTTAATTGGAGCTTTAACAGGTCCTGAATAATCTACAACTGTTTTAAAATTTTTCAAATCTCTTTTGTTTATCGTTACATAAAGATCTTCTTTTGTAACTCCATTTACTTCTTGTTTCTTACCCAACCATGTTTTTATTTTAAAATTAGTTTTATTTTTTTTTGAAACCTCGTAAGTAATAGTATTCATAAGTCCCCATGATAAAAGTTTTTGAGATTGAATAGTTCTAGATGCCTTAGTTTTAAATCCACTACCCACTGCAATTAATCTTCTAGTATTTTTTTGAATTGAACTAGCAAGAGAATAACCTTCGACTACAAGATGGCCAGTTTTTATTCCATCAACTCCAATATTTTTAAACAACAAACGATTTCTATTACTTTGTTTTATAGGGTCGCCTCCTGTTCGATCCCACGTAAAATCCAATTCTTTAAAATACTCATAGTAATCAGGATGTTTTTGAATCAAATGTTTTGACATCATAGCTATATCTCTTACAGTAGAATAATTATCAGGATCGTTAATCCCTGAAGAATTATTAAAATTTGTGTTGGTCATTCCAATTTCAATCGCTTTTTCGTTCATTAACGTAACAAAATCTTCCTCTGTTCCTGCAATACCTTCAGCTAAAGCTACACAAGCATCATTCCCCGATGCAACGATTACTCCTCGTAATAAATCTTCGATAGATATTTCATCATTAACCATAATAAACATTGAAGAATAACCAGATTGCGACATTCGCCATGCTTTATTTGAAATTGTTACTTTGTCTTCTAAAGAAATTTTACCCTCTTTTAATAAGTCAAAAACAACTATACTTGTCATTATCTTTGTCATTGAAGCCGGATAAATACTTAGGTCTGGTTCTAGTTCATAAAGTACTTTATCAGTATGGTAGTCAATTAAAATACCTGTCTTGATAGGTAGCTTAATTGAAGACGCTAAAACAGAAGTATTAAAAAAGATAATTAATGTTAATATTAATTTTGTGTATTTATTCATTTATTTTTATATCTAAATCTTCAAATCCAAACTCATTTAATGCAATGTAATCATTTTTTAGTAATTTAATAGTATTATATGGACCCATCAATAATTCATAATTTTTCTTATTTTTCTTTGTTATTTTAATTAACTTTTTGTTTGAGTTTATGCTTTTAGTCAATTTTTTCTTCAATTGAATAGCTGATTCTTTTGAATAAAATTCTGCAATTATGATAGAATATCTTTTATTTAATTTTAATTTCTTTTTTTTTGGCTTTGTATTAGAGATATTATTAATAGAAATTTTTTCTACAGGTGCCTTATTAGATATTTTTCTTTCTTCATTTTCAGTTATTGCTTTTTTTGCAATAAAAGATTTATTTTTTTTTGTTTCATAAATTTCGATATAAGGGAAATCTAAATCTAACTTTAATTTACTGGCAATTGATTCCGAAATAGACACTTTATAAAAGTTATCATACTTAATTTTATTAGAAACTTTTAACTCTAAAAACTGATTGTTTTCAGGATTCACTATTCTAATTTTTGTACCTTTGTAAAGTTTGTTATGAGAAACAAGAAAATCTGAATAATTAACTTTGATGTCATCAGATTTATAAACTATATGAGCAAATCCTTTGCTATTATAAGGAACGTACTTATTTGAAGTAGTTGAGTAATTTGCGCAAGAAACTAAAAATAATAATAAAAAAAGTTTATATTTCATTTTTAATTGCCTGAGCCAAAGTACAAACCGAAAGTGCAAATCTTAAAGACCTGTTCCATTTTAAAATTTTTTCATAATTTTCATAAACTAGATATTTAGGTGAATTAATGTCTCCATCTGGTAAAACTAAAGCTGCAATTTCATTTTTATTTTTAAAATCTGTTTCATCTTTGCGTATAACTCCAATCTTTGACCATTTATTAACTTTATTTTTATTTTTAATATTTCTTGCTGAATGATTAAATAAGTTTTTATTTATTTGTTTTGTAAAATTAACCTCGTTAAAACATTGACCATTATAAATCCATCCCATTTTATTGATATAATTTGCTGCAGATGCAATAGAATCACGATTGGAGGTTTTAAGATCAATAAGACCATCTTTATCGTAATCTATTCCATAATTTTGTATAGCTGATGGCATAAATTGAAAGTTTCCGAGTGCGCCTGCCCATGATCCAAATAGCATTTCTTTACTCACAATGTTTTTATCTGCTAATCTAAGAAGGATTAACAATTGTTCAGTAAAAAATTTACTTCGTCTTTTGTCAAAACTAAGCGTTGCGAGTGAAGAAACAATATCCATTTTACCTAAATTTCTACCGTAATTAGTTTCTGTACTCCAAAGTGCAAGGAGAATTTCTTTCTCAACTTTAAATTTTTTTTCTACTTCGTCAAAAATTTTTTTATTTTGCAAATACTTTTTTTTGGCCTCTCTTGCAGATTTTTTTGACGCCCTTTTACCTATATATACTTTTGTTTTCTCAAAAAACTCTGGTTGACGATTATCATAGACTATTACTTTATCTAAGTAAGTCACGTCTTTTAAAATTAAGTCAATAGTATTTTTTGAAATTCCTTTTTTTAGTGCCAATATTTTAAAATTTGACAACCAAACTTGGAATTCAGATGTGTTTGCAAAAAGAACGTTTGATTGAAAAAAAAATAAAGTAATTAAAAGTATTTTTGGAACAAAATTTTTCATTTTTATACAATTCTTTTGAATTAATACTATTTCAATTATAAGATTTGATCAGCTGGTGTATACTTTAGCTTGAAAGCATCTGCAACACCTTTATACGTTATCTCACCTTTGAAAATATTTAATCCAGCTAAATAGTTTTTATTTTCTTTTAAAGTCTTTTCGTAGCCTTGATCAGCTAATTTTAACAGCATCGGAAGTATTGCTTTGTTTAAAGCAATAGTAGACGTTCTTGGAACACCACCTGGCATATTTGCTACACAATAATGAACAACACCATCTACTATATAAATTGGATTTGCATGAGTTGTAGGTTTACTTGTTTCCACACAGCCACCTTGATCAATTGCAACATCAACTATTACTGATCCTCTTTTCATTGATTTAATCATTTCTTTTGAAACTAACTTTGGTGCCTCAGCACCAGGTATTAAAACTCCTCCGATTAATAAATCACATTCAGAGATTAATTTCTTAAGATCTGTTTTATCACTTTCACAAGGTATAATTTTATTACCAAATTTTTTACTTAATTCTTTCAATCTCTCTTTTGACTTATCTACAATAAAAACCTTTCCTCTCATACCAGTGGCTATAATAGCTGCGTTTTCTCCAACCACTCCTCCACCAAGTATGACTATATTAGCCGGATCAACACCTGGTGCACCACCTAAAAGAAGTCCTCTGCCCTTTTGATTTTTTTCCAAAGAATGAGCTCCTGCTTGTATAGACATTCTACCTGCTACTGCACTCATTGGAGCTAACAATGGTAGACGACCATTGTCATCTGTTACAGTCTCATATGCAATACAGATTGATTTTGATTTTAATAGTCCTTCGGTTAATTCTTTTGCCGCAGCCAAATGAAGATAAGTATAGATAATTTGATTTTCTTTTATCATAGCAACTTCATTTTTTTGTGGTTCTTTGACTTTTACAATTAATTCTGATTTTTCAAAAATATCCTCTGCTTTATCAATTATATTCGCTCCTGCATTTTTGTAGTCGTCATTTGTAAACCCAGACTCATATCCACCATTATTTTGTACAAATACTTCATGTCCTTTTTTGCACAAGATCTTTACACTTTCAGGAGTGAGTCCAACTCTATGCTCTTGCTCTTTAATTTCTTTTGGAACTCCAATACGCATTTAGGATTTTTGATAATTTGAGATACCAGTTCTTAACTTTTCTATGATTTCATCAATGTGTTTTTTTTCACATATAAATTGTGGAGCTATAATTAAAGTATCGCCAGTATTTTTAAAGTTTACGCCAGCTTCATAACAATGTTTAAACGTTTGAAAACCTGATTTACCTGGTTTATCTTTCATCCTCATTTCAATACCGCCCATCATACCGTAACCTCTAATGCTAACAACATCTTTTAAATCTTTAAGAGAGTGAAGGCCTTCTTGAAAATAAGGTGACATTTCTTTTGCTTTATTTATTATGTTTTCTTTATCAAAAATATCTTGTACTGCAAGAGCTGCTGCTACGGCCACAGGTATGCCGGAATAAGTATATCCATGAAATAATTCAGGTGTACCTTCTGGTGCTTTAGATGAATCTAAAACAGCATCATAAATTTCCTCTTTTACAGCTACTACTCCCATTGGAACCACACCATTAGTTGTAGCTTTTGCCATCGTCATTATATCAGGTGTAACATTCCATTCTTGAGCAGCGAAAGCTGAGCCCGTTCTTCCCCATCCTGTAATAACTTCATCGAAAATAAGAAGGATACCGTGTTTATTACAAATTTCTCTTAGTCTCTTTAAATATCCTTTTGGTGGCACCAAAGTTCCTGTTGATCCTGCTATAGGCTCAACAATACATGCAGCTATATTTTCACCACCAAAATTTATTGCTATTCTTTCCAAATCCTCAGCCATTTCTACTCCTGTATCTGGCTGACCTTTTACAAACTTATGTTCAGGTAAATGCGTATGTCTCATATGTTGAACTCCAGGCATTAAAACACTAGCAAAAGTTTTTACATTATTAATCATTCCGCCAACAGTTGTAGCTCCAATGTTCATACCATGATATCCTCTTTCACGGCCAACAAATCTAAACCTTTTTGAATCACCTTTAGCTCTGTGATAAGCTATCGAAATTTTAATTGCAGTCTCAACAGCTGTTGATCCACATATAGTATAAAAAATTCTATTTATCCCTTCAGGAGTTTTTTTTGCTATCCTAGTTGCTAATTCAAAAGATCCACCAAAACCTTGATTAAATGGTTGACAATAATCTAGTTTGTCTAATTGCTTTGATACTGCCTCTGTAATTTCTTTTCTTCCATGACCCAAGGGATTACAAAATAATCCAGAACTTGCATCAATCATTTTTTTTCCTTCATGATTAGTTAAATAGACTCCCTTAGCATCAGTAATCAGTCTTGGATTTTTTTTAAAATTTTTATTATCTGTAAACGGCATCCAATGTTCGTTTAGAGAATTAGGTATATTTGTTCTATTTGAAGAGCTCATTGAGCAAATTAGTAGACGTTTGCTAAATTAAATCAAGAATTATTGTATGCAATTATAGGTTGTATAATAAACTCCATCTAAATTGGTTTTTCATGTGTTTACTTATGTCGAAAATTCATTTTTAATTGCTTTAATTAACAAACTATATGGGAGAAATATGAAAAAAATAATAAGCACAGTTCTTGGGATTTTATTTGCGTTTACTCTAACTGCTACAGTAGCTAATTCAGCTGCTAAAGAAGTAAGAG
>MDTD01142415.1_pt1 | contig 12494 bp, 6 predicted proteins | sample 811221 | NCBI WGS metagenome assembly MDTD01 (sample SAMN05326646, study PRJNA326480) | marine metagenome | isolation source: seawater | place: Pacific Ocean: South West | collected 2011 | reverse complement strand
CTTCGGTCGGCGATCCGCGCGATCGATGTGTCTGCAGAGAGCGGTGGGGACGCCGTCGCCGCGGTGAAGGCCATGCAGGCCTTTGACGGGCGTGTCGGCGCCCGCGCGTTGCTCGACGGGGTCGAGGAGCTGGAGCGGCGCGTGTCTGAGCTGTGCGAGACGCGCCGCAAGGGGCTCGCGCGAGCGGGCGGTAGCGGTCGCTTGAAGCGGTCGCGCTACGAGCTGCGCAACCTCAATGACGCGCGTGAGGCGGCGGCCGCTGCGTTGGCTGCGCTGCAGGACCAGGCGGCCTTGGGCGTCATCGCGTCGCGGATCGTCGCGCGCGGGAGCGCGCTGCCGTTGTGGCTAAGGCTGCAGCTCTCGCGACGCATGGCGGACCTCGCGAAGGTCGAGCTTGATTGGGAGCGGCGCGGCGAGAAGACGGACGACGTCGACGCCACGTTGGCGCTGATCCACGCGGCGACCGCGCTCGGCGCTCGGGCCGGCGAGGCGTGCGGTGGCTGGCTGGTCGGCGCCCTTGGCCACGACCTCCGCGACGTTCGCGTGGCGGCGGCGGCGGCGCTCGCGCGCCTCGCGTGGCCGGGCGCGCTCGAGCCGTTGATCGACGGCCTCGAGCGGGTCGACGGCGACGAGCGCGAGCGGCTGCTCGACGCGCTGGTCGTGCTGACCGGTCAGAACCCCGGCGCGTCGGCTGGCTCGTGGCGAGCTTGGCTCGCGCAGGAAGGCGGCCCCTTCCTCGCCGGCGAGCGCGCGCTGTCGCGCGGCGACGCGAGCACACGGCAGTCAGATCCCGACGCCAACACGGCGGCGGGCGCCTACTTCGGCATTGAGCAGCGGGGCGAGGGCATCCTCTACGTCTTCGACAACTCGCTGTCGATGAAGGCCGCCCTCAAGAAGCCCGCCAAAGGCGGTGGGCCGACCACGGGGACCGGCGCCGACACCCGCTGGACGCGCTGCAAACAGGAACTAAGCCGCGGCTTGCGCGCGCTGCGTCCTGAGCAGCGCTTCAACCTCGTCTCTTTCGCCAACAAGGCGCGCAGCTTCGAACCTGCGATGCAGCCCGCGACGCCGGAGAACGTGGCGCGCGCGATCGAGTGGATCGACGGCCTCAAGCTGGAGTTTCAGACCAACGTGTTCGACGCTCTCGAGCTTGCCTTTCAGCTCGCGGGGCGAGGCGTCGGCGACCGGTACTACGCTCCGTCGGTGGATACGATGTTCTTCCTGTCCGACGGCGCGCCGACGATCGCTAACCTGAAGGCTGCCGGCATCACGCAGGACGACAGCGAGCGGATCCTGCGCGCGGTTGGACGGTGGAACGCTATGGGGCGCATCCAGATCCACGCGGTCGCGCTCGGGCTCCAGAAGCGCAAGAAGGACCGCAACAACAAAGGGCGCCTCTACCCCTACACGTTCTTGCGGATGCTCGCCGAGCAGAACGGCGGCGAGCTGGCCTGGACGCGTTGACCGGCGCTGGTGCGGCCGTCGGTGTGTTCCGGCGGCCGTCGTCATAGGATCAGCGCCATGAGTCGTCGAACCCTGCTCGGCCTGGCCGTCCCGCTACTCCTCCTCGCCGCTTACTTTGGCGTGACCGGCTACATCCGCGCGCACGTCGACGACCTGATCCGACACGCGGTCGATCGGCCGTTGCCGGACTTCTCGTTGGTTGATCGTGACGGTCGTACGTGGACGAAGGCAGAGCTCGCGGGCAAGCGGGTCGTGCTGCACTTCTTCCGTTCGTATTGCCACTCGTGCGACGTCGAAGCGCCGGCGATCCGCGCGCTGGAGGCGCGCGCGGACGACGACACGGTGTGGCTCCACGTGATGACCGACGTCTTGCTCGAAGTCGACGCCGCGACGACCGCGGCGACGATCGCGCGCAAGCAGTTCCGCGCCCCGGTTCTGATGGCCGACGACGCGTTTATGGAGAAGTTTCACAAGGCGGATTGGTCCCAGGTCACGCCGATCACCTACGTGGTCGACGCCGCTGGCGTCGTGCGCTACGGCCTGCGCGGTCTCCAGACCGAGGCGTCCGTGGCTGAGGCGGTCGACGCAGTCGCGGCGCCGCGTTGACCCTCCGTCGGAGCTGCCCCGTCGGTCAGCGGACGTCGTGTGGGAGGGATCCTCGCGGTCCGCGCAGGTAGCCGTAGGGGGTGACGTGCGCCAAGTTGCTGACACGTGACGTGTAGACGTCGGCGTGACCTTCGATCTCTCGGGCGAGGCGGCTCTTGTCGATGCCCGCCCGCATCGCGAGACCCCAACGCGAGTGTCCTAGCTGGCTCGCTGCCTGCGCCAGCGGTGAGATCCTCGCGTCGAGCTCTTCGATCTGCTGGCGCAGCTGCCGCGCGCGCTCCTGCATGGCCGCCTCGCTCGCGGGCATCCGAGCGGGGGGGGCTTCGCCGTGCGCAGTCCGCAGCAGCGCGAGCCGGAGCATGGCCTGCTCTTCGTCGAGCGCGATCTTCTCATTCATCAGGAGCTCGAGCTGGCGCTGCTCTGGGCCGAAGAGCTGCTCTGCGAGCACCTCGTCCTCGAGCTCACGCAGCACGAGCGCGGTGCGCCAACGCCGGATCCGGCTGGTGACGTGGACGTCCGCGTAGACGTGGTCGCCGACGTATAGGATCTCGCCGCCGTCCATATCGAAGTACTTTTGGACGGCTTCGGCGTCGCCGCCGCGGTAGATCACGCCGGGCTTCAGTCCGCCCTGCAGCGGCCGCTCGTTGCCATCGTCGTCGATCACTTCGACGAACGGCGCGGTTCGCTCGAAGAACGCCGGCTTCTTGGCCTGAACGATGACTAGGTCAAACAGCTCCCGCCAGCTCTGGCCGCCCAGGCGACCGTCGAACAAAAAGCTCATCATCGGGCGCGTGTAGTGCCACTCGCTGTTGGTCGCCAAGAACAGCTTCTTTCCCGCGCGCTTTAGGTCCACCAGCGTCTGCGCGAGGTCGTCGTCGAGGTCCACGAAGCGCGCCGGGTCGTCGATGATGTCGGCTTTAAGCTGCCCTTCGAGGTGCGCTGCGTTGATGCTGTCGTTGACGGTCCGGTAGAGCTCGTCGTAGCTGGGGTCACCCGGCACACACTTTTGGTCCTTTAGGTCGACCAGCTGCCCGTAGATGCACGACTCTGACAGCGAGAAGAGCGTGTTGAGGAAGACCCACCGCGGCTCCGAGAGGTCGACCCAGACCTCGCTGTAGACGCGGCGCTGCTGCTCGTGCGAGAGCATCTTGGTGCCGTGTGCGGCGCGCGTGACGTATCCGAAGCGGTTGGCCTTGACGATGTTGCCCTCTTGAACGTCGATGATCAGACCGCGGGCGAACAGGCGCGCGTCGAACTTCAGGTCGCCGACAGGGAGGCCTTGGTCGAGCAGCTTGCGGCGGACGTGTTCGTAGGCGCGCGCCTCCCATTCGACGACGTCGTAGTGCACGAGCGTGTAGTCCATGTCGAACCCCACGGCGTGCACGGACCGCATGTTGAGCGTTCGGTTGCAGAACACCCGGCGCTCGGCCGGAGGGGAACAGGCTGCATCTCGTGGGCTCATTTGGGCAGTTGTATCGCGCTGATGCGGCGGCGCCACGGTGTCGACGCCAGCGATGAGACGAGGTGTCGTCCGCGTTTCGCGGCTCGGGGTAAGATGTCAGTAGCCATGGCCCGGTCCCTGCGTTCCATCCCCGTCGTCCAGGCGATGGCGGCCGTTCTCCTGCTGCTGCTCGCTGGCTGCGGCGCGGGGCTGGCTACGACGCTCGGCGCCAGCGGCGGCGGCGGCGGCGCTGCGGAGTCTCGCCCTCCGGAGCTGAGCGTGCTCACAGCGCCGTTGCCGTTGGTGCCGCCGGCGGGCCGGACGGCCCGTGTCTTGATCTCGGAGGCCGACCTGTCGGGCGAGACCTCTTTGGAGGTGGTGCTGCGCGCGGATGGGCGACAGGCGCTGCAGCAGATCCTCACGATCTCTGTTCAGAACAACGCGACCACAATCACGGTGCTGCTCGACACGGCGCCGCTCCGCGCGGGCGTGGACCCTACGTCCAGTGACGTGGCGGCGCAGTTCGAGGTCCGCGTGGCTGGGAGCGCCATCGCGGACCCGGCGGCGGTGCTTTTGGTGCGGCAGCCGGTCGCTGAGTTGGTCGTGCCTAGCGGCGCTGGGCTGCTGAAGGTCTCGCCGCTGGGAGGCTTCGTCACCATGACCGTCGATGGTCTGTTGGCGACGGACGTCGGAGACCTCTCTGTGATCGTCGGAACCCGCGATCCGCAGTCGATCGATCCGCGCGTACGGACCGTGCGCCTCGCCACGGAGCTCTCGTTCGAGCCTTCGGTCAACGGCCTGCCGACGCTGCGCGCGCTGGTCCCTGGCAACGACTTCCCTGACCAGATCGAGATCCTGGTGCAAGACGCTGTCGCTGGCGTTTCAACGGTCGTCTCCAACGCGATCTACGAGCCGCGCATCGAGTTCGCGCTGCCCGGCCAGGGGCCGACCACGGGAGGCAGCCTAGTCACGCTCATCGGCAAGGCGCTGGTGCCCTACGACTTCTCGTCGCTCCCCGCGCAGCTCGACTTCGACAGTATCACGCTGTCGTTCGAGAAGGGGGGGCGCGTCACGGAGCTCCCCGCTCAAGACTTCCGAGCGGCCGACTCGTCGCTGGATCGGCTCGTGTTCACGATCCCGCCGTCGCCGGACGGTCGCCCCGGCCGCGTAACGATCCGCCTCCAGGTCGTCGCGCTTCGCGCGGATGGCTCGACGTTCACCGCCACCTTCGCCGCGGACGAAGAGTTCCTCTACGCCAACCCAGACCCGTTCTTCGGTCCGCGCGGCGCGGTGCTCGACGAGACGCCGGTCGCAGCTGTCCCGATCCGGTTGGACAGCGCTCCGAGCAGCGACGCAGCGCCCGACTTCGCCATCCTTACGGAGCAGGGCGGTGTCGGCTTCCTGCAGCTGCTGCTGGCGCAGCAGAACGGCATGTTCCAACCGTTTGCGACGCCTCAGCAGGTAGGCAACCATCAGCTCGACCCGCAGCGAAACCCGCGGGACCTGCTCGTCGGTGACTTCAACGGCGACGGCGTGCCCGACCTCTTCGTCGTGAACGAGGGTGGCCTGACCGCCGAGCACATGCTGGTCCTTGGCCAGACGCGACCCGATCCGCCGCTCGGTGACGTCGAGGCCGTCGCAGCCCCGCCTGGCTCGAACAGCGGTCGCGTCGCAGACTTCGACGGCGACGGGCTCCCGGACATCGTGTTGGTCCCTGGGCCGCAAGCGCCGGTCGGCCAGCGGCCGCACGTGTTGTTCGCCACGGGTCTTCCGCAGGGACCCCGGTTCGCGCCGCCGGTCGCGCTAGACGTTCGGGAGTTCGCGTTCGAGGCCTACGAGATCGCAGACCTCAACGACGACGGATTGATCGACCTCGCGTTCGTCAGCGGGACCGGGCTGAAGATCGATGTCGTCTACGGCACGGGTTCACGCACCTTCGCGGCGGGGGACCCGCTGGACTTCGAAGTCCCTGGCTACACCGCGTCCCCAGACTCGCCGGCTGTCGGTCTGCACTCATGCCGTAACGGCCCGCGCCCTTCGCTGGGCCTCGTGCTCGCCGGCGCGGAGGCTTCGACGAGCGCCCGTCCGACCGTCGCTGTGTTGCCACAGCAGCTGGTCGCGGGGGTCTGGACCTTCCGCGCGCCCACCCCGGCGGAGGTTTACACCGCGCCGGTCGAGCCCATCGGCCAGACCCTCGCGGCGGACCTAGATCGCGGGCAGGCGCCTGGCGGCAGCCCGGTGGAGTTGGTGCTCGGCATCCGCGGCGAGCCGACGTCGGTGTCGCTGGGCTTGCTGCAGTTCAACGGGACGCGCTTCGTCCCGCTGTTGGGTTCGATCATCGCCGGGACCGCGGGCCTCGCCGAGGCGCCGGTTCAGATCCGTGAACTCGCGTTCGACGCCGCGTTCCCGACCGCGGGTCCGGGGCAGCAGCAGAAAGACGCGGTCTTCTTGGTGCATGAGGTAGACGTCGACGGTGTCCGCGAGAAGCGGCTCTCGACGCGGCTCGTTGATGTGCCCGAGGTCGGCGCCCCGATCCTGCTCCCGCCCGACGCAGGCGCGATCTTGGCCTTTCCGATCGAGGGCCTCGTGGTCGGGGACTTCTCCGACGCTGCGGTCGGCGCGCAGGGCCGCGCGCGTGACCTCGCGCTCGCGCGGAGTGCGATCCCTGGCCAGTCTGCAGGCGTCACCATCGTCCTCAACGACGGCTTTGGCGGGATCCCGCGGCTCGGCGTGCGGCTCGACGCGTCCGGGCTGCTGCCCAAGGCCGTGGCCTTGCTGGGGTCGAGCGCCGGCTACGACCGGTTGGTGTTCATCAACCGCGACTCCTCGGTGGGCTTCTGGTTCCCAGACCCTGACGGGTCGACGCAGCAGTTCACTTCCGCGATGTCCGCGCCGCTTCGGCAGCTGCTAGGCCCTGCGTACGCAGCGGCTGAGCTTCGTGACGATACCCGGATACAGGTCGGCGACGTCAACGGCGACGGGATCCCCGACCTCGTGGTGATGATGGTGTTCGACGTCGGCGCTGGCTCAGCCAGCGAAGCGAGGCTCGCCTTGTTGATCGGCAAGCCCGTCGCCGACCCCGCGGCGTTTCCCTTCCTCGAGCCCGTGGAGCTCACGGACGTGCACGGCAACGCCTCCGCGCTGGCGCTCGGAGACTTCGCGCCAGGGCCTCCGGGCGTGCCCACCTCGTTGGAGGTTGCGGTCACCGTCCCGGTCGGGGCCAGTCCTTCCGCGGTAGACGGCAACCACATCGTGTTCTTTCGCGTCGACGACAGCGTGGCCGGCGGCCTCGCGCGCTTGGTGCGCAGCTACGCCGGGGCCAGCGAGCAGGCGCTGCTCGCTGGCAGCGGCCCGAGCGAGGTCGTCGCGGCTGACTTCGACGCCGACGGTCGCCAGGACCTGTTGGTCGCGTGCCGCGGGGACAACACGCTCAGGGTGTTCCGAAACACCTTCACCCCAGGTGGTTCGGTCGGTGAAGTGGACGTCGGTGCGTTCGTAGAGGGGCTGTCGTCGCCCTACGCGTTGGCGCCGGGTGTGCCGACCGCGTTGAGCCTCAGCGACGTCAACGGGGACGGCAGCCCCGACGCGGTTGCGTTCGTCGAGCAGACCCTCCTCACGGGCGCGAGGCAGTCCACCATCGCGGTGTACCTCAGCTCCGGCGTCGGCTCGTTCGACTCAGCCAGGTTTGTTTCGCGCACGCGCAGCGGCGATTACGACGCTGCCCTCAGCGGCGCGCTCGGTGATTGGAACCGAGACGGTGTGCCGGACCTGTTGATCGGATGGGGTCTCCTTGAGCAGTCGGTGAACCTACGCGTGTTGTTCGGCGGCACGAGGTAGCACTGCGGCGCCGCGCTGCCTATCGTGCGGGCGGAATGAGCCTCACCTCCCAATCAAATCGCGGCGGCAAGCAACAGCGCCCGGTCCTCAACGTAGCCATGGTGGGTCACGCCTTCATGGGCCGCGCCCACGGCAACGCTTACCGCCAGGCCAACCGCTTCTTCGACCTGCCGATGCAGGTCGTCCCGAGCGTCGTCGTCGGTCGTGATCAGAAGCGCGCGAGCGCGGCGGCGGAGAAGCTCGGCTTCGCGTCTGCGACGACGGACTTTGATGCTGTGCTGGCCGACCCCGACATACACGTCGTCGATGTCGCGACGCCTAACGACAGCCACTTCCCGCTGGCGATGCAGGCGCTGCAGGCCAAGAAGCACGTCCTCTGCGAGAAGCCGCTCGCGATGACGTTCGCCCAGACCAAGGAGATGGCCAAGCTCGCCAGGAAGCAAAAAGTGCGCGTTGGCCTGTGGCATAACTACCGCCGGGCGCCGGCGACAACGCTCGCAGCGAACATGATCGCGCGCGGCGACGTGGGCGATGTCCTGCAGGTCCGTTGCGTCTATCTGCAGGACTGGCTCGCTGACCCGAAGGCGGGGTGGAGCTGGCGCAACAGCAAGAAGCTGGCTGGTAGCGGCGCTCACGGCGACCTCAACGCGCACCTGATCGACCTGGTCCGCGCGATGACGGGCCTCGAGTTCGACGCAGTCTGCGGCCTCGCGAAGACGTTTTACAAGCAGCGCCCGGTCGGTCGGGGCAAGACGGCCAAGGTCGACGTCGACGACGCGTTCTGCTTCCTCGCGAAGTTCAAGGGCGGCGCGATCGGCACGTTCGAGTCGACGCGCGTGGCTCCCGGCCGCAAGAACTTCAACTGCATCGAGATCTCAGGCACCAAGGGTTCGATCCGCTGGAACCTGGAGCGCATGAACGAGCTCGAGGTCTTCTCAATGAAGGATCCGCGCGACGCGCAGGGGTGGCGGACCGTGATGTGCATGGACGACGTGCACCCCTACGCGCCGAACTGGTGGCCAGATGGCCACATCGTCGGTTACGAGCACACGTTCGTGCATCACGTCGCGGACTTTGTGACGGCGCTGGCGGGCGAGCAGCCCTTCGCGCCGAACTTCGACGACGGGGTCGCGGTGCAGGCGGTGCTCGAGGCCGCGCAGCAGTCGGCGAAGGCCGGCGCTTGGGTCAAGGTCCCGCGCTGAGCCGAATCTCGGCCCGCGACGCACGAGCGGGCTGTCGTCAAGGACACGTCGCCGGCGGCGCCGTCGCCCGAAAGGTATTCGGTGGGATTCGCCTCGCGGCACGCTTCGGCTACGTTCGTCGCTCGAGCAACCCACCGAGGAGCAGCGAGATGATGAAAGGACCCGGTATCTTCCTGGCGCAGTTCATGAGCGACGACGCGCCGCTCAACCAGTTCGACACCGCCTGCAAGTGGGCCGCCGACCTCGACTACTTAGGGGTGCAGGTTCCGTCGTGGGACGGTCGCTGCATCGACTTGCAGAAAGCGGGCGAGAGCAAGGACTACTGCCAAGAGATCGCTGGGGTCGCCAAACAGAATGGCGTCGAGATCACGGAGCTATCTACGCACCTGCAGGGACAGCTGGTCGCGGTCCACCCGGCGTATGCATCGATGTTCCAGATCTTCGCGCCCGAAGACGTCAACACGCCCGAGGCGATGCACGACTACGGCGCGCAGCAGGTCAAGTGGTGCCTCAAGGCGAGCGAGCACCTAGGCCTCCGCGCGATGCCGACGTTTTCGGGAGCGTTGATGTGGCACACGGTCTACCCCTGGCCGCAGCGCCCCGCCGGCTTGGTCGAGGAAGGGTTCAAGGAGCTGGCGCGGCGTTGGCGCCCGCTCTTGGATTACGCGGAGGAGTGCGGGGTCGACTGCGCGTTCGAGGTGCACCCGGGTGAAGACCTGCACGACGGCGCCAGCTACGAGATGTTCCTCGATCACGTCGACGACCACGCCCGGGCCTGCTTGCTCTACGACCCGAGCCACTTCGTCTTGCAGCAGCTCGACTACCTCCACTACATCGAGCTCTACCACGAGCGCATCAAGGCGTTCCACGTCAAGGACGCGGAGTTCAAGCCCGACGGCCGCACCGGCGTCTACGGCGGCTATCAGTCCTGGCAGAACCGCGCTGGCCGCTTCCGCTCCATCGGCGACGGTGAGGTCGACTTTGTCGGGATCTTCACCGAGTTGACCAAGCACGGTTTTGACGGTTGGGCGGTGCTCGAGTGGGAGTGTTGCTTCAAGGACAGTCAGCAAGGCGCCGAAGAAGGCGCGCCGTTCATCGCGTCGCACATGATCCAACCGCCAGCCAAGGCCTTCGATGACTTCGCGGGCGGCGAGGTCGACCAGTCCGCGGTGCGTAAGGCGCTGGGGCTGGAGTAGCGCCTCGCGCGCGCGTCGGGCATATTGTCTCACCAGACGCTCGGTGAGACTCGTCGTCTCCGCCTGCATCTGCGCGGCAGTGCGTTACGATGCTCTCTGAGATGCACGCCGCCGCAGCACCCGAGAGCAGCCGCTCGCCGTTGACCGCCTTGCCGGCGTCGCTGGCGCTTGCGATGGCGGTCGTGATCGCGCTGCCTAAGGTCTACGAGAGCGAACACCTGACGACGACGATCGCGTGCGTCAGCGCGGGTTTGCTCGCTTGGTTCGCGGTGCTCGCGATTGCCCGGCGGCCGATGAAGGTCGACGCGGTCAAGCCCATCAAGCAGCACTACATCCAAGCGTCGGTGCAGCTGTTCCTCTACCTGTACTGGGGCTACCTCTGGCAGGACGTCGACGGCGTGCGCCCGATCTATGCGCAGTCGCCGCTGATCCTCGCGCAGTTCTGCTACCTGTATGCCTTCGACGGTCTGTGGTCTTGGACACGCGGTCGGGCTTGGCGACTCAGCTCGGGGCCGACGCCGATCGTGCTCTCGACGAATCTGTTCATCTGGTTCCACGACGAATACTTCGTGTGGCAGTTCGCGATGGTCACAGCTGGCCTGCTCGGTAAGGAGTTCCTGCGCTGGAGCAAGGACGGCCGCCGGACGCACATCTTCAACCCTTCGGGGTTTGGTTTGATGTGCGCGGCGACGGTGCTGATCGTGCTCGGGCGGACCGACGTCACGTGGGCTAAGCCGCTCTCGACCACGATCGCGGTCCCCGGCATCTTCCTCGTGATCTTCTGCCTCGGGCTGGTCGTCCAGCACTTCTTCGCCGTGACGTTAATGACGTTGGCTGCCGCGGTCGCGATGATCGCGACCAACGCGGTCTATGCGCAGGTGACCGGCGTCTACCTCTTCATCAGCACCAACCTGCCCGCCGCGGCGTTCCTAGGCTTGATGCTGCTGATGACCGACCCGTCGACGTCGCCGCGCACCAACGTCGGTCGAACGATCTTTGGCGCGGGCTACGGCCTTGGATATATCGTGGCGTTCGAGCTGCTGAACCGCGCGGGCGCGCCGGACCTCTACGCCAAGCTCTACCCCGTCCCTCTGCTCAACCTTACCGTTCAGGCGCTCGATCGGTTCGCCCGGCGAGGCATCGTCGGGCGCATCAATGACCGCTGGGAGCGCGGCGTCTCGCCGCGGGTGAGCAACGCTGTGCATATGGCGATGTGGGCCACGATATTTGTCTCGCTGTTCGCGACCGGCTACTTCGCGCCTTCACACCCTGGCGCCTCGATCGCGTTCTGGAAGCAGGCCGTGGCCGAGGAGCGAACCAGCGCCGTGCGCGGCCTGGTCAAGTTCGCCGGCTCGCAAGCCGTCGACCCGAAGGTCGAGAAGTCCGCGCAGGCGGCGGCCTACAACGAACTCGGCGTCCTTAGCATGACGGATGGGATCGATGACGACGAGGCCGTCAAAGTACGCGTCGGCAGCGCCGCCAACTGGTTCGCAGAGGCCGCTCAGCGGGGCAGCGACGACGGCTTCAAGAACGTCCTTCAGCACTTTCTGTTCCACCGCGCTCGGCGCAGCGACCGCGACCTCGGCGCCGCGTTGGAGCGCTGTCGTGAGCTGGCCGACGCCGGAGACGCGCGGGCAGCTTTCTTGTTTGGGCTGGCTGTAGAGAGCGGCGTCGGGGTCCGGCCCGATCTCCGCCGCGCGTTGATGTTCTACCTGAAGTGCCCCGCGGGCTACGACCACGTTACGCGGGCGCTCGCGCGCGTCGGACTAAAGGCGCGCGGAGCCTTTGACCTGAGCAAGATCTCGGCGCCGCTCGCTGCAGCAGCGGACGCGGGCGACGCCGAGAGCTGCTACTACCTCGCGTACATGCATTGGACTGGCCAGGGCGTCGCGCGAGACGTCAGCCGCGCCGAGGCGCTCTTTCAGCGCGCCCGAGAAGGCGGCTTCGTGCCCGCGAGCAACGGCGCCGCGCTCGCTGCGCGCTTCCCAGCGCCGCGGCTCAAGCACATGAGCCCGCCTCCGTATGCGACGGCCTTCCCGGTCAAGGCCGGATCGGCCGGATCGGTCGCGCTCCAATGACCCCATCGCCCCCGTCGGGGGCGTGCGCGGCGCGGGCCGTGGACCGGCATCCGACGGCGCCATCACGCACGCTGCCGCCGCGCACCGCTCGCATCGCGTCGCGGGAGGTCGTCGTTCGCGCGCGGTAACCGTCACCGTCTCGCGCCGGGAAGTCCGGGTAGGGGAGCTTTTCGTCGCGGCACCACTCCGCGACGTTGCCGTGCGCGTCGCAGATCCCGAAGCCGTTGGACGGCAATTGGCCGCACCTCGCGATCGGCCCGTTGAACCACCCGAAGCGCGCGGCGGCTGCCGCGTCATTGCCGGAGCACCACGGCGACGTCGTGCCGGCGCGGCACGCATATTCCCACTGCGCCTCGGTCGGGAGTTGCATGCCCCAGCGGCGAAGCTCACGCGCCGCGCTCCACCAGTCGAGGTCCGTCTTTGGCAGCATCGGGTCGACGTTGCCCAACTCTCGCCCGGTGAGCCGCGCATACTGTGCGACGCTCAGCTCGGTGCGCGCGATCAAGAACGGCTCTAGGGACACGATCGCGTCGCTTACCTCGTCATCGTCGGCGTCGTCGTCGTTGCGGTCCAAGCCCGGCGCTCGTCGCCGCGCGCCAGGCGTCGCTCTACCGGCGGGTATGAGCACGAATACGATCCCCGTGCCCGCGTCGACCTGCAGGTCGCCGGT
>MDTD01062318.1_pt1 | contig 12494 bp, 19 predicted proteins | sample 811221 | NCBI WGS metagenome assembly MDTD01 (sample SAMN05326646, study PRJNA326480) | marine metagenome | isolation source: seawater | place: Pacific Ocean: South West | collected 2011 | reverse complement strand
AGACTTACCCACACCAGTCCCTGCAAGAGCAACATTGAGAGTCTTGTTAGGAAGACCACCTTTTGTAATCTTGTTGAAGAATTCCAAATCAAAAGGAATCTTTTCTTCTTTCTTATGGTAGAAGTCGTATCTTTCTTCGTAGTTTTGTAAGTAATCATGACCTACATTTTGGTCAAAGGAAACACCTAATGCATCACTTAGGATTTGTGGAATAGCCCCCTTATCCCTTTTCTCATCTTGCCCATCAGCAATCTTAACTGATTCCATAAGAGATAGATAAATCGCTCTCTCCTGACACCATTTCTCCGTAGAATCAAGGATCCAATCCAGTTCTGCTTTCTCATCGGATAACTCACGTAAAACCTCCATAATATCTTTAAACTGATCTTCAGTTAGATCAGTCCTTTCTTGACACTCGATACCCAATGCATTCAGAGAAGGAAGTGCATTGTAATTTGCAATGTATTCATGAATCTCAGCATAGATTATCTTGTATGAACGTACAGTGAAATAATCTGTCTTCAAAAAAGGTAATACCTTTCGGGTATACTCTTCATGAGATATTAAATTACCAAGTATAGTAACTTCTAAGTTCATGTGTAATGTAAATAAGATCCAACAATGTATTTTTGAGATGACACTGGTGGAAGTCCAGAGTGTCTATACTGCCAGTTGGCAGGGAACAAAAGTATTCTACCACATTTCGGTTTAATTGCAACGTTTAAGTTAGGAAAATTTGTTTCTCCTCCTTCTTTCACATCATTGAGATATAAAAACATAACTAGAAAACGTTTGGCAGAAGCATAGTCTCCAACATCAACGTGATCTTTAAATTGATCCTTACCATTATTATCATACATCTTCATACGGAACTGTTCAAACCCATACTGGGCAGGAAAGTCAGGTCCTACATCCAAATAATTAATATAACTTTTAGCACTTACAGTTAAGATGTCAGATAGTCTTGCTTGAATAGACATCCATTTAGGATCTTTATTCAAATACCTTTCTGATATATTTAACTCTCGGAAAGTTGGTCGCTGCTCTCGATCAACATATATGCTGTCGGATTCATGAAACGTGTTAATGATAGTTTCACAAAAAGACTTATCAAGTTTGTCATCATATGTTTTAATATAATCAGATAATCTAGTTACCATAACCAAACTCTTTAGAGGCAGCTACGTCTAGTTGCTCCATTATTTCGGTGGTGAAATACGTTTCTGGATCCTTAAGTATTGCAGAAGGATATACAGAACTATCACCAACAACGATCCTATTTCCTTTACGGTTAAAGATTCCATACTTTTCTCCTAGTTCAAGTAATCCGTAGTATCTATCTAGACCTCTTTCATCATAAAAGAGTCTAGTTGTTATCTCAGAGTTTTCTTTGGTGAGTCTTGATTTAGCCGTCTTAGCTTTAATAAGGTTGCCAACAACTTCTTTCTCACTCTTTTCCTTTTTTTTGCTGAGATAAATGATTGTACTCGCGGCATATTTGAGACCGCTACCGCCTCCCATTTCTTTAGTAGGGATATAAGATCCGACAACATCGTAGGTATGATTTGTGACTATAAGGGGAACATTTGCCTTACCTAATTTAAGAGTAAGGACTCTAAATATAGATTTCACTATCTGAGCACGAGTCATATCTCGTGTCTCTTTACCTGCTTCGCTGTCTTCAATCTCCTTGGTAGTACTGAGCATACCAAGAGAATCAAGAACAAACATTAAGGGTTTGCGTTCATCTTGTTGCAAGTATTTATCGAGAATTCTTATTGCTTGAGTCCTAAACTCTTGAACAGTAGTAATAGGAACAATTAACATACGAGAAGAATCTATACTTCTACTTTCAATTAACTCCTTAGAAAGGGCAGACTCCGACTCGAAGTAGATAACACCAGAATCGGGATCAGACTCAAGGAAATGTTGAACAACACCAAGGCAAAAATAAGTCTTACCAGTACTAGACTCTCCTGCAAGAGCAGTGATTTTGTTTCTTGGGATGCCACCATAGATCGACCCAGAGACAACAGCATTAAATATATGGCTACCAGTGTCGATAAAACCGCTTGTGTCACCAGCTGAAACTCCGTCACTGACCAATGAAGCATATTCATTATCAATCTCCTTAGCAATGTCTTTTAAAAAATTCATTTAGGGGGAACGTTTATACAAATTTGTTATATGATTGGATCGCTTTTTGGATCTTTCAAACCATTCAGCTTCACCTTTATCATGGAATTCCTTTACCTGTGCATTCTCACCTGCTCCAAAAGATTTTTTATATTCAACTATGTAAATGGTCATCCGAAAAGAAACTCCAAATTTGCTACTTTTTCTGACTTCCAACCTATAGTATCTAATATAACCTTTATCGGGTCAAGGAAACTCTTCTCAAATTGTAACTCATAATCCACCTGTTTGTCAAGTCCAAACTCCTTTGGAAAGGTATTTAAAAATGACACAACGTTTTCCCCAAACTTATTAGGTGTTTTTAGATAACAAAATTTGATCTTTTCACCGTCTTGGATTAAAGGATACTTATGTGATAAGTTATTCTTTTTGTTGTAATGGTTATACAACAACGCTCCTCTGACGTGAATAGGTGTTCCCTTATTATAGATCGTAGATTGGTTCGCCCACTTATTTATTCCATTACATCCACGAGGGAACGATATGTCTTCAACAGGTAACGATGAAAATTCATCTCTAAAGTTTGCAATAAATTCTTGTGCTGCCTCTTCACTCTCATTCATAATAACACTTATACATTCTTTAATCTTCTCTCTACATGCACCAGGTGTACTAGACTTGACTGCTTCAATACCCATAACTTTTAGTTTAGGTTCAGCAAATCTAACTCCCTCTATGTCCCATGCATTCAACATATATCTTTTCTTTGCTGTCCATATACCTTTGTTGGCAATGGTCTCACGTTTCATGAACATCTTTTGATCATAAGCATTTACGTAGTTGGCCAACGCTTGGTAAGAACTCTCAATATATTTCTCGAATTCCACTTCACACACCTTATTAAGGAACGTAACGATGCTCTTATCATCCTTCTTTCTACTGGCAAATACGTTCTCCACCAGAGGACCAAGATGCAAATAGATAGAATCGGTATCACTAGCAATAACATAATCAATGTCCTCCGTTTTTAAAATTTTGTTTAGGTAGTTGTTCATTCGTTGTTCTATCCAACGAATAGAAACCTGACCAGATAGTGTAATAGCTTCTGCGTTGGCAAGGTTGTAATAGCGAAAGTATTGATTACCAATAGCACCATAAGCACTATTAAGTTGGATCTTTCTCGCCATTTGAATGTTATTAAATTTACTAATGTCTCTTTGTAGTTTGGCACTTGGATTAATCTCATAGTCCCGCTTTGCTTGGAGCATTTTCTTTTTGTAAATTGTTCTTTCATTGTAGATCTTGTCCATCATTTGTGGTAAGAAGCCTTGTATGTCTTTACGATACTGTGCACCATTAGCACAGACACATACATCATCTTCAATAACTATCTCTTCATTTAATATTCTATCAACACTTGCACTAGGATGTCTAGTATCCCAGAGAGTTTCTGGTGAGATATTGTACTGCATAATAAGATGAGGATACAGAGAGTTAAGGTCAAAACTAACTACCCAATCATACTTACCAGGTATAGGTTCCTTTACATAAGCACCTGCATACTTCTCATCTTTTTTAGCACCCTTCTTAGGTGGCACAACAATCTTTCTATCCGTAAGATAATTATAGATCATCGTATCCCACATACGAACCTGTGAGTATACGTCTTCAAAATTAACCTTGGCATCATAACTCATAGTGATGGCAAGATCAAGTAACTTCATTTTCTCTTCAAGACGGTCAATCAATTCAGTATCTTGAATGTTGTATTCAATAAACTTCTGCCAGTCATTAGTATAAAAATCTCTAAAGTTCTCGTATTCACTATGGTCAACCTTACGTTGTCCTAGTTCCACAAAAGCGATGTGATCGAGTCTATATGATTCCTGGTTAGTATAAGTAAACTTACGGTAAAGATCGAGATAGTCGAGGATATTGACACCACTAATGTCATAAGCATAATTTTTTCTTCCTTGGACATAGACCTCTCTTTCGTTAGCACGGTTCCAAGGTGATATAGAATTCATCCATTTGGATCCTAACATTCTTTTCACCCTACGACATATGTATGGTACGTCATAAAGGTTTACATTCCATCCTGTCAAAATATCTGGTGTATTTTTTACCCACCAATCTATGAAATGCATTAGCATCTCACGTTCAGTATCAAATATAAATTTAGTATGATCCGTATCAAAATCTTTTACTGCCCAGATATAAAACTTTTTACTTACCATATCTTTAATGGTAATTGATAGCATTTCTTCTGCTGCTGCTTCTACATCAGGGAAACCATTTTCGCATTGAACCTCAATATCCATTGAGTATAATTTCATTTGATCAATACGATAGTCTACTTCGCCAGGATATTCTTGACGGATGTATTGATATACAAAACGTTCATACCCATGAACTTCAAATCCTTCTACACCATCATACTGTCTTATAAACTCTCTACCTTCTCGTGGTTTGTCAAACTTAATAGGAGAGACATATCTACCATCAAGTGTAGTAAATTTTTCTTTGTTGTTTGACAACACATATAATGTTGGAGAAAAACGTGCACGAAACTGCACAGGTTCTCCATCTTCATATCCTCTATACAGGATCGTATCACCTGCTAGTTGGATGTTAGTATAAAACTTGCTCACTGTTTATTGTAAAGTTCGATCAAAGCAGGACTAGGATCTAGTATAGTCATTACTGTGTCGGATGTCAAGAAAACGTCACGTTGTTGTGTAAAAGAAGGGAATGGTTTTATCTCTGACTCAGAGATAACTTCAAAACACCCTTCAATTAATAAGCTTGGCTCCTCGTCCAGTTCCGTCACTTTCCCCAACAGGTACTCCTTCCTTTGTTTCAATAAGATCACTTTGATCTGTTGCTGTAGCATTTCCTCTTCCACTGTCTGCCTCCACTAGTTGATTGTACTTTTTGATGACCTCTGGATATGTTTCGTATGCTGATACGACTTCATCCATCTTTATCATAATTGATTTTGTAGTTGATAAAGGTACCCAAGGTCTGAAATGAATTTCTGGGTCAGGAAGTTTTTGAACTTCTGGTTCTGCATCTGTTTCAATAAGAACTCTTGGTTTATCCACACCCTCTAACCATACATTGTATGGATGCTTTAGTTGAAAAGCAACAGGGTCTTCTGGTTTCTCTTTAGTTGTTACCTCATAAAGATCACAGATAATGTCTTCACCATTTCTGGTTCTTACGATTCTTACGCTCATTTTCTCTCCGTTCGATTTCGTAGATGGAATTTTTTATAACGTCCTTTAGGACTTTGGTTTCGGATTTATTAAATTCCTCTGCCAAAGGTCTAACATATTTCATTATATCATCAGTCATACCACTTGGCAAGTCTAAAGTTATCAAATCGTAATCACCTGTATAATTATTAGGTTTACAATTCAAGTAATAGTTCATAGTTTATCTCAATAAAAAAAGAGACACGAGTGTCTCTTTGGTTGTATAACTATGTATGCTGTTTAGATATAATCTTTACGAGCATGCTTCTCTGGAATAATTTTCTTTAAGTCTACTACTAACAATCCATCTGAAAATGAAACGTTAGATACTTCACAATCTTCTGATAGTGTCCATGACTTAGAGAAGTTTCTAGATGCTAGTCCTCTATGTAAATAGTTTTTATCTTCATCTGCTGTAGGTTTAGTACCTTCAACTGTAAGTTTTCCATATTCTGTGAAGACTTTGACTTCATCCTTTTTAAATCCTGCTAAAGCAATCTCAAGTTTAGACTCATGATTACTAAGATGTATTAGGTTATAAGGTGGATAGTTGGATGATGGAATGTTGAAAAACTGGTCTAGGTAATTGTCTAGTCCAATACTGTTTCTTGATATCTTATCAAGTAGATCTGGTAAATCTGCTGAACGATACTTCTGTATGTTGTCCATAATAGTTCTCCTTTTAAAGCGAGTGTGAATTGTGTCCCCGAAGGCGACAATACTATTTAACCATAGACTCAAGGTTTAGCAAATGGTACACTCCGAACATTTTTTGGAGGGTTGTCAGAACCTATATAGGTTAGGTATTAATATCAGGGGTTATGAAAAGATTTCTTCCCATTATTATGATCGCAGGTCTAGGATCTCTTGTAACACCAGTTAAGGCAGATCTTACACACCGCTTGACAAGCTCAACTCAATTAACAGTGGATGCAGGAGTAACTGCAGTAACAAGGGCACCAAACACATACTCTACAACAGGTAGTGGTGTGTCAACAACAATTACACCTTCGGGTGGTAGTGCTGCTAGTAATCTAGGTGGTATAACAGCAGTTAGTGCTACTACAGGACTAGCAACTTTTGCTTTACCAGATACAGCACAGACTACTCAAGGTAATTCATATTCATATACACAGTCAGTAGGATTAGGAGATAGTATAGCAACAGCACCTACAACAGGATCTGTAGCAGCATACTCAGACCAGACATCAAGTGCAGCAGGAACAGTTGGTAACTTAGCTGGTACAATTGCAACTTCTGGAGCGATGGCAATAACAGCAGGTGGAGCTGGAACATCAGCGACTGGACAATTCGTCTCTGAAATCACAATTCGATAAAGGTGATATATAATTATGAGAAGGTTTATACCATTAATATGGCTTAGTCTTCTTGGATCTGCAGCTAATGCAGTGCCTGTGGTACCAAATTTCCAACAAGGCAGCATGACTTCTCACACCGAGACAAATTCTACGGTGCAGGAGACCATTTACAGTATAGATTATAACACAGGATGGGAATACTCAGTAACAGGGGTAGGCATTTCAAACGAAAATGGACCCTTGAATCCAAACGTGAATACATCAACGGTGAACGTAACTCCGAGCAGTTCCAATGGAGCGGCAGGAGGAAACGTGATAACAGGACAAGTAACAAGCTCGTTCGATTCCTTAGACTTTTCAAATCAGAACAACTTCACCATGACAACTCAAGGGGGAGCGTTCCAATTTACTCAAAGTTATCAAGGACCAGGGGTCTCGAATCAGACAATAATACAGCGTACAACAACCATCGAAAGCGTAACAGATACAACCTCAACCTTTACCCAATAGTAATATGTCTAGCTCAATTTGCACATGTCCCTGTCACACTGGCGGAAAATGTCGGGGGTGTGAGTGCAACAGCAAATCCCATTGCCAATAGTTCTGGCTCAGTAACCAACCAGGCAATACAAGTTTTACAAGGTCCGTATATAACAAACACATATGGTAATGGTGTTCAGTGTCAAGGTAGTACACTTAACGTAACACCTTATATTCAATTTGCAGATTCAAGAAAAGATCCTTGGGAGGACGTATATTACGAACCACAATATAACAGCACAGACTTTACAGGTCGGACAACCCAACAAACAATTACGGTAAAAAACTATCCTTGGGAATCATGGTATGATACCCGAACTAAATCAGATGGAACTAGATGGTTTCCTGATGGAGAAGACATGGATATAACAGTAGATGTAGACGGACCTGATGGTATACCAGATAATCCTGGTCAAGTTCTATGGAGAAAACCAGTAAGAACTGACATGAAAGCAAATCAATCTTTGAACTTAGGACTCTCTGCTACACTATCGATACCAATGAATAAGAAGTTAACTAAGCAATGTCATGAGGCAGCACAGGCACAGATAGCAATGCAGACTCAGTTAACTGCTAATAAGAGATTAGACTTTGAGCTAGCTCGTTTGAAAAATTGTGGTGAATTAAAAAAGGCTGGAGTGTTTTTCCATCCAGCTTCTCCTTATCATTCTATATGTGCTGACGTAGTAGTAACAGCACCTGGTGGTAGAGTAATACCACATGAACATCAGATACCACAACCTACATGGACTCCACCTAATAGAAATAATCCGAAGGAAGAAGTAAGTTTGGGTGATTCTAGTAGTCTAGGAACTTTTTCTATAGGTAATACTAATGGAACCGATTAAGGTACAGGTTCCTAATGTAACCATACCCTATCAAAGAGTTCAAACTATTGGTATAAGAACCATAGCTGATACTAGGACATGGATAGATAGTTATCCCACATCTATACCTATAACAGTTCCTGTAACACAACTTGTAGGAACTCCAGTCATTGACATGCCAGGTTGTGTAAAGGTTCATAAAGAAAATACTAAAAACCCTGCAAATAAAAGTAAGTCCTTAGTTAATGACGATCCAAAACAGAATGTAGTATTATGTGATGCAGGTATGCCATACTATGAGCCACCTGATTATCGTGCTGATGAGCTTACCTGGCAGACAGTGTATGTTCCACAAGAAGAAATTACAGAAGGTGTAGATACAGGTGAACCTTTAGCACCTCCTTCAGCAGATGTTGAACCACCAAAAACACCTGACGAAGATAAAAAAGAAATAGACTGCCCTCCTATAAATGCTAGACGTATAGGTGAAAGAAGTCAGAAAGGTGATGAACAAGTTAAAGAATATAAATTAACACCTGATGGATTGATCTGTGAAACGATTTGGGAACCTGTTCCAACAGTAGAACAGTTCGTACCTAGTGCAGGTCAAGTCAGCACAACAGCAGCAATAGCAGTAATTGCAACTGCGTCTGCAGCTGCGACACCATTATTATTAAGAGTAATCAAACCTATAATTAAAAAAGCAACAGACTTTGTAAAGAAAAAATTCGGCAAAAAAACTACGAAACCCAGTCGTCAAGATATTCAGACGGATGAGTATCGTAAGAAAAGAGGACTACCTCCTATAAAACGTTAAGGGTTAGGTATCTGTTTTTTATAATCTCCATTAGGAGGTTTAATTCCTTTCACAGGACCTGAGGTTTCTGGCCAAGCATTTATTAATTGTTTATATACTTCTTCTGCAACTACCTGTCTTATCTGTTCTATCTTTGCCTCTTCTCTTGCTTCAGGACCTCCTCGCATTTGATCTATCTGATGTTGAATACCAACAGTTGCACCAGTTCCTACGACTGCTGCTGCGGTTACTCCTGTTGTTATTTTTTGTAAGTCCATTATTGATAGTAGATACTATTAAAATTAATATTAAGAACAACTCTACGATTAGTATCAGTAGAAGTTACTCCTGCATGTTCATATTTAGAATCAAATATAATCATACGATTTGCAATACTATTTACCTTAACACCTGATTTAAACTCTGTATAACCATTGTTTGTATTGACATAATAAACAGCAGTCTTACCTATAAATTCATCTTCGGTAAAGTCTGTATGGAATCCTGTATGTACATGTTTATGACACTTAGTAGTTAAATTTGCTTTAATTCTACGAGCAGATCCACCTAGTTTATTTAATAAAGATTTGCAATGAAAGAATAAAGGACTCTTTAGATCTTTACTTGAATCAAATACAGTATGAGTCATCTGGAATAATCCATCATCGTCATAACATATACCCTCATTCCAATACCAATCTAGATGATCACTCATCAACATTGGTTCTAACGCTGCATATTGTTCTGCATTCAGAAAATTATCAATGACCTGCATTAGCAGTTCTTATTAAGATCTTCTGCCATGTTACCACCGATGTTAGCACCTTGTTCTCCACCGAACATTGCTACCCAACCTGCAGCTACCCAACCGATGAAAGGTATGCCACTAAGAGCAGGTGCAGCACTTGCACCAACGCTAGTTCCTACTAATCTACCTGTTCCTTTTGCAGCACCAACCGCTTCAATACATGCTTCACTTTTTCGTATAGCAGTAATCTGATCAGCTTGACCTTGAGTCAAACCAGGTGGCATATCTATCCAAGATCTATTGTTAGATACAGGACCGCCCTGATTAGTCTTACCATCTAGGAAGTATTCCTCAGCAACCTTAGTTGTTTCTGTTGCTAGTCCTAGGAAACCACCCTTAGTCTTAATATCCTTAGTGATGTATGCTGTCTTAGGATCGTTTGCTGTATAACTGATCTTATATCCCTCTTTATTTGCAGAGACAACATAAGATGTATAGTCACCTACAGGTATATCTAAATTAGGAAGTTGATCTTTATTTTTTGTAGCAACAAAACCGATCATACCAATATGTGAAACACCTAGAAGTGTTCCTAAACTAATTCCAATCCACTTATTCATAATAACCTCTTAAAACTGTGGTATACCAAACCCCTCACCTACTGGTGGTATAGAATCTGTTTCTATAGGGGATGACAATGATGGCATTTTAGGCATAACTGAACCTAATGCTTTTTCTTTTATACTTTCTATGATTGCATCTTTGCGAATATATACGTAGCCAGCAGTGCCAACAACGGTAACAGATACAACAGCAGACGCAATAGCGAGTACATTAATAATTTTTTGCATGATGTTTACTTATCAGGGACAATTTTTACAGGACCTGATTCGATCCTAATAGTTTGAGCAGGAGCAGTTTCGGATGCCTTAGCAATAAGGAACTCCATATCTTTCTTAGATATGTTTGCACCGCCACCGTTCTCTCCATTCTTTTTCTTACCAGCCGCTTGTACGCCAAAAGTAGCTAATGTACCTGTGAAGACCGAAGCTATGAAAGTTGGATCCAGTTTTTGTTCTGGTATTTTAAATGCTGCAGGTAACTTAACATACGCTAATGTTAAAATTCCTGCGGACCACACTAGAACTGCCAATCTTACAAATGTAGAAAGAATAGCGAGTTGCTCTTCTTTATCATCTGCTGCTTCTTTAAGCTTACCTAAGATACCTTTCTTCTTAGGTTCTTCTTTTTTAACTGCTTCTGCCATGACTTAGAGTTTACCTACTCTATATATCATTCTGATACTTGCCTCTTTTTACCAATGTTATACTTGGACTCAAGGATCCATTCTCCCTTCTCCCTGTATGCAATTACCTTGATTTGGCTTAAAGGTGCTACATTTACTACCTCAGATATCTTTACAATCTCTACAAGACCCCAGTCTGATAGTAGTTTAATAATTCTATTTCTACGTTGTAAATCATTTTCAGATAAATTTGCTCTCTTACCATCTAAAGCAAACAGTTCTTTGAAGTGTACTATGTAATACTGTCCTTTCTTATGAAGAATATGACATGACTGGTATAACTTCCTTTCTTTTCTAGACGCTACACCTATACGAGTAAGAGTTTCTCTTATCTTTAAGAAGTCATCTGGTTCTTTAAGAGTGACTTCAACCATATCATCTTTAGTCCATTCCACATCATTCATCTCTTTCCTCCTCTGTTCAGTTTGGTTCTAATGTAGTTAAGTTGGTCGGGAGTTAAGATCCGTAGGGCTTGATGTGCTTTTTCACTACTATATCCATAGTATTTTTTCACAAGGTCAAGATCTTTCACCTGTTGTTTCTTTGCCCAAGGGGAGAATCTCCTTTTGGGTCTAACAGTATGTATATAGAAGTCATATTGTAAACGCTTATCCAAGTTAGGATACTTGTTCATCTCATTCGCAAACACAATAGTATCCATGTGATGTGAAAGACACTTGTTAATTACATATGTTGGATAGTTCCTTTCCCAGTCTGGATCCTCACCCATCAGGTAATCCTTAGTGTAATTAATACTATTCAAATAATCCTTTAGAGGATAGCGATCATCGTATGCCATAATTTAATAAAAGTAATTCTTTACGCTCTTGTTGATTCTTCATATAGTCACCTACTGATCTCATTGTATATGTGTGATCATACTCTTGTGCATCCCAGTTCTTAAATCTATCTTTAATTAATTGAGAACTATTATAGGATACCATCATGTGACTACAGTGGTGGTCACAATCTTCAAAGAACTTATCGTGGTTGAATCCTTTATGCATTTCTCCTCGTTTCCCATACAACTTGGGTTTGATTTCATAAGGTGGGTCAAGATAAGTAAAAGTGTCCATACTATCAGTGTATAGTTCCTCGTACGACGAGTGGGTAATTTTCCAAGTTTCAATGGTATCCTTATAGTATCTTAGTTTTTCAATACCTCTGACGGTAAAGTTGTTGTCTGAGGCTTGGGAAGAGAAGGAGGACGACTCTGTGAGACCACTAAAGCTACACTTATTAATGATATAAAAACTAACGGAGCGATCAAATAAGGTTGAGGATTCTCTAGTGAGATATTCTTTAGCTTCGAGAAAAAGCATTTTGGCAGACGCAGGATCGCAGTGCCTGTATTTAAGTTGAATAAGTTCATTGTAGAGTTCGTCTCCTTTGGATGCTAGTGTTTGCCAGAATTCAATTAATGGTTTATATAAATCACTCACCCATATATCTAAGTGAGGATAAGTTTGACTGATGTATAAAGCAACAGACCCACCTCCTAAAAATGGTTCATGATATGATTTATACTTTGTAAGATCTGGAAGAAATTGTGCTATCTTTTTTGT
>MDTD01129640.1_pt1 | contig 12496 bp, 15 predicted proteins | sample 811221 | NCBI WGS metagenome assembly MDTD01 (sample SAMN05326646, study PRJNA326480) | marine metagenome | isolation source: seawater | place: Pacific Ocean: South West | collected 2011 | reverse complement strand
ATTTAAAGTCGGTGAAGCTTTTCTCGGAAGAATGTCTATTATTTTTTATAAAGAAATAGGTTTTAGTAAATCAGATATTGCAATATATTCTAAAACTTTAGGCTGGATTACAACAGTAATATTTACCCTCTTAGGTGGATTGTTTGTAATTAGATCGGGTGTTTTAAAAGCAATGTTTTTGGCAGGTATCGTGATGGCATCCACAAATCTTTTATTTAGTGTGCTAGCTTGGAGTGATAAATCAGAACTTTTATTTGCTATTGCTGTTATTTTTGATGACATTGCAGCAGCTTTCGCAACAGTGGCTTTTGTGGCCTTTATATCTCTTTTAGTTGATCGCGCTTATACCGCAACACAGTATGCTCTTTTAGCATCGATAGGGACAGCTGGTAGAACAACTCTAGCCTCATCATCTGGCGCTCTTGTAGATTGGTTAAACGGAGATTGGGGTATATTCTTTATAATCACTGCGTTAATGGTGATTCCATCTCTTATTATTTTATGGATAATGAGAAATAAACTTCAATTAAGTGAAAAATAATTTTTTCAGAAATCCTGTAGGAAATATTCATTTAAAGCCTCAGACAAATTCTGAAGTATCTTCACAAATTTTATTTGGAGAAAAATTTAAAGTTTTATCAAGAAAAAAAAATTGGTTAAAAATTAAAACCAATTACGATAATTACATAGGATTTATTAAAAAGCAAAATTTCTTGAATAATTTCAAACCCACAAAAAAAATTTGTAAACTCAAGTCTAAGATTTTTAAAAAGAGGGGTAATGCCTTTATTCCAACTAATAACTTTTTATATTTTGGAACAAGAATATCTATTAAGGATAAAAAAAGTAAGTTTATCGAGTTTGATAAAAATAAATGGATTAAAAAAGGAGATGTGAAGAGTATTCTTCATGTTCAAAAAAACTTTATTAAAGTTCTAAGATTATTTTTAAATACCAAATATTTATGGGGTGGAAAAACATCTAAAGGTATTGACTGCTCTGCTTTAGTTCAAACTTATTTCTTTTATAACGGAGTTTTTTTTCCAAGAGACTCAAAAGATCAAATTAGATATTGTAAAAAAAAAATAAATAAAAAATTTGATAAAGGAGATATTATTTTCTGGAAAGGACATGTTGGAGTATGTATTAATAAATCAAAGTTTATTCATGCCTACGGACCTAAGAAAAAAGTATTAATAATGCCGACTAATTTGACTATTGAAATGATAAATGTTACCGCAAATTTAAAGATAAAAAAAATCAGTAATATAAAAAGATACTAGTTTCTACCAAAATCAGGTTTACTAACATCTTGCTTAAGTTTGATTATCTGAGTCCTTACTTTTTTAGTTTGAATTAATTTTTTTAAAATTGATTTATTATTTTCAAATTTTATATCACTTTTAAATTTTTTCAAATTTTTAATAAACAAATCTATAGCTTTAACAATATTTTTTTTGTTATCAAAAAAAATATCTCTCCACATTATTTCATTTGAGGCTGCTATTCTTGAAAAGTCTCTTAAGCCACCTGCACTATATCTAATTAAATTGTAATTTTGTTTTTTTTCAAAATCTTGAGCTGATTTAACTAAGTTGTAGGCGATAAGATGTGGCAAGTGACTTGTTATAGAAAAAATTTTATCATGTTTTTTTGAAGTCATAGAAATTATTTTTGATCCCATTTTTTTCCAGAATAAACTTAAAAAGGTAAAAAACTTCAGATCTGTGCTATTTTCTTTTATTAAAACACACCATTTATTTTCAAATAGATCTTGTTTACCATGTTCAGGACCACTTACCTCAGATCCAGCGATTGGATGGCTTGAGATCCAGAGGGCTTTTTTTGTTAGATTTTGTTTTATAATTTTTAAAGACTTTATCTTTGATGACCCAATATCAGTAATCCTATGTTTTGAAGTAAGATCCTTATTTATTTTCAAAATAATTTTTTTATACTCACTCATCGGAGTACAAAAAATAATAAATTCAGATTTAGATACTGCTAAGCTTAGTTTTTTAGTTACAACAGCCTTTAATTTTAATCTTTTAATCTTTTGAATGTTATTTTTAGATTTTTCATAAATAAATATTTTTTTTGCTAACTTTTCTTTTGATATCCTTCTGACTAATGAAGAGCCTAATAATCCACATCCTATTATTAATATATTTTTCATGTTTTAAATATCTTTTTTACTTCTTGCATAAATTTTAAGTTTTCTTTTTTAGATCCGATTGTCAATCTCAACATATTTTTTATTTTATAACCGTCCTCCGTTGATCTTAAAATGATTCCTTTTTTTTTAAGTTTTTCGTGGAAATTTTTTGCACCAAGTCTACACTTAGAAAAATCAAGCATTAAAAAATTAGCAGAAACTTCATTTGATAAAATATTATAATTCTCTAAAAATTTTTTTAGTTTTGTAGCAAAAATAATATTATGTTTAATTGAACGCAATATAAAATTTTTGTCTTTAAGAGACTCTATCGCGGCTTTTTGGGCAACTTCATTCACATTAAATGGCGGTTTTATTAAATAAAGACCATTTATTATTTTTTTTGCACCATAGCCCCATCCTATTCTGAGAGAAGATAATCCATAAATCTTTGAGAATGTTCTCAAAATGAAAACATTTTTTTTGTTTTTAAATAAATCTAGACCATTCTTGTAATCTGGATTTTTCATATATTCTGAGTAGGCGTCATCTACAACTAATAAAATATTTTGTCTTAATTTTTTTCTCAATTTAATTAGTTCAAATTTATTAAGATATGTACCTGTAGGATTATTAGGATTTGCAATAAAAACTATTTTAGTGTTTTTTGTTACTTTTTTTAAGATCTCTGAAATAGAGGCTTTATAATTTTTTTCTTTTGCAAAAACAACTTTCGCACCAACTATTTTCGAGTAAATTCTATACATCAAAAAGCTAAATTCAGGGACTATAACTTCATCCTTAGATTTCAAAAATAATTGGCACAACATTTGAATGACTTCATCAGAACCAGCACCACAGATAATTTGATCTTTTTTACAATTAAATTTTTTCGATATTTGTTTTCTTAATTCAAAAGATCTTCCATCAGGATATTTGGAAATTTCGAGTTTTTTAACAGATATTATTTTTTTTACTTTTGGGCTTATACCTAATGCAGACTCATTTGCTGAGAGCTTTATTGCTTTTTTTATCTTTTTTAAGCTTGATTTGCCTGGTTTGTAGGCATCTATATTAAATTTTTTAAATCTCATATTTATTATGTTTTAAATTTAAAGCCCTTTATAAATAAAATCACAAATTTTCATATAGAATAAGTCAAAAATTTTTAAAATTGACATACTAAATAACTTCTAGTAAAAATTTCTTGCGCTGATTTACCTGAATTGCGAGCGCTTTAAAAAAACCGCTAAAAAAGTTTTTTTTCTCTCAATTCAATTTTTAGCAATATTATGAATATTAATGAAAATATTAAAACACTATTAATTGAAAAGCCACTTAAACTTGATTGTGGGCAAACAATAAGTAATTTTCCTTTAGCATATGAGACTTATGGATCTCTCAATAAGAATAGAGATAATGCTATATTGGTTTTTCATGCTTTAACAGGTGATCAATTTGTAACTGGAAAAAATCCTGTAACTAAAAAAGACGGATGGTGGTCTTACGCTGTAGGGCCTGATAAATCAATCGATACAAACAAATATTTTGTAATTTGTGCTAACGTAATTGGTGGATGCATGGGTTCCTTCGGTCCGAGCCATGAAAACCTACAAACTAAAAAAATTTATGGTACAGATTTTCCAGTAATTACAATTAATGACATGGTAAATGCACAAGTAAATTTGCTAGATCATTTTAATATCAAGAAACTTTTTTCTGTTGTTGGTGGTTCAATGGGTGGAATGCAAGTATTACAATTCGTAAGTAATTTTCCTGATAAAGCTATAACAGCTGTACCTATTGCTTGTACCTCAAGCCATTCTGCACAAAATATTGCTTTTAATGAGCTTGGTAGACAAGCTATAGCTGCTGATCATAATTGGTTAGATGGGAAATATACATCAAAGAACACAGTCCCTGATAAAGGATTAGCTGTAGCAAGAATGGCAGCTCATATAACATATTTATCAAAAAAAGGTCTTCAGGAAAAATTTGGAAGAAAACTACAAGAGAGAGATGATCTTAAATTTGGTTTTGATGCTGATTTTCAAATTGAGAGTTATTTAAGATATCAAGGATCAGTTTTTGTAGACCGTTTTGATGCAAACAGCTATCTCTATATTACTAGGGCTATGGATTATTTTGATTTAGCAAAACAGTTTGGTGGTAAATTATCAGATGCTTTTAAAAATACAAAAACCAAATTTTTTATAATATCTTTCACATCCGACTGGTTGTATCCAACACAAGAAAATAAAGATATTGTAATAGCTTTGAATGCTATAGGCGCAAATGTTGGTTTTGTAGAAATAAAATCTGACAAAGGTCATGATTCATTTTTATTGGATGTACCTGACTTTCTTAAAGCTTTTAAAAATTTTTTAGACGAATCCTATAAACAAAAGTTATGAAATCAGAATATCAAATAATTTTAAATTTAATTGAAGAAAACACTAGAGTACTTGATGTCGGTTGTGATGATGGAACTTTGATGGAACTTTTAAAAAAAAATAAGAAGGTAGATATTAGAGGAATAGAAATTTCTAAAGAAAAAGTTCAGATCTGTATATCTAAAGGTTTAACAGTTCTTGAAGGCAATGCAGAATTTGATTTAAAACAGTTCCCAGATAAATCCTTTGATTTTGTTGTACTGGGACAAACCTTGCAAGCATTTGTAAATCCTGAGGCTGTGATTAAAGAATTGCTACGTGTTGGTAAAAAAGCAATTGTGACAATTCCAAATTTTGGTCATTGGAAAGTAAGACTAAACTTATTAATAAGTGGAACAATGCCAGTTACAAAAACATTACCTAACAGTTGGTACAATACACCTAACATACATATGTGTACTATTAAGGATTTTTTTGGTTTTGCAAAAATTATAAATTTCAAGATTTTTAAATCATTAGCATTAATCAATAAAAAAGTATCTGATATAAATGATTCTAATCTATTTTATAAAAATTTTTTTTCTGAATTGGGGATATTTTTAATAGAAAAATAATATGAAAATTGAAGTTATTAAATGTCTTAAAGATAATTATAGTTATTTAATAGTTGATGAAATAAGTAAAAATGCCTGTGTTATCGATCCAGGTGAGGCAAAACCTATAATAAAATTTATTGAAAATAATAAGATCAATTTAAAATTTATACTTAATACCCATCATCATTATGATCATGTTGGAGGAAATGTTGAATTAAAAAAAAAATATAATTCTAGTATAGTTGGCTTTAAAGGAGATAAAGATCGCATTCCCGAAATTGATGTTCTTGTTCAAGATAATCAAATTTGGAAATCAGAAAATTTTGAGGCTAAAATATTTCATGTCCCAGGTCACACATCTGGTCATATAGCATTTCACTTTTTTAAAGAAAAAAAAATTTTTACTGGTGATACTTTATTTTCCCTCGGATGTGGTAGGGTATTTGAGGGCACACATGAACAAATGTTTAATTCATTAAATAAGTTTAAAAAACTTTCTTTTGATACAGAGATTTATTGTGGACATGAGTATACAATGCATAATTCTTATTTTTGTTCAGCAAATGATCCTCAAAATTTAGACCTTAAAAAAAAAATATTTCAAATTAAAGAAAAAATAAAAAATGGTTTACCTACCATACCTTCTATTTTAGCTGATGAGGTCAAGTGTAATATATTTTTAAAAGCCAAAGATGTAAAAAGTTTTTCAAAATTAAGAGATTTAAAGGATAATTTCTAATTTATAGAGCTTGACTAAAACCTTTCTCAGACTATATTGCCTTAATTAAATTTAAACATTTTCAATATGTCTTACGCGGTAATACAAACAGGTGGAAAGCAATACAGAGTAAAATCAGGTGAAATAATTAAAATTGAAAAATTACCTAATTCTACCCCTGACACTAAAATAGAGTTTAAAGAAATTTTAGCATATGGTGATAACAAAACAATAGAAGTGGGCGCTCCAACTGTTAAAGGTGCCAAGGTAGAAGCTAACCTTATTAAAAATAGTAAGAATAAAACCATACTAATCTTCAAAAAAAGAAGAAGACAAAATTCAAGAAGAAAAAATGGTCACAGACAAGAATATTCTATGATAAGGATTAATAAAATTTTTTCAAAAGATGGGAAAGTTTTTTCTGAAGCTGAAAAAATTACTAAGGTTTCAAAAAAAGTTGAGTCAACAAAAGAAGCTGTTAAATAATTAGGAAAAATTATGGCAACAAAAAAAGCGGGTGGATCATCAAGAAATGGACGAGATAGCGCGGGAAGAAGATTGGGCGTTAAAAAGTATGGTGGAGAATTTGTAATCCCTGGAAACATTATAGTTAGACAAAGAGGGACAAAAATTTTCCCAGGGGAAAATGTAAGCATGGGAAAGGATCACTCAATTTTTTCAATAGCAAAAGGTAAAGTAGTTTTTAAGAAAACTAAATCAGATAGAACTTTTGTTTCTGTAAAACCTAATTAATAGTACAACTTAAAAAATAGTGTTGTATTATGAAATTTTTAGATCAAGTTAAAATCTATATTAAAGCTGGCAACGGAGGCAATGGATCTCCAAGTTTCAGAAGAGAAAAATTTATTGAATTTGGTGGGCCAGATGGTGGGGATGGTGGAAAAGGTGGATCTATAATATTAAAATCTGAACAAAATCTTAATACCTTGATAGATTTTAGATATCAACAACATCATAAAGCAAAAAGAGGAGATGACGGTTCAGGACAAAATCGAACTGGTAAAAGTGGTGATGATATAATTCTCAGGGTTCCGCTAGGAACTCAAGTTTTTGAAGAAGATAATAAAACGTTAATTTTTGATTTCATAAAAATAGGTGAAGAATTTGTTGCAGCAACAGGTGGAAAAGGAGGACTTGGAAATACTAGATTTAAAAGCTCTACTAATAGAGCGCCGAGAAAGTTTACTAAAGGTGGCCTGGGGGAAGAGTTTACTATCTGGCTTCAATTAAAAACAATTGCTGATATTGGAATTATTGGATTACCCAACGCTGGAAAATCAAGTTTATTGGCGGCTTTAACTAATGCTAGCCCTAAAATAGCTAACTATCAGTTTACAACTTTAAATCCTAATCTAGGAGTTGCAAGCTACGATACTAAAGAAGTTACGATCGCAGATATTCCTGGTCTGGTGGAGGGTGCTCATAAAGGAGTTGGTCTTGGAATTCAGTTTTTAAAACATGTAGAAAGATGTAAATCTCTTTTACATATGATCGATATAACAAATTCTGATTTAGTAAATAGTTACAAACAAATAAAACATGAATTGAAAAACTATAGTCCAAAACTTTCAAAAAAAAAGGAAATAATAGTCCTTAATAAAACCGATTTAATTGAAGATAACGAAGTAAAAAAAATTATAAAAGATTTTTCAAAAAACATAAAATCTGAAATTTTTACTTTATCAACATTTGAAAAAAAATCGGTTTCAAAAATAAAAGCAAAATTAATCAATTATGCATCTTAAAAATTCAAAAGTAATTGTAATAAAAATAGGGTCATCTTTATTGGTTGATAAAAGCAAAAAAATAAGAAAAAAATGGCTTTCAAGTTTTGCTGAAGATATAAAAAAATTAAAATCCCAAAATAAAAAAATTATTATAGTTAGCTCAGGTGCAATAGCGCTTGGTTGTAAAAAAATGGGATATAACAAAATAAATCTTAAACTTGATAAAAGTCAAGCTATTGCTTCTATTGGTCAGATAGAGTTGATGAATTTATTTTCTAATTTTTTTTCAAAATTGAGGTTAAATATCTCCCAAATTTTATTAACCTTAGATGATACTGAGGAAAGAAGGAGGTCGATTAACGCTAAGAGAACTTTTGAAAATTTATTCCGATTAGATTATATCCCTATTGTCAATGAAAATGACACTATAGCCACAACAGAAATAAAATATGGAGATAATGACAGGTTAGCTTCAAGAGTAGCACAAATAACAAATGCTGATACTCTAATATTGTTATCAGATGTTGAAGGACTTTTTACAAAAAACCCAAAGAAATTTAAAGATGCAAAATTAATTAAACGTGTAGACAATCTAAGTAAAGATATTCAAAATATAAATATTAAAGGTAGAACAGAATTTGGAAGTGGAGGAATGAATACCAAAATTGAGGCAGCTAAAATTTGTAATTTGGCAGGCTGTGACATGATAATTGCAAATGGCCTACATATAAATCCATTAAAGAAAATTCAGAAAGAGGGTAATTGCACTTTGTTTGCGTCTAAGATAACAAAGTTACATGCAAGAAAAAAATGGATTATTAGTTCAATTTCTCCTAAAGGTGAACTAATAATTGATGAAGGAGCTAAGAAAGCTCTTGAAAAAGGTAAAAGTTTATTGGCTGCAGGAATAAAGAAAGTGTCTGGAAAATTTAATAAAGGCGACCATATCAAAATATTAGATTATAAAAGAAAAGAATTTGCTAGAGGCTTAAGCTCTTTTTCTTCTGAAGAAATAAATAAGATTATGGGTTATCATTCAAATGAAATACAAAAGATTCTTGGATATATTTCAAAATCTGAAGTGGTTCATAAAGATGATATGGTAGAAATTTAATGAAAAATCAAATTATTGACATTGGAAAAAAATCAAGAAAAGCTTTTTCGATTCAACTAAATTCAAAAAAAAAAAATAAAGTTTTAATGGATTACTCTAAGTTACTTGTAAAAAGTAAAGATGAAATTTTAAATGAAAACAAAAAAGATATCAAAAATGCAATCAGAAAAAGGTTTAAAAATAATTTAATTCAAAGACTTATTCTTGATGAAAAGAAGATAATTAACATGAGTAATTCAATAAGAGAAATTATAAAACTTAAAGATCCAACAAACATAATTTTAGAAAACTGGAAAAGGCCAAATGGTTTAAATATATCAAAAATCTCAATCCCGATAGGTATAATAGGAGTGATTTATGAAAGTAGACCTAATGTTACTTCTGACGTTGCTTCTTTGTGCTTTAAATCAGGTAATCCAGTAATTCTAAAAGGCGGCTCTGAAGCGTTTTATTCAAACTTAGTACTATCAAAACTATTTAGAAAATGTCTCAATAGAAATAAATTAGATGTAAATTTTGTTCAGTTTATAAATATTAAAAAAAGAGATGTTGTAGATTTTTTGTTAACAAAAATGAACAAATATATCGATGTTATTATTCCTAGGGGTGGAAAAAGTCTTGTCAAAAAAGTTAAAGATCTATCTAAAATACCAACCATCGGTCATCTCGAGGGCATATGTCACTCATATGTAGACAAAGACGCAGATCCTAAAATCGCAATGAAACTTGTTCATAATGCCAAATTAAGGAATACATCTATTTGTGGGGCTACAGAAACAATTTTATTGCATGAAAAAATTGTTAAAAAGTTAGGTGTGCAAATTTTAAAAAACTTAGAGAAAAGCGGCTGTAAAATTATAGGAGATCATAAAATTATGAAAATTTATAAAGGAAAAATAAAAAAAGCCTCAAATAAGGATTGGTCAAAAGAATATTTATCATCGATTGTGTCAGTGAAAATAGTTAAAAATTTAGATGATGCAATTATGCATATTAACAAATATGGGACTATGCACACTGATTGTATAATTACAAAAAATAAACTATCTGCTAAAAAATTTTTAAAGTGCGTTAATAGCTCAATTGCAATGCATAATACTTCGACACAATTTGCTGATGGAGGTGAATTCGGTTATGGTGGTGAGGTTGGAATTTCAACAAATATTTTACCCCCAAGAGGACCAATAGGTTTAAATCAATTGGTTTCTTATAAATACCATGTCTCGAGCAAAGGTGTTATAAGGAAATAAGTTGAGCGTTAAGAAAAAAAAAATTGGAATTCTCGGTGGATCTTTTGATCCAGCTCATAAGGGTCACTTAAGAATTTCAAAGGAAGCAGCTAAAAGATTCAAGCTTGAAACGGTCATATGGGCAATAACAAAAAAAAATCCTTTTAAAAAAAAAAGTAAAACGAAACTCTCTCTAAGATTAAGGGACTGTAAAAAAATAATTGGAAAAATTAATTACATAAAAGTAAAATTTTATGAGAATGTTTTAAAATCAAATAAGACTATCAATCTTATCAATCATTTTACAAAAAATAAAAAAAATGAAATTTACTTTTTAATGGGAGCGGACAATCTAATTCATTTTCATAAATGGCATAAATGGAAGATTATCTCAAAAAAATGTACTATCATCGTATTTGATCGCCATGGATATAAAAAAAAGTCTTTAAATTCAAAGACATTTAAAAGGTTGAATAATACAAACCTAAAATTTATTGAATTTAATAAAGTCAATATTTCATCTTCTCAATTAAGAAAAATTTGATAGTCTTAAAGAAATAATGGATAAAATTTCAGACCTTAAACAAGAAATTATCAACACATTAGACATAAATAAGGCACAAGATATTATTGCTATTGATTTAAAAGATAAAAGTTCAATGGCAGACTTTATGATAATTGCTAGTGGTACTTCATCGAGACACATTCAGTCTTTATCTGAACAAGTTTTAAATAAGCTTAAAGATAACGGAGTTGCTGACTCTAAAATTGAAGGAACAGAGAGTAGTGAATGGAAATTAGTAGATGGAATTGATTTGATAATTCATATATTCCATCCTGAAAAAAGAAAGTTTTATGAATTAGAAAAAATGTGGTCAGAATTAATACCAAAAGAGAAATTAATTATATGAGAAAGAATTTTTTATCAATTATATTTCTATTTAATATTTTTTTTGTTCAATTAGTAAATTCTAATGAAAATGAAGTTTATAAAAAAATTGATCTATTTGGTGAGGTATTAGAGAAAATTAATAAAGAATATGTCGATGAAATAAATCAATCTGAAAGTATGGATTCTGCAATAAATGGCCTTTTGCAATCCTTAGACCCATACTCTGCATATATGTCACCTGAGGTTTTTAATGAAATGCAAACTGAAACTAGTGGAGAATTTGGGGGTCTAGGTATTGAAGTTAGTATGGAGTCTGGAGTTGTAAAAGTTATATCACCAATTGATGATACACCTGCCTCAAAAGCTGGAATTAAAGCTGGTGATTACATTGTTAAAATTGATGATATACAAGTTCAAGGGAAATCTTTGAGTGAAGCGGTTGATCTAATGAGAGGTCCTGTTGGATCAAGTATTGATCTTACAATAAGAAGAAGAGGAGAAAAAAAAGCCCTCACTTTTAATATTGTGAGAGAAATTATTCAGATTAAATCAGTAAAAGCAGATCTCTTAGAAAAAAACATTGGATATATAAGATTAACATCCTTCAACGAGAACAGTGGAAAACAAATTAAGCAAGAAATAGAAAAATTTGAAAAAAATAAAGATGTAAAATCTTATATCTTAGATCTAAGAAACAATCCTGGAGGACTGCTCTCACAAGCAATCAATATTTCAGATTTTTTTCTAGACAGTGGTGAAATTGTGTCTACAAAAAGTAGAAAGGTTTCGGAAAACCGAAAATGGTTTGCAAAAAAAGGTGACCTTACTAAGGGTAAAACTTTAATTGTTTTAATTAATTATGGTTCTGCCTCAGCTTCTGAAATTGTTGCTGGTGCCTTGAAAGATCATAAAAGAGCAATTTTATTAGGAGAAAATAGTTACGGAAAAGGATCTGTTCAATCAATAATTCCTTTAAATAATGACGGGGCTATCAGACTTACTGTTGCAAAATATTACCTTCCATCTGGAAAGTCAATTTCTGAAGTGGGAGTTTCTCCAGATATTGAAGTAAGTGAAGAAACTGATGATTTTCAAATCAAAACAAAGACTGACAATCAATTAAATTACGCAATTAAACTTCTTAACGGCTAAGATGGAAGAGAAATTTAAAAATCTACCTTTAAGAAAAGGAGTTGGAATTGTAGTTTTAAATAGAGAAAATAGAGTTTTTGTTGCAAAAAGAATTGATAATTCAAAGAATTTTTGGCAAATGCCGCAAGGTGGCGTAGACACTGGTGAAGATTTCCTTGAAGCTGCATACAGAGAATTGTACGAAGAAACAAGTATAAAAAAAGTTGAACTTATAAAAGAAATTGATGGAACAACTACTTACGAATTACCTCAACATCTTTTAGGAATTATATGGAAAGGGAAATATAAAGGACAAAAACAAAAATGGTTTTTGATGAGATATTTAGGTAACGATCAAGATATAAATTTGAGGACAAGTAAACCAGAATTTTTAGAATGGAAATGGATAGATCTTGAAATGATAACAGACAGAGTTGTTGATTTTAAATATCACGTTTATGTTGAATTAAAAGAAAAAATTAAAAAGATAATTAATTAAGTGTTTTTAAAACTTCAATTT
>MDTD01091448.1_pt1 | contig 12497 bp, 8 predicted proteins | sample 811221 | NCBI WGS metagenome assembly MDTD01 (sample SAMN05326646, study PRJNA326480) | marine metagenome | isolation source: seawater | place: Pacific Ocean: South West | collected 2011 | reverse complement strand
GGGCCATGCCGCAACTGATAACGGCCTCATTAACCCGCCCCCCGAGGGCATCGCGGACGCTCGCATCGGGGCGATTGACCATGCTCTCTCCCCCTTCGTTAAGCAGCTCCCGATTCGGATTGAACCCCTCGTTCGGGAAGAGGGTGTGTCTGCAGACCCTGATGAGGCCGTGGTGGAGCTTCGTCGCCGCCTCCTGACGCGGAAAGATGATTATTTCTCGAATAAGCTGGCGCTTCAGCTGACCTCCGACACGGCGATGGAATGCTATCTGCGCTCCAATGCGCCATGTCATGTGGAAGACGGGTTAGGTCCCATCGCTCAGCTCCTGCGTGCAGCCCACGAGTATCAGTACCTATGCTTGGCGCAGATACGGGATCCTTGGAGCTACTACATGTCGACCACCCGCTTTCGAAGCCTCTTCATCTCTTCGGGTTGGGTCAGCCAAGAGCAAGTGAAGGCTCTCTTCGACGCTGTATCAGCGTATTTTGAGAGTTTTGAGTGTGACCTTCAGAAGTCGTAGAGACCTTTCCTCAGCTTGAACTCGTCGGAGTGTTTTCTGACGTATCCGCGAGCGAAAGGTTGCCGTCTTCCACGATGGATAATTGGCCTTCGTCGTCGGTTGTTGCTAGCGAGAGATGCCCCCCAGCTGTCTTCGCTTCCCTCTCGAGACGCGTTTCTAATTCGGATTCGAGTCCCCGTAGAACGGCAGCGCATTCATCGCGCCACTTTGGCCTGCGCTCGCCTGGCCCAAGCCACACCGGAGTTGGTGCTGCTTTATCCTCAAGAAGCTTGCGGCCGGCCCGAAGAATGCCCAGGTGTTGGGGGACTGGGGCTTTAAGGGCCCAGGTAAACCATGTGGTAGTAAGTTCGAAGGAGACTCCGGCGTGAAGGGCGATGAGTGCCAGGCTAGGGGCTAAATGTGGATGTATGGTGACTAAGTCGTCCGTGCGGGAGGGGAAATTGAGCCATGGGCTTTGGGGTGCGACCGAGCCTTTAGGTGGGTGTTTCAGGGCAAGTTCGTAAATCACGTCCGCTTGGCCCTCTTGGCCTAGATCAAAGACGAGCCTCTCACCTTCAAAATAGTCCAGTTCCCATAGGGCCCCGAGGGCCTCGGCCTGCACCGCTGGCAGCATGCTTTGTTGCACGATGGTGGAAAGTGCCTGCGTTTTTTCCTTGGGAGATGATAGGTGACTTGCCGCCACAATACGGGTTGGTCCCTTGCCCTCCAGGGCCCAACGAAGGCTCAGAGCTTGGAAGTCCTTCCTAGCGAGGGAGCTATGAACCGCATCGATGAGAACGCGTCTAACGGCGTTGTTTCGCTCGTCTCGAAGCGCTCTGAAGGGGCGCTCGGCACTGTCTGTGTCGTGTATCACCTGCCATCGGGCCAGCAGGGCCGTCACCAATTCAATCGCTTCGACAACTTGTTTGCCAAGCTCGGCACGCACCGGAAGGTCACAGATCTCCAGTCGGCCTTTTTGGACCCTGCAACCGAGAGCTAATAAGGGCAGGAGAAGCGTACGAACTTCCGGAGGGAACCATAGACAAGGATGGTCGTTCCTCTTCGTCTTCTTCGTGACGTTCAGAAGCGAAGCTCGGTCCCATTGGATGTCACCAAGGTTGATATCGTGCTTTTCAAGCATAACGATGTCGGGCCGCAGCGCCGCAAGCGAGATATGCGAGGGTAGAAGTGCTTTCTGCACGACAAGGTCAGCATGACCAGGACGCCCCGTCAGGGTGAGTTCGAAGGAAACGCTGCCCTTACGGATGGTCAGTCGTTTCGTCTCATGCGTTTCCCATGCCGTGCTTGGTTCTTGAATGCCGAGTTCGAGGGTCCCAAGAACAAGGCCAAGCCCTGAAGATGGGTTGGCTTTGCTTGGCTTTAGCCAAAAATAGATGCTCACCACGGCCGCTATCACTAGAATTTTTAAGAGCCCGTTTAGGCCCAGAGATATCTTTTCGACGTCATAGGCTCCCGCGAAAAAGAAAAAGGCACAGAGACCAAGGAAGGATAAAGACACCATGACAATGGTGATCGCGAGGCGGGTCCTCTGGCTTTTGTAATGACGCCGCCATGTCCAATCGTACGTCGGATCCTCTCCCTCCTCTTGTGAGGCAAAGTCCTCACCCAGGCCTTCCGTGATGACCGCCGACCGAAGCGTCTCGTAGTCCTTTGTTAGAACGGCCACCACCGTTCTACCTACTTTACGTTTCAAGAAATGCACGGCATTGGTCAGGACAAAGATGGTCGGCCACAAGACAATCGATAGGCCAAGAGTAAGTAACGTGGCCAAGAAGATGTGGCCTGCAATCGACGGGCCGACCCGTGCGGAATGGGTGTCCCAGTCGATCACGTACAACAAGGCTGTACCCACGAGACCTGGCGCCAAGAAGCCAATGATGTCTTTTTTGGTCAAAGCACCCTCGCGACCTGTCTTTTTCTGTCCCTGACTGGCTCGTCGTTAGGGCAGCATTTCAGATCCGCAGCACGCGAATTGTTTCTTTCCTGGGTTCGGGTACTCGACCTGACACCCCGCGTTGTAGAAAGGTTTGGTCACAGGGGTGACATTGATTTCAACGACTTCCGAGGCGCCGGGCCAGTACTTCTGGCAGTAGCCAACGTCCTTGTCATTGCAACCGCTCTTGCAGTCATCATCCTTCATCCACATCCCCGTCGCGGGGCTCATGTGGACGTTGACCTTGCCACACCAAATCGCGAATTCGCCCAGCTTTTGCATGCCATTCGGGCAGACCCCTGGTTGGGCTTCGTTTGCCTCACATTCGGCAACGGCAGCCCACTCATCTGCACATAGGTCATTCGCCGGAGCTAAACCGAGAACAGCGTCACAGACCCATGCACCATCACCCGGGAAGCAGTTGGCAAAATCCATATGCTTTGGCTGGCATTTCTTCATGAAGTTATCGGCGCATTGAGCCTCACAGGCTTGTGCATCCCCCTTCATGGCATCTGGGCATCCAGCCTGCTGTTCCACGCACACAGCCGCGCACCAATCGGGGACATCCACGAAACATTCATGGGTGCCGTCGGGCAGAAGCTTGCAGTTTTTACCCACATCGCACGGGTTCGGATTGCAGGCATCGCCTCCGCATGAGTCGTCCTCAAAGCAACCGGCTTCAGCATCAAAGCTCTTGCCTTCGCCGCAGTTGCAACCGGGCTTCAGGGCTTTGCACAAAGGCTCTTCCCCGCAGGTCCAATCGCCGCAACTACCAGGGTCCCACTCGCCGCCTGTCTCAATGCAGAGGGCCTTCTTGGGATTCTCTGGCTCCTCACACATGCCCTCGGCATTGCAGGACCAGCCCTCGTCGCAGGTGCCGCAGGAACCGCCACAGCCGTCGTCCCCGCATTCCATATCACCGCAGGACGCTTCACAGGTTTCGCAGAATTCACCCGTGAAAGGCTCAACGCAATAGCACTCGACCTCGCCCTCCGCGCTGACTTTGCAATTACCGTTATTCTGGCAGGGGTTGGGTTCGCAAGGATTCGCAGGCGGGTTCACGCAGGCATGCCACGCATCAAACTCTGGCCCACAGTCTCCATCAATAGCGAAGGAACCATCGGCTCCGCAGGTCCAAGCCACCATGCCCATCTCAGCCATCACACAATTCTTCATTGTGATCCAAGGTCCACCGCATTGCCCGCCTTCTTCGTCCGTGCAAAACGTCAGGCATGCCGCCTCGTCTTGCGGTCCTGCCTCGCATCCAGCTCCGAGTAGGCCGTTACAGATTATCTCGCAATCGCTCGGAGGTGTGGCCGTATCCTCCGGAGGCGTTGCGGTATCCTCCGGAGGCGTTGCGGTATCCTCCGGAGGCGTTGCGGTATCCTCAGGTGGTGTTGCCGTATCCTCCGGTGGCGCCGCCGTATCTTCCGGAGGCGTTGCCGTATCTTCCGGAGGCGTTGCGGTATCTTCCGGAGGCGTTGCCGTATCGGTCGCACCCACATCGCTCGCTGCGTCTTCAGGAGGTGCGACAGGACCATCATCTCCGCCATCCACACATGCTCCTACCAGGAACAAACTCATCGCTAGCGCCAACCGCATCATTGTCATGATGACCTCCAGGTCATTGTTATCGCCTTCTCTATCCCCCATGGAAGCTGGCGACGTGTTGTGTGTGCATTAAACCAAAATCAAGTATCGGAATCCAGAGCTGCGGTTCCCGATTGGTGGTAAAGCGATGCGTGCATTTACAGCCCAATGTGAAATCCGCAATTTTGGGTCCGTTAGCTCATCGGCCGCAGGTCATGTGCGACCTTTATGGAACGTGCATCTGAGCCCGGAGACTGACCAGGCTTTGCTTGCGTTTGAATGACAAAACCTCCGTTTTTACGCGGAACCAACGTGGCATTGGCTTGAACCTCAGACGGCGCATCGATACGCCAACTCTGATGGATGTCGCCTTCTTCGCCTACGTGCAGAACTTCCCAAAGTCCTTCGGGTATTCGGTGGCCTGAGGGTTCGGCGAAGCTCAGGAGCAGCCATCCACCATGGACTCGGTGAACCGGCGGAAGGATTTCCCGGCTTAGACTCCAACAGTGCTTGCCCGCACCGGATAGACAGTGAATCTTGTGGTTGTGATGTGATGCCCCCGCATAGTCTTCTCCTTCCGTGAGTACAAAGAGATGACCCGCCCGGCTGGCGATACAGGGCGGGAACAACAAGAGTCGCGGGTATCCCCGAATGCAATCCAGGACGACACTCCACGGTTTGGCTCCGATGGACTCGACGGCGATTGCGGAGCCACTACGTTCCTCGGGGCTTGCTTTGCATTGGCGCCAGGTAATCGTTGTTCCCTGCCAACGCAGCAAGGGGGCACTACCTTCCTTATCCAGGTACCGGGGGCGCACCCAATCGAGTGGCTGTCCGTCTTTTACTTCTTGCATGCACGTGCTTCAGCGAAGGTCTTTGCGTAACGCATGCAGAGGACGGCCTTCTGCGTGGTCTCTGGGTCCTTGAGGTAGGCTGCCGTGCATTTCGCAATGTCGTTATCCTTTCCCTTCTGCGCGTCTTGCAGAATCTTGGCCGGGGCTCCGCTCGACCGCATCAACGCAAGGATGACATGTGTGGCCAAGGTGCAACGTTTCTTAGCGATCTCAGAAGGAGGGTAACTATGGGGCATGATCAATTTCGTCCAGGCCCGTGAGATCGACTGGAACTCGTTCTCGCAGCGTGCGGCTCGTGTGGGGTGAAGACCATTACCGCCGACAAGGTCGGCGTAGCCGGCCGGGTTGCTTCCGTAGATGAGGCATAAGGCGTTGTGGCGACGCTTCCTACCGTCGCTGTGGAGAATCATATGCGCCTTGAGTGTTTGCATTCTCTTAGGGGCTGGCCCAAGCAGCGCCTCCACCCCCTTGGTGTAAGCGTCACCCCGCACATACGCTTGCATTTCGGCATGTGCTTTGACCATGCGGACCGACTCGTCGTTTCGGGCTAGCAGTACCAGTGTTGAGATTTGGTCGGCGGCGTCTTCTGTGTTGCCTACCACCGGCAGGTCGAATTCGCTGGCGATGAAATGACCGAATTCGTGCCAGGCGATTCCCACGATGGCGCCATGCACTTTCGCATCGATGTCTTGTTTGGAAACGCCATTGGCTTCGAACGCAAACTTCGCGTTCATCACCATCTCGTAACAGATGACCATGCGCCATGTTGAAGGATTCCAGAACGCGCCCGGCGCCCCGCATTCTGCCATGAGGAAGGTGGTTGGATTCCTGAATTTTAACGCATCGTTCACAGGCTCGAACATCTTCTCCCAGACCCGCGCGTTCTTGTAGCGCTCATGGACCTTCTTAAGAATCGGGTTCTGTGCCGGGGCATACACCACATGAATCCCGACTTTGGTCTCCTTGGAGCGCGGGATATGATCGATATTAGCGCCCTTGCCCTTGGTCGAAAGGAGGACGGCCTTGTCGTCTAAATCGCTGACTTTTACCGGCGCATTGGCCGCCCAGGCATGGGTTGACCAAAGAGTGAGTGACACAAGAAGGAGACTAGGTAGCGCGTTCTTCATAGGGTGAGAATGTGGTTCTCGGCGGGTACCGTCAAGGGCGCGATGCGTTGTTGGTGGAAGGGAGCTTCCATGGCATGCCGGGTTGTGTTCAAAGCCCGACAAGTGTGCGCTTGTTGATGTGGAATACGTTCAATAAGCTCATGCTTTGGCCGAAGTGAAAGGATGAGAGGCGTTGGTAAACGTCCTAAGCAGGGAGTTACTCCGTTGAAGGGTGGGGCTTACAGGATGAAACTGGCCGCTCTGATTTTGGCGTGTGCGATGGTCGTGTCATCCAGCACAGAAACACGGGCCGATGAGCTGACAAGCTCTGAGTTCATGAACAGTGCTCGGCGCATGACTTCATTTTCTGATTGGATGAAGTACTCCTACAAGCGCGTTTTGCGCGATGGGGTGCCGGACATGCTCTTTGCGGTCACGGCCCGTGTCGAGGGAGAAGGCATTCGGGGGACTGAAGATAACCGTCTCGGTGACCTCGAGATGTCGCAACAGTACTACGACATTCAAATGGTGCTTCTGGGCCATCAAGATGCGTACTCATTGGGTCTTGTGGCAGCTGGAATGTTTAACGATGTCACGACTTCGGGAACGAATCCGGAGTCACTTTTTTCGATTCAGGACGTTGCTTATTTGGCCAATGGCCATATCGGCAACGTTCGTTTTCGCGGAGGGTACTTGTCGAGTGAAGTTGTGGATAAACAACAGAGTTTCGGCTCGTCCGGAAGCTCGCTTGGAAGCTCGTCAGAATGGGCGACGGCCCAATTAGACCTCTATGGCTTTTCGATAGGGTTGCGGAGTCCGCTGACGGAGTCTTTTTCTGTCGACCACTTCAGCCTGGATATTTACCTCTTTGAGGCACTTAAATCCCTAACCCCACTTGAAGAAGTGTTGGATAACCACATGCTTCCAACGCTGGGATTGCTCACCGAATATATTCGCTTTCCCGCCCTTATGACGGCGAATACGGCGATACGTGGGCACGATGATTTTCTGGTCGGATTGAGTGTCCAGTAAGCCATTTGGGCCCTCTTCTTCCCAAAGATCGGAAAGAAGGTTCCAAAACCGCGCGCGGCGGATTATTTCCAGTGCGGCTTTCTGTGTGTCGAGGCGACGACGCACTTTAGTACCAACCAAGGGGTATTCAGAAACTTGGTCCTAAAGATGACCTTGTCCTCCTTAGGTTTCGGAGGCGCACCTCCCGCATTTAAGGGCAAAGGTTGGTGGGTCGGATATAATCTAAGTGCGGCTTATTCACGTTTCGAGGATAAGGAAGGGCTTGAGGTGGATGGCGGGTTCCTTCGAACGTCTGTCGAAGGATACGAGTTTGAGTTCTTGGCCGTCATGAAACGAACCGGTTTTCTCGGCTTCGATTTTCATGTGCGATACCGGGAGAATTGGGCGCCGGACTTGATGCGAGTCGTCGACTACGTGGATGTTCCCATTCTGCGCGCTGGTGTTGGGTTATCGCTCTCCCTATAGCTCTAGCTCTTGATAGGCTGGGGGACTCGTCGACACCTACCCAGCGAGGCTCTTGTTATCCTATACCCGTGTTTCTCTATGGGGGGCGGCGGAGGGAACGATGGGCGTGATGGAATTGGAAATCGACAGGCGTCAAAGGACTCAGCCATCTCCATCTGGCTGGGCGGGATGTACACCGTCAAAAAGAGTATCGACTTCCACTTTGAGCAGAAGGGGCGTTTAGCCACAGCCGTTTGAAGGTCGTAAGCCGTGACGCATGTCGGTGGGTTAAGACGAGCTGGTAGGTAGGAAGCGCGTAGGAGCGTTTGGTCGACTTCCTGATGGATGAAACGGTTCATGGTGCGGCCCTGTGAGGTGAGCGGACCAAGGTCCGTCCACCACTTTTCAAGGGCGGGGGAATAGTGGATAGTTTAGCGGATATTTTTTCATCTCTCCGCAATGTCGCCTGATTGCTGCGACGTTGTGCTAGGTAACCGAAGACCTGGTGCTTTTCATGAACGCCTTGCGTCAATCCATACTCCTCGCGCTTATCGCCTGGCTGGCAGTCGGTTGCGCCGGAGAGAAAGTCGATACGCCTGAGGTCAAAGAGGGAAGGCTTGACCTTTCTGGATGGGATTTTCGCGCTCAGCCAGAAGTTCCCTTGGCCGGAGAGTGGCATTTTTGGTGGCAGGATTTTGTCGAACCCTCAGAATTTGCCAATGGGATCCCTAACAAGGGAGCTGGAAAGGCGACCTTGCCTGGACGTTGGGAGCAAGCGACAGGGTATTCGACTTACGCGCTTGAGCTGGTTCTACCCCAGGACAGGCCGGAGATAGGCCTCTCGTTGCGCAATGCAATGTCCTCTCAGAAACTCTATGTCGTCCAAGGTGAAAATGTAGCGCTTCTCTGGACGAATGGAACCTTGGGGAAAAGCCGGGAAGAGCAGCGGCGAAATCATAAGCCCAATCTTCGAACGCTTGGCTACAACCTTCAGGAGAAGGTGATACTCGTATGGCATGTCGCTCATTTCTATCCGGGCCGGGGTGGGGCACATAACCCATTGATTCTGGGCAGCCTCGAGGAGATGACCAAGTCGCGCGATGTGTGGAATATCTTTGCTGTCGGCGTTCTGGGCATGATTCTTTTCATGGGGTTTTACCACCTCTTGCTCTTTGCTCAGCGTCGCGACGACCGTTCAAGCCTTTGGTTTGGTATTTTTTGTGTGGCCACCGCGATGATTAACATCATCAGTCAACGGCTTCCGGAGCAATATGCCTCCGAGGTGGCATCTGAGTACTTTGGGCAGATGTACCTCATGTTTAGCTCCATCGGTCTTGCGGGCGTGATGGTCTTAATCGCGGCTGCATTCTTTGTTCATAGCCTGTTGCCCGGGAGGCTTCTTCGCGCATGGACCGTCGCGAGCGGAACCTACTTCATGACCTACGTGTCCCTCTTGTTAATCATCAAGATTCTGAGGGCAGAGCACATGATGGTTGAAGCATGGTTCACCCTTAGCCTTGACGTGATTTCTTACGCAGCGGCTCTCGTGGCACTTCGAGTGGCGGATGAGACATTGCAACCCAAGTGGGTTGCTCTCGGGCTCGTGGTCGTGTTGGCGCTTTCTGCGAATTCTCTTGTCGGCAAAGTGTATTTGGGTGGGCATCTCGTGCTCATTTTTGTGCATTTAGTCATTCAAATCCGAGCTGGTAAATGGGTCGCGAAGGCCCTTTTTGCGTCCTACTTTGTCTATATGGGCGTTCAGCTACATGACTTCCTAATCAGTACGGGGGTGATTTTTGGCATCTATCTCAACCTGGTCGGGGCTCTCGCTTTGGTGCTTTTCCAAAGTGTGATTGTTTCCCGCAAATTCGCGATTGCCTTCCAAACAGCGAATCGACTCACGGACGACTTAATGCGAGAGGTTGAGGTTCAGACGCAGGCGCTTCACGAGACGACCGCCGAGGCTCTCCAAGCCAAGGAGCGCGCGGAGACCTTGAAGGTGCAGGCCGAAAATCAGAGCCGGCAACTCGCTGAACTAGACAAACAAAAGACCTATTTCTTTCAGAACATCTCCCACGAGTTACGTACGCCACTGACTCTCATCATGTCGCCGTTGGAGGACGAGAACGCCCGGCAGCCGGACAATATGAATGTCAGCATCGCGATGAAGAATAGCAAGCGCCTCTATCGCTTGGTGAATCAGTTGCTAGATTTTCAGAAGCTTTCTGCTGGGAAGCAGGAGCTGGCTCTAAGTCCTGTGAATATGGTGGAGTTCGCTCGGGTATGCGGGGATTATGTGGCCTCAGCATGTTCTTCCCGTTCGATCGACTTCCAGATGACGGTCAATGAGGAACCACTCGAAGACTACGGTCTTCCCCTGGTGATCAACGGGAATATCGATGCACTTGAGAAAGTAGTCTTCAACTACTTGTCGAATGCACTCAAGTACACGCCAGATGGTGAACATATTGTCTTTGGATTGGAGCTTCGCGGTGAGAACTTGCGGGTGTTCGTACGGGATACTGGACCAGGTATCTCGACGGAGGGTCAGACGAAGCTTTTTCAAGTGTTTTCCCAGGTTGATGGTTCTACGAAGCGCAAGTTTGAGGGAACCGGGCTTGGCTTAGCGCTCGTGAAGGAGCTCACGGAAAAGATGGGTGGAAGGGTCGGTGTGGAGTCGAGGCCAGGGAAGGGCTCTACCTTTTTTGCTGAATTCCCCACTATCGAAAATCTGCCCGCAGAGGCAGTGGAGTTGCAGGTTAAGGGCTGGTTGCTTGAAGACTCATCGAATGATGAAGTCCTGGACGATGCCCCCCCAGCCACCGTGGAGTTGAGTGAAACTCAATCTAGTCTCGTGCTCGTGGTGGATGACTTGGCGGATCTGCGTCGCCTTATTGCCGATCAGCTACGCGAAGCAGGCCACCGGGTTGTCACGGCACGGGACGGTGCAGAGGGCTTGGCAAAGCTGAGGTCACATCGCCCTGATCTCCTTGTTACTGATTGGATGATGCCCAAAATGAGCGGTCCGGAGCTTATTCAGGCCTTGCGCAAGGATGAGGCTCTCGCTTCGACACCCGCCATTCTTTTAACGGCTAAATCGGACGAGGAAAGTAAACTTATCGGGACAAGTATCGGGGCCGACGGATTTCTTGGAAAACCCTTCAATAAGCAGGAGTTGACGTCGACCGTACGGAATCTTCTCCAGTTGAAATCCAATGAAAAGCGGGTGGTTGAGCTTAATCGAAATCTCACCGAGAACGTGCTCAAACGTTATTTGCCGGAGGAGTTGATAGCTGAAATCTTGGGGGAGAAAGGGGAGTTTGACCTGGCTCCTAGGAACCAATCGATCACCATTCTTTTTTCTGATTTGACCGGTTTTACGCGCCTTTCGTCCAAGCTACGCGCTCGAAAAATGGCTCGCATACTCAACGAGTATTTGGACGCGATGATCGACGTGATTTTCGACCATGGAGGTACCATCGATAAGTTCATAGGTGACGCCATTATGGTCTTTTGGGGGGCTCCCAAAGGCCTGCCCCAGGACAAGCAGGTTGAGCTTGCTACGACCTGCGCGAAAAAGATGCAAGAGCGTTTGGTAGAGCTCAATGAACGATGGACAGAGGCCGGAATCCCGTATTTGAATATGCGAATTGGCATCAATCACGGCCCCGCAATCGTCGGAAACTTTGGTAACAAGCGCCGCTCTGATTATTCGGCGATTGGCTCCAACATTAATCTGGCCTCACGCATTGAGAGTGCGTGTCCGCCCGGAGAGATTTTTCTTTCGGGAAATGTCTGTGATTTGATGGATGAGGACACTTTTGAAGAGGCCGGCAGTTTCGATCTGAAGGGAGTCGGTGAAACTGACCTGTATCGCCTTCGGTAGGGGGAGAACAGGTTTAATCCCTGTTGATTTGGTGGCCTTATGCAAACCGGGCATATGTCTCCTCACAGGGCGAGCCCCGCTTGGGTTAAGAGGCATCCGTGGCAGAAAGAGACGAGATTGAATGCACCGTCTATAGTCGTACGGTCGCCGCTTTGGTTGAAGGGGCGCCTTGACAAGGGGAATTTACTACTCGCTATGGTGGCCGGAGGATGTGCATGAGCTATGATTTCGTGATTGTGGGTGGAGGCTCAGCGGGCGCGGTAATGGCGGCACGTCTGAGTGAAGATCCCGCCGTCAGCGTTGTCTTGCTTGAAGCGGGTGGTTCCCACAAAGATTTGGCCATTTCCACGCCGGGACTCGTTGCTACGCTCTGGCGAGGAAAGCATGATTGGCAGTATCGCACGACGCCCCAGGATGGCTTGGACGGTCGGGCCAATTACTGGCCTCGCGGCAAAGTGTTAGGGGGAAGTAGTTGCCTCAACTACATGATTTACATCCGTGGGCATCGCGCCGATTACGATGGCTGGAGGGACCTTGGGAACGAGGGGTGGGGCTATGACGATGTGCTTCCTTATTTCATGCGTTCCGAGCGAAATTCCCGTTTAGGTGGACCGTGGCATGGACGAACCGGTCCGCTCGATGTGACCGACATTCAACGCCCAGAATCGGTGATCGATAAGATGATTCAGTCTGGTGCAAAAAGCCTAGGCGTACCTATCTCCGATGACCTCAATAGCCCGGAAAGGGAAGGGTTGGGGCACTACCAGATGACGATTCGTGACGGGCAGCGCTGCAATACCGCTGTGGCTTATCTCGAGCCCGCAATGAGACGAACGAATCTTCGAGTTATCAAGAATGCGCTCGTCGACCGTGTCCATGTGGAGGAGGGTCGCGCTGTCGGGGTGGACTACCTTCAAAAGGGGCGCATGAATTCGGTGCGCGCGAAGAGGGAAGTCATTCTCTGTGGCGGTTCCATAGGGTCACCGTCGATACTACTCCGCTCGGGCATTGGCCCGGCTGATGAATTATCCGCGCTTCGAATTCCGGTGGTGAAGGACTTGCCTGGTGTCGGCAGGAACCTCCAAGACCACCTGGTCAGTGTGGTTGCTCATGAGGTGAAGGACAGTTCGGT
>MDTD01141130.1_pt1 | contig 12498 bp, 14 predicted proteins | sample 811221 | NCBI WGS metagenome assembly MDTD01 (sample SAMN05326646, study PRJNA326480) | marine metagenome | isolation source: seawater | place: Pacific Ocean: South West | collected 2011 | reverse complement strand
CGAGGAGGTCGAGCGCGAGGCCGTGATCCTTGCCGTCCATCGCGGTTTTCGCCCTCTGCATCAGCAGGTCGACGGTCGCGCTGCCCGATTCGGTGAAGATCGCGGAAATGCGTCCGGCAACCCTTCGGGCAGCCGCCGCATTGGCGGTTCGCTTCAGTTCTGAAAAGAGGGTGTCGAGCCGCTCGCCGCGCGCCGGTTCTTCAGCCGCGAGGGCCGGACCGGCGAGGCAGAGAATGATCGGCAGGCAAGCAAAAACGTTTCGCATGGACGAAAGGGTAATCCCGTCCAGCGAAACGTCAAACCAAAAAAGCGTGAACTCCCCGTCCTTGCACCGGACAGGGTCCGGGCCGGGCGCTGCGCGTCAGCCCTGGCGGGCCTTGAAGCGGGGATTCTGCTTGTTGATGATGTAGATGCGGCCCTTGCGGCGAACCATGCGGTTGTCGCGGTGACGGCTCTTGAGCGCCTTGAGCGAATTCTTGATCTTCATCGTACTGACCCGTTCTTCCCGGCCCTTGCCAATGAAGGCGGGCCTTACATGACAAGCGCGCCTGCACGGGCGCGCCTCTCTTCAAAAAAGATGCTGGCTCATAGACGACGCCGCGCGCGGCTGTCAAGCAGGGGCGGGCGGGTTTCCGTTGCACTCGCGCCCAAATGCGACTATACGGATGGCCACTTCCCTTAATAACCGGTGGCTGCGACCACCGCCCGCGACGGGAGACGCGGGCGAAGAAAGAGGATTCCTCATCATGGCCCAGCAATTGCTCATGCCCAAGGCGACCGCTGTCTGGCTGGTCGACAACACGGCGCTTTCCTTCGACCAGATCGCCCATTTCTGCAAGCTGCACCCGCTGGAGGTGAAGGCCATCGCCGATGGCGAGGCGGCGCAGGGGATCAAGGGCCTCGACCCTGTCTCCACCGGCCAGTTGACGCGCGACGAGATCGCCAAGGCCGAGGCGGATGCCGACTACAGGCTGCATCTCCAGGAATCGCGCGTTCGCATCCCGGAAAAGAAGCGCAAGGGCCCGCGCTACACGCCGCTTTCCAAGCGGCAGGACCGGCCGAACGCGATCCTGTGGCTGGTTCGCAATCATCCGGAACTCAAGGATGCGCAGATTTCGCGCCTTGTCGGGACGACCAAGTCGACCATCGAGCAGATTCGTGAACGCACCCACTGGAATTCGCCCAACCTGCAGCCGATGGACCCGGTGACGCTGGGCCTGTGCTCGCAGATCGACCTCGATATGGAAGTGCAGAAGGCGGCCAAGAACGCCCCGCCGCGTCCCGAGACCGGCGACACGCTGCTGCCCGCCAGCGCCACGGAAAACCTCGACGAGAGCACCTCGGTGTTCGGCGCGCCTTCCACGTCCGCCTTGGCGGAGGAGGAAGAGGAACTGGATGCCGACAAGGTGTTTGCCAAGCTTTCCTCGCTCAAGGGCAGGAAGGATGACGAGGACGAAGACGACACGTTCTGATCCGCCGCAAGGGCGACTGCTCAGCCAAGGGCCCGGCGCCAACGCGCCGGGCCTTTCGCGTTCAGGCGGAAGCCGGCGGCAGGCGACCGGAGGGAATGTCGCCGCAGCTTTCCATCTGGCGGTAGAAATCGGCAAGCTGCCTGCCCCTTTCCGGCCGGAAACATTCTCCTGTCGGCGTGAGCGCCAGCATCCGGTCGATGCGGAACATCCGGAAATCGCCGCGCAAATCGCACCACGCGACGAGGGTCCAGACCTTGCCCCAGAACCAGAGACCCAGCGGGCGCACGGTCCGTTCGCTTTCATTGCCGGCCTCGTCGCGATAGGCCAGCTTCAAAATGGCGCAGGCGTCGCAAGCCTGTTCGATGCAGTCGATCAGTGCGCGTTCGGCCTCACCCAGTGTCATGGGCGGGGCATAGATCCGCGGTGCGTTGACCCTGGCTGTTCCGTTCTCGGGCAGGACGGCGGCGATCTTGACCAATGCCTCTTCGGCCGCACGTGCCATGGCAACGCCGCCCCAGGCCCGCACCATGCGGGCGCCGGCCACAAGGGCGACGATTTCCTCGCGGGTGAACATCAGTGGTGGCAGGTCGAAACCGGCACGCAGGATGTAACCGACGCCGGCCTCGCCGTCCACCGGCACGCCGGACGCCTGAAGGTCGGCGATGTCGCGGTAGATCGTGCGTTCGGAGACCTCCAGCCGTTCAGCCAGCATGCGGGCGGTGACGAGGCGGCCGCCGCGCAGATGCTGGACGATGGCGAACAGGCGATCCGCGCGGCGCATGGCGTCAATACTTGAAATTGAAGAAGCCGACGGAATTGCCGTCCGGGTCGGTGGCGTAGAAGAAACGGCCTGCGGGAATGTCGATCACTGGCGAGACGACCTGGCCGCCAGCTTCCGGAATGCGCTCCATGACCGTTTCCAGCGGGTCCAGCGCAACCAGATGGATGGTGTTTCCGGTGTCCGGCGCCGCAGGCCGGCCGGGATAGAGATGGCCCGAAGCCACCGGATCGTCCATCCGCGTGAAGGCGATCATCGGGTTCGGCCCGGTATCGTCGCGGCGCATGCTGCAACCGAGCGCGGTCTCGTAGAACCGCTGTGCGCGATCGAGATCGGTAACGGGTATTTCGAACCAGCAAACCTGTCCGTTGACGGGCGCGGGCATTGGATCGGTGCCTGACATGGGATGCTCCTTGAAGAGGGTGATGACAAGGGCATATTGCCATATGCCTCCTGACAGCATCCTGTCAGGAGGCGATGGGTATCCGCACGGCCCTGGCCCGGTTGCCCGCGCCGGCCTATTGCCCCGGCATGGCCACGGTCAGGCCGAGCATGCGCCAGCCCTGCATGCCGGCGCGGTAGTAGTAGATCTTCTCAGCCGGAAAGCCGGCCTCGATCATGCGCCGCGCCGCCGTGGGCGATTGCCCGCACCAGGGGCCGTTGCAATAGAGCGCGGCGGACTTGATGTTGTCGCCCTCGCAGATCCAGCCGTCGAAATCCGGTTCGCAGCCCAGTTCGCCAAGCCGGTCAGCGGCTTCCGTGTAGGGGACGTTGATGGCGCCGGGGATGGCGCCGGTAAGGAAGTCCGGCCTGACGCGCCCGTCGATCACGACGACATCCGGATCGTTGAGAAAGCCGAGCATTTCCAGTTCGCCAATCGGGGTCACGCCTTCGGCCGGAACCATCGGCTGGACGCAGAAGTTCGGGCAGGGCCGGGCGATGCGCGCGAATTCGCCCTCGATGACCGCGTCATTGTCCTGGACGCGGGAAATCTCGACAGGCCCATCGGGCGTCGGGACCGTGACGCTCATCAGGTCCGGCGTGATTGCGACCGGTTCGGCATGGGCGGCTGTCGTGGCGAGCAGCAAGGCCGCCAACAGGAAACGCATCTTCATTCTCACTCCCTTTCCGTTCTGCTGCATGAATAGACCGGGACCGTTGCTGTCCCGCATCAGTCCTTCTTCTCCTTCACCGGTACGGTGTAGTTCAGCGGCAGGCGTCCGCCATCGGCATAGATGGTCTGTCCGGTGATGTAGCCGGCCTCGTCGGATGCCAGGAAGGCGGCGATGGCTGCGATCTCGGAAGGGTCGCCCATGCGGCCGAGCGGCGTGCGCGACAGCACCTTGCGCCGCGCCGCCTCGTCGGCGGCCACGGTTGCCATCATTTCCGTGGCGATGGAGCCAGGGCCGATCGCATTGACACGAATGCCATGCGGCGCCAGCGACAGCGCCATGACCTTGGTCAGCTGGTTCATGCCGCCCTTGGAAATGGAATAGGGCACCTGGTTCTCGATGGCGAAGACCGCATTGACGGACGACATGTTGACGATTGCGCCCGGCTTGCCACCCTCGCGCACCCGTTCGACCATGTGTCGGGCAACGGCCTGGCCGGCGAGAAAGGCGCCTTTCAGGTTGATCGACAGGACGCGGTCGAAATCCTCTTCCGCCAGATCGAGAAAGGCGGCGGCATGAATGACGCCGGCATTGTTGACGAGGACGTCGATCTCGCCGAACTGGTCGAGGGCATGGGCAACGAGATTGTGCACGTCGAGGCGCTTGGCCACATCGGTCTTGACGAAACGGGCCTCGCCGCGCGCGGACAATTCGTCCAGCGCCGCGCGGCCCCGTTCCTGGTCGATGTCGGCGATGACGACCCGCATTCCCTCGTCGATGAAGCGCCCGGCAATGGCGCGCCCGATCCCAGTGGCCGCACCGGTGACGATGGCTGTCTTGCCCTGAAGGTTCATGTTCTATCCTCTTGTTCAGAAGTCGCGGACCGTGCGCCAGCCCCTCTCAAAGGTCAAGGCCGGGCAGGCCATCAGGGTTGACGGTCCGGGTCGAAGGGTGTTCGGTGCGCCGGCCCGTGCGCGAGGAGCCCGTCATTGTCGAAAATCCTGTCCCTCATCATCATCATCATGATGGCCGTGCACCTGATCAAGCCGCTTGGCTTGCCGGGGCTGAAGCGGCGCAAGGATTTCTGGAAACTGGCCCTCATCGCCATCGCGGCCATCGTGATCACCGTTGCGATCCGTCCCGGCGGCTGATCCGGACGATCAGCGCCGCGTTGCCGACCAGTTGCCGGACGGCATGTCCCAGCTGTTGCCGGCCTTCCAGTTCCCCGTCGCGCCGAGCGGGGTGATGCGCCCGGAAAGGTTGCCGGCATAGGCCATGGGCTTGTCCCATTTGCCGGCGCCGACAAGGCCCTTGAGCGACGCCGACAGCGCGCCGTCGGGCGTGACCCGGCCGGTGAACGAACCGGTGACCGGATCGCCCTGGTAGGCGCCGGAGACAGTACCGGTGACCTGGAAGCCGAAGATGCGGAACTCGATGCTGCCCGAGGCGCCGCCGCCAAGGCTGCCGGAATAGGTGCCCTCGAAACCTGCCGGTTCCGAGACAGCCTTGTAGGCGGCCAGAAGCGGCTCGAGTCCGTGCAGGCGGTCGCGCATGTCGTGGATGGCCGGGAGGATGGAGCGCTTGTAGTCATCGATGAGGCGGATGCCCTGGTCGGCGGTGCGCAGCTTGTAGAAATCGTCCTTGATGACCTCCATGTTCTTCGACATGGCAATGGAGAAGGGATCGAGCGCGCCGGCGCGCGGGCGCATCCGGTTGATCATCTCGCCGACGATGTCGCGGATGGCCTGCTGGGAATAGCGCGTCCGGTCCTTCTGGAACTTCTGCTGGAGATCATCGAGTTCCTTCCAGATCCGCCTGCGTTCCTCCATCATGGCGGCAAGCTTGTCGCGATAGGCCTGAACCGGGTTCGAGGACACCTGCCCGCCCTGGCGCAGCGTGTTCTTCAGGTCCTCGATGTTCCGTTCGGCAAGCTGGTAGCTGTTGCGCCAGCTTTTCCGCTCCAGCGAGTCCTCCAGCACCTTGCCGATACGGTTGACGACATAATCCACATTGTCCTGCTGGGCGGCGTATGCCGCCGGCGCGAAAATGCCTGATGTCAGGACGAGGATGATGAGCGCGCGGGCAAGTCTGAGCATGGCATCAGTCCTTCAGGTAATTGTTCAGGTCGCGCATGACGGCTTCCATGCCGTTGCGCGGCGTGGCCGATGGCGCGCCGGAACCGGACACGGGAGGCAGGTCCTCCGGGTCGGTGCCGGCCAGCGGACTGCCGCCGGAGTCCATGCCGGCCGACGGCTGTGTGTCCCGTGCGGTCGCCGCCGGCGGTTCGTCGGTGAAGGAGATGCCGGGCGCTGACTCCGGTTGCGCGTCGTTGCCATCCGGCTGCATGGTTTCGCCTGCCGGCGCGGCGAAATCGAGTTCCTCCTCGTCGAGCATGACGCCGCTGCCGTCGCGGGAGACATTTACCATGACATTGTCGCGGGGAATGGCGACCGAGAAGGCCCAGCGGCCATTGGCTTCGAGCATGTCCATCCAGAGAGGGACGAAATAGTCGCGGGTGGCGCCGCGCGGATCGTAATCGAACTCCATGCCGAAAACCGGATAGGTCCGGTCCTGGCAAAGCGCCAGCCAGAGCAGGCGGTTGGCGCCGGCCTGTTCGATGACAGCGCGCACGGGATGACGCCACGTGCCCAGTTCGACCATGGAGCAGTCCTGGCCGAACCGGCCGGCCAGCCACTGCCGGTCGACATCCGGGCTTGCGGCCAGACCTGCCTGTTGCGGGGGCATGGCGGGCGTACCTTCGTCCTGATCCGCTGCCGTCACCGATGGGGCATCCGCCTCGCCATCGAACCGGATGCTGGCCAGCACATCGCGCAGCAGGGCGTCATGCGCGCCCGTTTCGCCCTTGGGAAAGTCCACGGCCAGCACGAGTTGCCTGCCATCGTCGCGCGGTTCCAGGAGAACCGCCTTCAGCGATTCCTCGGAATAGAAGTCGTAGTGGACGAGCAGGGCGGGGCGGCCCGCCACCGAGATCGTCTCATGCGACAGGATGTCGGGCGCGCCGAGCAAAGGCTCATCGGGCAGCCACCAGTAGACCGAGAGACGGCCGAGACTGTCCGGGCGCACGAAGCCCAGTTCCAGATCCTCGATGCGGGTGAATTCCGCCCACCGGTCCGGCGCCTCGAAACTGACACCGGCAAGCGAATGGACATCGCCGGCTGCGGCCGGACCGCAAAGGGCGGCGGCCAGAAGACCTGCCGCCAGCATGTCGCGTAATCTCACGGTTTTGCCTCCTGCCTCGGCTTGCGCTTCAGGCGAGGCTAGCGCGGCAGTGCCTGTCTGCCTTGATCCTGATCAGTCCGGGCGTCAAAGCGCTTCCAGGAATTTCCGCGCATCCGAGCGAAAGGCCTCCCTCTTTTCATCCGCCATGCGGTCGAGCGTGCGATACATCATGGCCATTCGGGCGTTGCCTGAGAGGTGTTCGCGATTGCGGTCGAGGAAGTCCCAGTAGAGGTAGTTGAACGGGCATGCGTCTTCGCCGGTCTTCTTCTTCACGCTGAAATGGCAGGACGCGCAATAATCCGACATGCGGTCGATATAGCTGCCGGATGCAGCGTAGGGTTTTGAAGCGAACAGGCCGCCATCGGCCCAGAGGATCATGCCGATGACATTGGGCATTTCCACCCATTCATAGGCATCCCAGTAGACGAGGAGATACCATTCCTGCACGGCGCGCGGGTCGAGACCGGCAAGCAGGCAGAAGTTTCCTATCACCATCAGGCGCTGGATGTGATGGGCGTAGGCATTGGCGCGGGTCTCGTCAATCGACTGGGCAAGGCAGTTCATCCCTGTCTCGCCCGTCCAGAAGAATCCCGGCAGGGGGCGGCGTGCGTCCAGCCTGTTCGAGGACGCATAGGCCGGCATGTTCAGCCAGTAGATGCCGCGCACGAACTCCCGCCAGCCGATGATCTGGCGGATGAAACCCTCCACGGCGTTGAGCGGCGCATCGCCGGCATGAAACGCGTCCTCCGCCCTCCGGCAGCATTCGCGCGGGTCCAGCAGGCCGCAATTGATCAGCGCCGACAGGTGGGAATGGAAAAGCAGCGGCTCGCCCTGCTTCATGGCGTCCTGGAACGTGCCGAAGCGGGGCAGGGCCTGCTTCACGAACCAGTCGAGGTAGTGCAGGGCCTGCCGGCGGGTGACCGGATAGCTGAAGGGTTCGAGATCGCCGAAATGGCCGTGGAACTCCCTCGCCACGAGATCGAGCACCTCGCGGGTGGTGTCGTCGACCTTGTAGTCCGGACGGACGGGGATGCGCACGCCGTCGGGCAATGGTTCCTGGTTCTGGCCGTCGAAGTTCCATTCCCCGCCTTCCGGCCGGTCGCCACGCATCAGGAAGCCGCTGGCCTTGCGCATCTCGCGGTAGAAATATTCCATGCGCAGCGACTTGCGCCCTTGCGCCCAATCACGGAACCGCTCATGGCTGCACAGGAAGCGCGTATCCGGGCGGATTTCCACATCCGGTCCGAGGGTTTCGGTCCAGTCGCGCATCATTTCAAGAACGCGCCACTCGCCGGGTTCGGTCATGACGATGCGGGAGGCGCCGTGCCGTTCGATCGCGGCCCTGACAGCCGTTTCCAGCGAAGCGCCGTGCGGATCGCCGTAGCGGACATAGTCGACGGCGATGCCTTTCGCTTCCAGGTCGCTGGCGAAGTGGCGCATGGCTGCGAAAAGGAACGCGATCTTCTTCTTGTGATGCTTCACATAGGTGGCTTCGGCGGCGACTTCCGCCATGATCACGATGTCGCCGTCGCCGATATCCTCCAGGGCCGTCAGCCTGTCGGAGAGCTGGTCGCCGAGCACGAGACGCAGGACGGGTGCGGTTTTCGTTTGCGCGCCACTAACCATGAAACCCCTTTCGCGCTGCAATGGCAGTCGCGGCGATATAGGGTCCGCACGCCAATCGGCAAAATATCTGTTCCGGTTGGATGCTCTTTCCGGGCGGCGCCGGGCCCCGTCAGGGGCGGGGTCCGGCAACCGGGGGCAGGAAGGGTGTGACGTTGCTGCGTCTCGGCCTTACGCGTCCGGCCGGGGTCACGTCGAGCGCCCTTGCATTGAGGCGGCGCAGTCCTTCGGCGGTCACCAGTTCCCAGCGAAAAGGATCGTCCGGGTCCGCATGCCGGGCGGCCAGCGATCCCCCTTCCTGCGGCGCTGCCAGGTAGAGACGGCCCTTCGCATTGGCCAGCCGGCGCACGGTGCGCAGGCTGCGCCCGGATTTGCCGTCGATCTGGAGCAGGTCGCCGGCGCGCAGCCGCATGACGAGCTTTCCGCCGATCCGCGCAGCCTCCCAGGCCGGCCGCCAGTCCTTGCGCGCCACATCGGCATGGCTGGCGCCGCAGGCGATCCACTCGCCCGTCGGCAGGGACACGATGTCGAGATGGGCATTGCCGGAGGGGACAATCCATGCCGTTCGCTGGCGGTTCTGCCGGGCGGTGACGGAAATACGCGCGACCCTGACATGGCGAATGCGGGTTTCGTGCGAAAAACGCGCCAGGATGTCGGCGGGCCTTGTGCCGGGCGGGGCGGCTTCCAGACGTGCGATGATGTTGCGGCGCAGCGCCGCGTCGCGGATGCGGCGAGTCTCGGCCAGGGTCAGTGCGGTGACCGGACGGCGGGTCACGATCAGGGTCGCGCCGTCCGCGGTGCGAGCGGCTCCGTAGCGCATTTCGCGGGTTGCGGGTCCGGCGGTATCCGGCGCATGGGTGACGGTCGACTGTTCCAGGACAGGCAGGATTTGCCGTGCGCAAACAGGCCGGGTGCCTGCGACATGCAGGGCCAGAAGGGCGTCAAGCGCATGATTGCGATTGTCTGACAGGGACTTGGCGAAGAGAGGATGAGGATGTTCGCGTTCGAGCGCGCGCCGCAAGGCGGCCACCGCGACGGGCGCGGCCCACTCCAGGCGCGCATGCGGCCAGCGATCCGCGATACCGGCTCTAGCAGCCGCGACGAGCCGCGCCATGGTCTTGCGCCGGCAATGTGCGGCGTCATCCTGTGGTGCGGCCGGTGCGGCAAGGCCGACATCGCGCATGTCCGTCCGCCGGGAATGCAACCGGCTTGCGGGCGCTTCGCCGGGAAGCCGGTTGCCTTTCTGGCGGTTTGCCGCGGCATGGCAGAGAACGAGGTTTTGCGCAGCGAAGTTCCGCCGCGTGACACCGGTATCACATGGTCGATCTCGTAGGCGCCCGAGAACAGCCGGTCCCGGGTCAGCGCCTTGCCGGACCACGGGCAGAGGGCCTTGCCGCCGGCCGCACGCTCCTGCCGCTCCATCAATGCGAGGGCGAGGCGGCGCCTGCGCGTCGGCCGAAGCCCGGCCTTGCGCAGGAGGCTCATGCCCCAACCCGGCAGCGCCATCCCTGCGGGAATGCCGCGCTGCGCAGGCGGCGCAAGGGCCTGTTCGATGACGACGGCATCGGGCTTGCCGAAGCGGTGTTCGAGCGCGGCCATGCAGTGGCCCAAGGCGGCAAGCACCGGCGCGATCCTGCGCTCTGTCCGTGCTGCCTTCCGGCCCGCTTCCCCCTCGTCGAGAAAGGCTGTGCGCACCTTTTCCAGCAGGTCTTCCGTAAGGATCCCGGCATGAAAACGCTGCTGCGCGCGCCAGAGCGTTTCCAGTTCGCGGACGATATGAAGCCGGCTGACCTCGGGAAGGGTGTCTGCATGCAGGGCCCCCAGCCGGTTGCGCACGGGCTTGCGGCTGCGCACAGGCCCGGCATGCCGCCGGGCGAGCATTTCGCCAAGCGTTCGTGCGGGCAAGGGGTGCGGCTCCAGGTGTCCGGGAAGCAGGCGGCCACGCATCTTGTGAAGGTGCATCAGCACGCGGCCGAAGGCATGCAGCGTGATCGCGCGGTCCAGCCCGGCCGCCCGCAAGACATAGGGATCGAGGCAGAACAGACGGTCACTCTCCGTGCCGGGCGCCGGCAGCAGCCCGGCATGGCGCAGCAGGGCCGCGAACGCCCTTCGCCGCCGTTTTCGGCGCTTGCGGCAGCGGGCCTGCTTCCGGCGCTTGCCCATCCGCGCCTCCTGCCAGTCCGGCCGGGCGGACAGGATGCGGGCTCCGGCAAAAAGCGGGACCAGGGCTCCATGGCCGTCCGTGTGCGAAACAGCCATGCCGATGGAACCGGTGCCGAGATCGAACGCGAAACGCAAGACCATGTCCGTTTCCTCGCGCATGTGCCACCGCGCATACCGTCGCGGGTGCGCCGGCCTTGCTCAATGGCGCCAAGACCTACCGGTGCGATCACGCCATTTCGGCTACTTCCAGCCGGCTCTAGTGTTGAATGCCCGGAAAGCGCGTTCCCTCCGGCAACCAGGCGAACGCCGTCACTCGGGGGACAGGCTCCGGTCTGTCCCCTTCATCGGCCCGAACCGGATTGGCCCGAACCGGGACCGGTGTTCACAGAAACGTGGCGCGGGCGTCGTCCACCTGATCCTGGATGAACCTGACCACCGCCTGGATGTGCCGCAGCGGCTTGAGCGTCTCGTGATAGACGATCCAGTATGCGCGGCGGATGAGCGGGAATCCGGCGACAGGGACAAGGTCTTCGTGCCGGCGGGCGAGGAAGGTATGGAGAATGCCGAGGCCGGCACCGGCGCGCACTGCCTCCATCTGGCCGAGCGCCGAGGAGATCTCGAATGTCGATTGCCATAATGGCGCGATCTCGGAGGCGTAATCGAGGGCCGGGCTGATGACGAGGTCGGGCACGTAGCCGACGAGGTTGTGACCGGCGATATCGTCCGGGCCGGAGGGCATGCCGTTTGCCACGGCATAACCGCGCGATGCATAGAGGCCCAGCGTGTAGTCGACAAGCTTGCCGGCGACGAGGCGGCCTTCTTCCGGCCGTTCCATGGTGATGGCGATGTCTGCCTCGCGGCGTGACAGCGAGAAACTGCGCGGCACGGGCACAAGCTGGATGGTCAGGCCCGGATGAATGGCGGTCAGGCGGCCGAGGCGCGGCGCCAGCCATGCCACGCCGAAGCCGTCCGGCGCGCCGATGCGCACGGTGCCCGAGATACCGCCCGCATCCGGCGCCAGTTCGGCGCGCGCGGCGATCATGCCGGCCTCCATCGCCTCGGCGGTGGCGAGGAGACGGACCCCCTCGGGCGTCAGTTCCGTGCCGGTCGTCTGGCGGTCGACCAGCTTCACGCCGAGTGCTTCCTCCAGCGCAGACATGCGGCGCGACACCGTGGCGTGGTTCAACCCGAGGCGCCGCGCGGCACCCAGGATCTGGCCGGCGCGGGCCACGGCCAGGAAAATCCGCACGTCGTCCCAGTTCAAGGTCATCTCCGCGATCTGCAATAATGCAATAATGAAGCGTATATCTTCTTCAATTTCCGCACAACGGATTTGGAAAGCCGCGCGTTGCGTGCCGCGCGCGCCTTGGCCATGATGCATTCATGGACAGGTCCGGCCGCCGGCCGGAGACAATCGACGGGAGGAAAACCCATGTATTCCATCGGACATTATATCGACGGCGCGAAGGTCGAGGGCGGGAACGGCCGCAAGGCCGACGTCTACAACCCGGCGACGGGCGAAGTGCAGGGCACGGTGGCGCTGGCCTCCAAGGCCGAACTCGACGACGCCGTGGCGCGCGCGGCGGAAGCCCAGAAGGGCTGGGGTGCGACCAACCCGCAGCGCCGTGCCCGCGTGATGATGAAATTCGCCGCGCTGATCAACGAGAACATGGACAAGCTGGCCGAGGCGCTGTCGCGCGAACATGGCAAGACCCTGCCGGACGCGCGCGGCGATGTGCAGCGCGGCCTTGAGGTGATCGAGGTTTGCATGGGCGCGCCGCACCTGCTCAAGGGCGAATACATCAATGACGGCGGACCGGGCATCGACCTCTATTCCATGCGCCAACCGCTGGGCGTGGTCGCGGGCATCACGCCATTCAACTTCCCGGCCATGATCCCGCTGTGGAAGATGGGACCGGCGCTGGCTGCCGGCAATGCCATGATCCTCAAGCCGTCGGAGCACAACAGCAATTCCTGTGGCGGCCTGCGAATCATTGTCCTAACCAAACGATGAGCAAAAAGTTCGATTAGCTTATCAACGCTTCATGCATCACATATTCTGCATATTGATGCCAGCATCTGATCCCGATGGCTCCTCTCTAGTATTGCT
>MDTD01095297.1_pt1 | contig 12499 bp, 11 predicted proteins | sample 811221 | NCBI WGS metagenome assembly MDTD01 (sample SAMN05326646, study PRJNA326480) | marine metagenome | isolation source: seawater | place: Pacific Ocean: South West | collected 2011 | reverse complement strand
TGAAGCCGAGCCGCGGCAGGGTACCGCTTGGTCACGATAGAGCCGAGGGTCTCGCCGGGTTCAGCACAGCACATGCAGTGAGTCACAGTGTCCGTGACTCGGCCATGCTCCTGGATGTCACGCATGGACCGATTCCCGGAGCGGTCTACGACACCCCCGACTCGGCCGGTACTTTCTTTGAGGTCATGGAAGAGGAGCTGCCGCAACTCACAGTCGGCCTGTGTGTGACGGGTTTTGCAGGAGAGGTCATCGATCCTTTGTGCCAAAAAGCCGCGGTCGATGGGGCCGCGCTTTGCGAATCTTTGGGGTGCAAGGTTGCAGAGGTAGAGCCGCCAGTCAGTGGTTCGATCTTGCGCCAGGCGTTTGACGTGCTTTTTTCTTCCCAGATTGCGAAGGGGGTGTCCGAGGTGCTTTTCCAAAACCCGGATCACGCTCCCGAGATGCTTTTTGAGCCGTTGACCCTGGCTTGTGCTGATGCCGGGCGTACCCATACGGCGATGGAATACGTTAAAGCTGTTGAGGCAATACAGCGATCAGCAGAGGAGCTGGGCCGCTTTTTTCTTGACTACGATGTGCTGTTGACGCCAACGCTGGCCAAGCCGCCATTAAGGCTCAACGAGATCAACATGAATTGCGGCGACTGGCTTGTGTATCTTGAGCAGATGCTCGATGAGATTCCGTTCACGCCGCTTTTTAACGCGACGGGCGCGCCCGCGGCGTCGGTCCCGCTCTCAAGAACCCAAGACGGATTGCCAATCGGAATTCAGATCGGTGCCGCGCTGGGTCAGGAGAAGACACTGCTGCGACTGGCGCGTGCGTTTGAGGAGGCAGCGCCCTGGCACTCGCGTATCTGAGTTCTAAGTTCAGGGAGATCTTCGATGCCGCATTATCTGTTTGATCTCTACAGCGCGTTTACCGATTCGGCGTTTGGTGGCAGTCACGCGGGGATTATCTACGATGGCGAAGGACTGACGACTGAAACAATGCAACAGATTGCCCGGGAAGTTCGCGCCCCCGCAACCTGTTTCGTGATGAGCGCAAAAGACCGGGAGGTGGGCGTGCGGTTTTTCTCAACCGCGCAGGAATATCCCATGTGCGGGCACGGGACGCTGGCGTTGATGACAGGCCTCGTCTCTCGTGGTTACCTCGATATTTCTCGTGGTTCTTCGGATGAGGTGACCCTGCGAACCCCGGCAAGTTCGGCTACGGTAGCAGTCGATCATCAGGACGATGGCCGGATTGAAGTGATGCTCAATCTGGAGCCTGCCGAGTTTGAACCAGCTTCAATTGATGAAAAGACTCTCGAGAGACTCTTTGGCGCTGGGGCGGGTGATCTCGATGGTTCGTTACCTGTGGAATACACAAGATCAGATTTCTCTCATCTGGTTATTCCCATGTCCTCATTGCTGGGCGTTCAGTTGTTGGCCCCGGATTTTGAGCAGCTGGCCGATTACTGCGATCAGAGGGATATTGATACAGTGATGTTGTTCTGCCGCGAAACAGTCGAAGCGCAGAACACGGTGCACTGCCGCGAATTTGCACCGCGCGTGGGTACACCGGAGGTCCCGGCAGCCGGAACCACCAACCGCGCGCTTGCCTGCTACCTTGTCCGGCATAACCTGATTGCGCCAGAAACCGGCCCGACGACGTGCATCCGTGCCGAGCAGGGTCATGAGATCCAGCGACCGAGTCTTGTGGTGACCCGGATGACACTTAATGGAAATCTGCCCACAGATATCTGGGTAGGGGGCTTCTCTGCGCAGGTGGTTCGTGGGCAGTTTTCCGTGTGAAGTCGGCGCTTTGTTGACGTTGTATTTCTTTCACTCTATGACAGAATCCCCGCATGCCTGAATACCGCACGACTGCGCTAGCCAAGAGTCTGCCCGCCACCGTGCCCTTTGTGGGGCCAGAAGCGCAGGAGCGCATCCTCGAGTGCGCTTTTTCAGCCCGGATTGGAGCCAATGAGAATGTGTTTGGACCTTCCGAGCAGGTCACAAAGGTCATCTCCCAGATGGCGACACAGGCGTGGAAATATGGTGATCCCGAATTCTTTGAGCTTCGCCATGCCTTAGCCGAACATCACGGTATTGGTCCTGAACACATTATGGTAGGTGAAGGGATTGATGGCCTTTTCGGTTATCTGGCGCGACTCTTTATTAGCTCGGGCGATAAGGTTGTCACTTCTGCTGGGGCATACCCCACATTTAATTTTCATGTCGCCGGCTTTGGCGGAGAACTCGCTACAGTGCCGTACCGGGACGACCACGAAGATCCCGCAGCACTGGTTGAGGCGGCGGCACTGCATCACCCCAAACTGATTTATTTTGCGAATCCGGATAATCCCATGGGCACCTGGTGGCCGGCGTCCGCAGTTGAAGCGATGGTTGAGCAAACACCGGAAGGATCTTTGCTGGTGCTTGACGAGGCTTATGGGGAATTCGCACCCGAGAACGTTCTCCCTGCGATCGACCCGTCGGACAGCCGTGTTCTTAGGTTTCGCACCTTTTCCAAAGCCTACGGTCTGGCGGGTATTCGCGTGGGTTATGCGATAGGTGAGCCTGAACTCATCAATGAGTTCAACAAGATTCGTAATCACTTTGGGCTGGGATGTGTCGCCCAGGCGGCGTGTGTCGCCGCTCTCTCGGACAACGAGCACCTGAGAAGCGTTGTCGCCAGGGTAGAGAAAGCCCGTGAGACGATTTATCAGATAGCCAAGGACAATGGGCTGGTGGCGGTGGCGTCAGCAACGAATTTCGTTGCGATCGATTGTGGCCAAGACGGGGTATTCGCCAAGTCGGTCCTCGACCATCTTGTGGCGCAAGGGATATTTGTGAGAATGCCGGGGGTGGCCCCGCTCAACAGATGTATCCGAGTATCTGTGGGACGCCCTGAGGATCTCGCCCTTTTTGCCGATGCACTGCCCAAAGCCCTGGAGGCGGCTGCAGGTTGAGACCGCAGAACCGGTCTCGGCGTGTAAAGCGCAGAACAGGAATCAAACAGGAATTAAAGGATTTTAGGAGATGCAACCCATGCCGAAGTTAAAGTGGAGAACCCTATGTCGATAACCTTGGATCAGGCGAGAACCCTGGTAGATGGTGCGCTGGCAGCGGCGCGGAAACTCAACCTGAAACCCGTCAGTATTATCGTGCTGGATGTTCGTGGTTCGCTGACCGCTGCGGCGTCCGAAGACGGGGTAAGTGCGATGCGCGCGCAAATTGCCCACGGTAAAGCCAATGCAGCCATCGCCTTGGGCATGGGAACACGCGCCCTGATGAATCGAGCTGAGCAGCAGGCGTATTTTATTCAGTCGATTAACGGACTCGCAGGCGGTGACATGGTGCCGGTGCCGGGCGGGGTGCTCGTGCGGGACAGCGATGGGACGCTGCTGGGTGCTGTGGGGATCTCTGGTGACACTTCGGATAATGATGAAGCGGCTGCTGTGGGCGGAATTAACGCAGCAGGTCTGAAAGCTGAAACTGGCTGATGACGCCTAGAGCAACGGCTGAGGCACTTGTAAAAACTACGCGGCGGGCTATTATCTCGCCGCGAAAAACCTGTCTTTAGAGTCAAGATCATGTCCATGCCGTTTCTGACGCCTTCTATCCGCGTACGCAAAACACCTTTCTCCAGCCGTGTGACCGCGGCGGGTGTTAAAGCCTATACGGTCTACAACCATATGCTGCTGGCATCGTATTTCATTTCTCCCGAAGAGGACTACCGCCATTTAAAAACGGCCGTTCAGGTCTGGGATGTCTCCGTTGAACGCCAGGTTGAAATCAGAGGCAAAGACGCATTGCGTCTGGTGCAGATGACGACACCACGCGACATGTCCCGAATGCAGGATGATCAGTGCTACTACGTGCCCATGGTGGATGATGCCGGTCGGATGATGAACGATCCGGTGGCCATCCGACTCAACGAGAACCGCTTTTGGTTGTCGCTTGCCGACTCAGATATGCTGCTTTACTGCAAGGGTCTTGCAGCGGCGGCAAAACTCGATGTCGAGGTATTTGAGCCAGACGTCTCCCCGTTGGCGATCCAGGGCCCGCGGGCTGATGAACTGGTCGCGCGAGTGTTTGGTGACGATATCGTAAGCACGAAATTTTTCAGACACAAGACGATAAATTTTCAGGGCCAAGACATGATCATCGCCCGCTCCGGCTGGTCTCATCAGGGAGGATTTGAGCTCTATCTGGATGGCAGCGAATATGGTGAAGCGGTTTGGGATACCCTGTTTGCGGCTGGGGAAGATCTGGATGTGCGGGCCGGGTGTCCTAACCTGATCGAGCGCATCGAGGCAGGCCTGCTGTCGTTTGGCAGCGACATCACCACAGCGCATACCCCTTTTGAGGCGGGTCTCGGGAAATACTGCAACCTGGAGTCGGTTGAAGGGTTTTTAGGTCATTCGGCGCTTTCCCAGTTGAGCGCGCCTGTAAGGCAAATCCGCGCTCTCGAGTTGGATGGGTCGGCGGTTCCCGCGATCTATCATCCGTGGCCGCTTCGGGACAGTAGCGGAAACGTCGTGGGACACATCTCTTCTTCTACCTGGTCTCCGGACTACGATACCAACGTGACTATTGCCATGGTCAACAGTTCTCATTGGGATGCTGGCACGGTGCTGACCGCCAAGGTGCCTGATGCCGACCGCAATGCGACGGTCCGTGCCGGCTTTTGGAACTAGCGCCAGACCTCAACCGTCCGGTCTAAAAAGCCGCAATAGACTTCAGGGAGCCGTGGCCGGGTCGTAGCCCGTGATCTTGTGCGATGTGTTTGATCGCTTTTTGCGTTGATATCCCGTAGATTCGGCTTTTCGTTTTATCAGTCTTGAAATCAGCATGGGTCTAGATCAGGAACTTGCCGGGTTGCTCGTGGTCTCTATGGAGCAGGCGGTGGCCGCCCCATATTGCGGACTGATGCTGGCGGATGCGGGGGCCCGCGTTATCAAGGTGGAACGCAAGGAAGGAGACTTTGCGCGAGGCTACGATCGAGGCGCGAGTGGCAACAGTGTGTTCTTCTCCTGGCTCAATCGCGGCAAGGAGTCCGTCACCCTTGATCTCAATATCGATGACGATGAGACGCTTTTGCGGTCAATGCTGAAAGAGGCGGATGTCTTCCTGCACAACCTGGCGCCGGGGTCCTTGGCACGCAGAGGTTTTGGCGGTGATGCCTTGCGGGGACACAATCCGGGACTCATTACCTGTGAGATCAATGGTTACGGGTCAACAGGCCCGGGCGCCCGTAAAAAAGCCTACGACTTTCTTGTTCAAGCGGAAAGCGGAATCTGCGCTATCAACGGCACTCGCGAACAGCCCGCGCGGGTCGGCATTTCCATTTGTGACATTGCGACCGGACAGACCGCGTTTTCTTCGATCCTGAGGGCGCTTATCCAGCGTGGCCGCACCGGCACCGGTATTGATATTTCCATTGCCATGTTCGATGTGATGGCAGATTTCATGAACTTTCCCCTGTTGTCGCACCGTTATCTCGGCGGGGCGCCCGAGCGGATGGGTCTGACTCATGCGTTGATTGCGCCTTATGGGGCGTACTCGGTAAAAGGAGGGGGCCAGATTCTGATCGCTATCCAGAGCGATCGTGAGTGGTGTGGTTTTTGTGATGCCGTGCTGGGTCAGCCCGAGTTGGGCCCGGATCCGCGTTTCGTCAACAACACTGAGCGCGTCAGAAATCGTGAAGTGATGGACGAGATTATCAGCAACGTATTTGGCCGTTTTGATATCGATGAGATGATTGCGTTGCTGGATGGGGCGAAAATTGCGAACGGGCGTCTCAGTACGGTTGAGGATTTGTCGAACCACGAGCTTATTCGAAACCAGGTGGCTCACTTTGACGGCGTGGAGGTCAGCATGGCGGATCTGCCGGTGGTGACAGAAGGTGCCCGTCCCACGGCAGTCCCGGTATTGGACCAGCATGGTTCGTCCATTCGAAAAGAGTTTTCCCATTAACCGTATTCGCCCACCAACCGAAACGTCATGAGTATCAAACCCCCCACATACGAACTAGACCATCCCGAAATACGCGAAAGCGTTTCGCGCCTGTGTGACGATTTTCCGGGAGAGTATTGGCGCAAGTGTGACCGCGAACAGGCGTATCCCGGCGAGTTTGTGATGGCGCTGACCGAGTCGGGCTTTTTAGGGGCACTGATTCCTGAATCCTATGGGGGTTCGGGTTTGCCACTCTCAGCCGGTGCGGCGATTCTTGAGGAGATTCACCGCTCGGGCAGTAACGCCGGGGCGTGCCACGCCCAGATGTACACCATGGGCACATTGCTGCGACACGGATCTGAAGCGCAGAAGGAAAAGTACCTGCCGGCTATCGCCCGGGGGGAACTGCGGCTTCAGGCATTTGGGGTTACCGAGCCGACCAGCGGAACCGATACCACAGCGCTTCGGACTACAGCGAACCGGGTCGATGATCATTATGTCGTGAACGGCCAGAAAATATGGACCTCCCGGGCTGAATATTCGGATCTCATGATCCTGCTGTGCCGCACGACCCCGAAAGACCAGGGCCAGAAGAAAACAGACGGATTGTCTGTGCTGCTGGTCGATATGCGTGAAGCCAGTGACGATTCGCTCACCATCCGGCCGATCCGGACGATGATGAATCACGCAACCACCGAAATCTTTTTTGATGATATGAAGGTGCCGGCAGAAAACCTGATCGGAAACGAAGGGCGGGGCTTTCGCTACATCCTGTCGGGTATGAATGCAGAACGCATTCTGATCGCGGCCGAGTGCATCGGTGATGCCAAGTGGTTTATCCAGAAAGCCACGGCCTACGCAGCAGAGCGTTCTGTGTTTGGCAGGCCTATTGGTCAGAACCAGGGTATCCAGTTCCCCATCGCAAGAGCCTATGCTCAGATGCGCTCGGCAGAACTGGTGCTGCGTGAAGCCATTCGGCTCTATGACGCAGGTGAGAATCCTGGGGAAGAAGCAAATCTCGCAAAAATGCTGTGCGCCGAGGCATCATGGGCGGCGGCGGAAATGTGTGTGCAGACTCACGGGGGATTTGGCTTTGCTGAAGAATACGATGTCGAGCGCAAGTTCCGTGAGGCCCGTCTTTATCAGGTGGCCCCCATCTCAACCAATTTGATCCTGAGTTACCTTGGCGAGCATGTTCTCGGTTTGCCGCGGTCGTACTAGCAGGGTCGGGAATCAAGCATGACGGAAGAACAGGCACAGAGCGTTCAGCCTCGCCGAAGTTTTATTTTTGCCCCCGGGTTAAGGCCGGAGCTGTATCCCAAGGCCCTGGCGAGTGGTGCGGATATTGTTTGCGTTGAACTCGAAGACGGGATCGCACCGCATGACAAGGACGAAGCGCGGGAAAAAGCCTTCGCGCTTTTTGCCGAACCGCAGGCCGACGATGGCGTAGAGCGCATTGTCCGTATCAATTGTCTGCGCTCAGCCGTGGGTCTTGATGATGTCCAAGCGATTCTTGCGACAGATATGCCGCCGCCAGCATTGATGTTGCCCAAGGTGGTATCCCCAGATGAGGTGGTGTGGCTTGACGATCTTTTGACCGAGCGGGGTCATGATACCCGGCTGCACATCATTATTGAGATGAATGCAGGGCTAGAAGCCGTGTTTGATATCGCCCGATCCAGTGCTCGCATAGACGCGTTGTTTTTCGGGGGGGTAGATATGGCGGCAGATCTGAGATGTAAGAACGCGTGGGAGCCGTTGCTCTATGCCCGGTCGCGGGTCGTACACGCGGCCGCCAGTGTTGGCGTGGATGCTGTCGATGTGCCGTACCTGGATCTTGAGGATCTGGAGGGCATGAAGATTCAGGCCCGGCAGGTGAGAGATCTTGGCTTCAGCGGCAAGGGAGCCATCCATCCCAAGCAGATTGCTGATCTCAATGAAGTGTTTACCCCCTCTGCGGAGGAAGTAGCCCGAGCTCGTAAAGTGGTGGCGGCCTTTGAGGACGCGAACACAGGACTCGTCGTCGTGGATGGCAAACTGATTGAAAAGCCCGTGGTTCGGGAGATGCAGAGAATTCTTTCCGTGGCGGAACGCGCGGGAGTCTGAAGCCGGAAGACGTCGTTCTCAGTCCAGCACGGCCTTGAGCAGATCAGCGCCGTCGCGTAGCGCTTCGGTGGCCTGATCAAGCATACGGCTGTAATGGATGAAACTGTGCAGCACTCCGGGATAGATCTTCAGCGTTGCTGACCGGCCTGCTTTTTGCATGGCCTCGTAGAGTGCTGTGGAGTCATCCTGCAGCGGGTCACACTCGGCCGCTGCGATGAACGCACTGGGCAGCAAGCTGATATCCCCGTCTAACACCTTGAACCGGGGATCATTCCTGTCTTCTTCTGTGCTCAGGTAGCTTGTGACGTAAAACTCTTTTTCCTCACCGGTAAATTCGAACTCGGCAGTGCCGTATTGCTGCCAGGATGCCGAATCGGTTAGGCCGTAGGCGCCGTAATAGAGCAGCAGGCACTGAATGAGTCCCGGATCTTTATGGTGGCAGAGTTGGGTCACGGCTACCGCCATGTTGGCTCCAGCAGAATCCCCCCCGATTGCCAGTCTCGAAATATCGAGGCCGTGAGCGGAGCCTTGCCGCTTCAGCCAGTCGAGCACTGCTTGCGCCTCATTGATCGCCACCGGAAACCGGTATTCCGGTGACAGCGCATAGTCGACACCAACAACACAAGCGCCGGAAAACTCCGCCAGCAGACGCATCACTCGGTCATGGGTATCAAGATTGCCGACTACCCAGCCGCCGCCATGAAGATACAAAAGCGTGGGCCTTTGAGTCAGGTCAGTAGGTTTGTAGATACGTATGGGTATTTCCCGTACCAGCCCCCCAACAAAGGTGTTCAACACCTCGTGCATCTCGGGCTTGATTTCGTTCCACCACGCACGCTCAGTGTTATACGCGGTGCGGATTTCGTCGAGGGTGAGACCTGTCAGGTCGCCCGCCCCACTGGTCAGGGTCACGCGTTTTTTCATGACCGCGATCATTTGGGGATCTAGGGTCATCTCAGTCAGCCCTTTACGCGGGAGGATCTCGGGTCGTAGAGCGGCTCCAGACGAAGCGAGCAGGGTGATTTTATTTGTGGCTGCGAAGTGGCGTTGATCATTTGCGGGGATCCCATTATCGGGTACCGGTTACTTTTCCGGGTCAAAGGTTTGCCATTGCCTTTCGAAGCGGTCGAGATTCTCACGGGTGTACTCCACAAAGTCGAAGTCGAGTTGGGAGTGAATTTCAGAGACCATGCTCCAGAGCGTTTCTCTCAGCAATGAGGCGCACTTCATGGCTTCAAAGCCATGTCGGGTCGGGTCAGAGATCGGAGCGTCAAAGTAGTGCTGCAGTAGCCAATCCTCCTGATCTTTGGAAAGTCCGTTATTCGATGCCAGATTGGCGAGATCAAAAAGCGGGCTGTTGTAGCCAGCGTAGTCCCAGTCAATCAGCCAGAGCCGACTACCATCATCGATAAAGTTTGCGGCCAGAAGGTCGTTATGTCCGTAGACGAGATCGACCGATCCGACGGCTGCTTCAAGGGCCGCACCTTTCTCCTGAAGTGCAGGCAGCATGTCGTTCAAGCGACTGCCGTCATCCTGGAGTGTCCCAAGGTAATCACGGATAACATGAAAGACCCAGAAAATGAGCGCCGGGCCCCGGATCTGTTGGGTAAGCTCCCGATGACACCTGTGTAGCATTGGCAAAATCCGCTCAAGGTAAGCATCCTGCCTAATGTCTGTTTCAGAGAGTGTCTTTCCTTCGATGAAATCTAGGATCAGTACCCCGGGGGAGTGATAGGCAACATTGGGGGAGAGCCCCACTTTGGCTGCTGCAATACTGGCCTCAAGTTCGTTAAAGCGCATAACGCCGTGCAGAGGAATATCGTCGCCGAGACGGACGAAGAACTTTCGCTCTTGATCGATCACAACGAAATTCTGGTTGGTGATTCCGCCGCCGATAGGCTCCAGGCTAACAGCGCCTTTCCAGAAGTCCAATTGCGAAATCTGTTGTTCAGCGTGATCGTTCATGTCGATGTTCCAAAAGGGCCTTCAGGCTCAGGCCGTGATGCTCAGCGTACTGTGTTTGGCAGTACCTTGGCAATGATTTCGGAGAACACTGCAAGTACCGCGGCCCTTGGAAATGTACGCCGATAGACAAGACGTACCGCGCGGACGGCTTGAGGAATACTGACTTCCCGAAGAATCACCTTGTCAGTAGCAAGACGGCCACCGTGCACTGAGAGCGCGGGAACGAGCGTGATGCCGAGACCCATCCCCACCAACTGCACCAATGTCTCTAGGCTGGAGGCGTTGAGCCGGGGCAGTGGGTTTGCCGAGTCCCGGCTGTCAATCTTGCAGGCACTGATGATCTGCTCGGAAAGACAATGTTCTTCGGACAGCAACAGGACTTTTTCGTCTTTGAGATCGACAAGCGAGACCTCATCTTTGTTATAAAAGTGATGATCACGCGGATGAGCCAGCCAAAAGGGCTCCTTGAATAGTTGGATCTCTTCCAGATCTTCGCCTGGCGGGGATGTGGCCAGCAAGGCGCCATCCAGTTGATGGTCGCGTAATTTTGCAATTAGTTGGTCTGTGGTTGCTTCGGTGAGTTCCAGCGAGAACTCCGGATGCTGTTGTTGGAGTTCCAGCATAAAAAGCGGCACCAGGTATGGGCTGAGCGTATGAATCGCGCCGATCCGGAGCGGCCCGCTGAGCAGATCGTTCTGATCATTGCCAAGGCTGCGGATGACTTCGGCCTGTTCCAGAATCTGCCGGGCATGCCCAACGATCTTTTGGCCGATTGCCGTGATATGGACGCTGCGGTTAGTCCGCTCGAAAAGCGTCGCCCCGAGCTCTTCCTCCAGTTTTTGAATCTGTCCAGAAAGCGTTGGCTGGCTCACAAAACAGCGCTGGGCAGCTTGCCCAAAGTGCAAGGTTTCGCTGACGGCAACGAGATATTCAAGGTCCCGGAAGTTCATCTTATTAATAGAATACGCCGATCAAATTAATAATAATAAACGATTATACAGATAACAGCTCTGGTCTTATATTTCGCTCTCACAGTGCTTTGACTAACGCTGTTGCATAGTTCAACAAAACTGAAGGAGAAAGTTGATGGCTCTCAAAGATTCAAAAACAGAACAAAACCTCAAAGACGCATTTGCCGGCGAGTCGCAGGCTAACCGTCGGTATCTTTATTTCGCTGCCAAAGCTGATGTTGAAGGCTACAACGACGTGGCTGCCGTGTTCCGTTCAACAGCCGAGGGTGAGACCGGACATGCTCACGGGCATCTGGAATACCTCGAAGAAACCGGTGATCCGGCAACGGGACTGCCGATCGGTGCAACCGGTGACAATCTCAAGGCCGCAGTGGCTGGAGAAACACACGAGTACACCGACATGTACCCCGGTATGGCCAAGACGGCGCGTGACGAGGGTTTCGATGAAATTGCTGATTGGTTCGAAACGCTGGGCAAGGCGGAGCGCTCTCACGCCAACCGGTTTCAGAAGGCGTTGGACGGCTTGGACGACTGAGTCGGGCCTTCAAGGCCATAAACGGGAGGCGCAACGTCGCCTCCCGTTTTCGTTGAGCTCAAGAAATTATGGGAAAAGTTACTGAAGGCGGCCTGGGGGCGCCTGTTCGCCACCCGATCGACTGGCAAAGCCCCGACTTCAATGATGAAGGGAAGCTGGTGTCGGAGATGGAGCGGGTCTTTGATCTGTGCCATGGGTGTCGGCGTTGTGTCTCGTTGTGCGACAGTTTTCCGACTCTGTTCGATCTGGTTGACGAATCCGACACCATGGAGGTCGATGGCGTTGCCAAGCAGGATTACTGGAAAGTTGTGGACCAATGCTACCTCTGTGACCTTTGCTACATGACCAAGTGCCCTTATGTGCCGCCGCATGAGTGGAATATTGATTTTCCTCACTTGATGCTCAGGGCAAAAGCCGTCCGGTTCGCAAAAGAAGGCGCGTCGACACGAGACAAGCTGCTGACCAGTACCGACTTTGTCGGCAATACGGCAGGTATTCCAGGCATCTCGATTATGGTCAACGCGGCCAACCGTTCTGCCCCGGTACGCAAGACTCTGGAAAAAGTGGGCGGCATCCACCATAAGGCCAGAATTCCCCGTTACGAATCAAAGCCTCTGCGAAAAAGGGTGTCAAAACTGACGAGCCTTGATGCGGCACAGGCTAAACCTACTGCCCGCACCAAGGGAAAGGTAGCGCTCTTTGCGACCTGTTATGGCAATCGCAATGATCCGGAGGTAGGAGAGGACCTGATCTCTGTACTTCAGCACAATGGTGTTCCGGTCACGATTGCCCAAAAGGAGCGTTGTTGCGGCATGCCCAAGTTAGAGTTGGGTGATCTTGCTTCTGTTCAAAAAGCTAAGGAAGAAAATATCCCGCAGCTGGCAAAATGTGTTGATGACGGATGGGATCTTGTGGCGCTGGTCCCGTCCTGTGTATTGATGTTTCGTCAGGAATTGCCGCTGTTGTTTCCTGATGACCCCGAG
>MDTD01198707.1_pt1 | contig 12500 bp, 16 predicted proteins | sample 811221 | NCBI WGS metagenome assembly MDTD01 (sample SAMN05326646, study PRJNA326480) | marine metagenome | isolation source: seawater | place: Pacific Ocean: South West | collected 2011 | reverse complement strand
TGTGCAATATCTGGTTTTTGAACAAAAGCATCTTTTTTTAATGGATTAAATAAACCTGTGTTTCTAAAATTATTTTCAATTATAGCTGCTATATCATCTCCTAAATCCTTCACTTTCATATCCTTAAATTTCTCAGATTTGATATCAACATGAAGAGGTGAAACAGCAATGGGTAATGGATCTAAATTTCCTCTAGTGATATCAATTTCTATTAATGCAAACAGATTTTTTGTTGGAAAAAAAAATAAAAAAATTAAAAAAATTATTTTTTTCATATTATCCTTTTAGCATTTCTGTTGGATTAAAATTGAGCTGTAAATCTTTCCATTTATCATAACCTGTTGGCGGAACTTTTAGTGGCTGACATAATCTAACCGCTCTTAAAGCGCTCTCTGCAAGAACTTTATAGAACTTCTGGCCTGGTCTATTCATCCGCTCATGATCTAGAATTTCTGATTTCATAATTGTTCCATCTTTTTTTAATTGTAATTTAATTCTTACTAATAGATCTTGATCATATGGTAAACCCAAAGGGACACTCCAACAACCAAATATTTGAGCCCTCAAAGCATCCTCTTCTGAAAGAGTTAGACCAGTAGCAAAAGAGTTTTTTTTGCTACTTTGAGTAATTTTGTTACTTTCTTTTTTTTCTACAGCTTCAATTTCTTTAGCTTTATCTATAAGTGCCGCAATTTGATTTGTGTCCACTATTTCTTTTTTTTCAAATTCTGAGGATTGTCTTATTTGAGGTTTAATCTCCTCAGGATTTTGTTTTTTTTTAACTAACTTTTTTTCTTCTTTTTTATCATCCGGTAACGGAATTCTATCAGGTTTCTCTTTTGCTTTAGCTGCTGGAGGTGCTTGTTCTGAAACAACTCTTTCCTCCTCTTTTTTTTTGGTTTCTTCAATTATTTTCCTTGCCTTTGGAGCGTAAGGAATATTGGTTTTATCAGAAATTTGTATAAGCTCTACTGATACTATTGGAGGAAGTTCTATTGGTTCTCTAAGCATAAATGGTAAACTTAAAACAGTTAATAAAATCATTACGGAATGAAATGTTATTGAATAAAATAAACTTCTTATCATTTTTCATCCTAATTTTTATAGGGCTCGGAAATTAACGCCACTTTTGAAAATCCAGCTCCTGACAAAGTTCCCATAACTTCAAGGACCCTTCCATAATTAATATTTTTATCGCCTCTAACATAAATTCTTGTATCAGTTCTGTTCTTTGCTATTGCTAATAACTTAGGTACCATTTTTTGATAAGTTACTTGATGTTCTTGAATATAAATTTCTCCTTTTGAATTAATACTGATCGTTAAAGGTTCTTGATCATCTGGGAGCGAGTCTGCTGCTGACTCAGGCAAATCAACTTGAACACCGACTGTAAGTAAAGGTGCCGTGACCATAAATATTATAAGCAGCACTAACATTACATCCACAAATGGAGTAACGTTAATTTCACTCATAGGTTCATTTCGAGAGCGATTTAATTTAAAGGACATTAATTAAATTATTGAAAGAAATCTTTTTGAAAAATTATCGATTCTAGAAAAATACCTTCTAGAGTCACTGTTAAATTTATTATAAGCAACAACTGCTGGTATCGCTGCAAGTAAACCTAAAGCTGTAGCAAACAAAGCTTCGGCAATACCAGGTGCAACTATAGCAAGACTTGTATTTCTTGATATTGCTATTGATTGAAATGAATTCATTATTCCCCAAACTGTTCCGAATAATCCAATAAATGGCGCTGTTGATCCTATAGTCGCAAGAAATGTAAAATTTTTTTCAACTTTTTTAAGCTCATTGTCTGTGGCTATTTCTAAAATTCTCTCAACTCTTGCGGATTGGACAGCTGATGACTGCCTTTTTGTTTTGATTAGTTCTGACATAGCAGCTTTAAATATTAAAGTTGCAGGATCAGTAGAATTAACTGGGAGATTGTTATTAAAACTTTCAGCTGATTTAGCTTTCCAAAATTTTTTTTCAAAATCTTCAGTAGATTTATTAATAGATTTAAAAAGTTTAAATTTATCAAAAATAAGCGCCCAAGAGAAAATTGAACTTGCAATTAATAACACAATCACAAATTTGACCACAAAATCTGCTCTCATGAAAAGACTCCATAAAGAAAAGTCTGACGCTCCACCAAGTCCTAATACTTGAGCTGCAATATCTTGTTCCATTAAGGATGATTACTTTTAGAATGTGTCATGAATTTGGCGTGTTTTTAAAATAAATGATTATATTTAATCCTCTGATCTTGTCTCACTATAAAATCTTGCGATTAAAATTGCATCTGATTTATTAACATCTTTTTTTCTGGCTAATTGATTGGATAAAGATGGGTACATTTCTATAACCTTCGTTCTGCTTGCGTCTTTTGAGGAATTAATTAATTCAAAATGCTTTTTCCACTTAGAAGGTCTAACAAAAAAAATTGGTAAATTTAATGCCGCGCAAACCCCTTTAATTGCACCAAAAGTTTGACCAAAATTAAACATACTCGTTACTCCTTGACCAGGCATCGCGTTAACCTGTTCAACTACAACAGCAATATCCTCACCATCCTTAATATTTTCTTTTAAAATATTTACTAATTGTGCGCTGTTAAGTTGATTTTTGTTTTTTTTTCCTTCAGACATAACCGGCATGTCAAATAGTGCTAAAACTTTTTTTTCCTTCAGTACTGCTATTGCTCCAGATAACCCAGGATCTATACCTACTACTTTCATTAATTTTTAGCCCTCCAGTTTGGCATTGGTGAAAATATTTTGAACATCGTCTAGTTCTTCAAGCGCACTTAAAACCTCAAGCATTTTCTTGCTCTGTTCTTTATCTAAATTTAAATAATTAAGAGCTCTCCATTCTATTGCAGAGTAAGCAAAATTTTCAATTTTCTTTTCCAATAAACTTTTGATTTTATAAAAATCAGCTTTTTCTGTAATAATTTCATGAAAACCATTTATTTTTGTACAATCTTTGGCTCCTGAACTTATGGCTATTTCGAAAGCTTCTTCCTCACTAATTTTATCTTTTTCAATATGAATAATTCCACAATTACTAAACATATGTGTTGTGGAACCCGTCTCTCCTAATCTTCCGCCATTTTTTTGCAATACTGTCCTAATACTAGAAGCTGATCTATTTTTATTATCAGTTAGTGTTTCAATTACAACTGCAGTATTAAAAGGTCCAAATCCCTCGTATCTTAAATTTTCATAACTTTTATCTCCGGTTGTTTCTGACTTATTTATTGCTCTAGAGATATTATCTTTTGGCATGTTAGCTTGTTTAGCTGCCTGAATAGCAGTTCTTAATCTTGAGTTCTTATCAGGATCCTTATCTCCTAATTTTGCTGCAACAGTTATCTCTCTTGATAATTTTGAAAATATCTTAGACCTTTCTTTATCTGCTCTTCCTTTTTTATGTTTAATTCCTGCCCAGTGAGAATGTCCTGCCATAATTACTTTTCTAATGTTCCGCCTTTAATTATTCTAAGAACATTTTTTGCTAATCCAGTTTTTTCATCCGCGTCTACTACTATTCCAGAAAGAGTACCTTCTCCTTCAGAAGGAAAATGATTAATAGCATCTTTTTCCTTAAAAAATCTTTTTAAAGAGTTATCTTTGTTCATTCCTATTACTGAATTATAATCTCCACACATGCCTATATCGGTTTGATACGCGGTCCCCTTATCTAAAATTCTAGTATCAGCTGTTGGGATATGTGTGTGCGTTCCTACTACACATGTTGATGCTCCATCAAAAAAATGTCCAATCGCCATTTTTTCACTAGTAATCTCTCCATGAAAATCAACAATAGTAAAGTCAACATTTTTTTTTAAAATAATTTTTTTACAAATTTCTTTTGCTTTTTTAAAAACGTCCTCGGTTTTTCTCATAAAAACATTTCCCATTAAATTAATTACCGCAACTTTAAATTTTCTTTCTTTAGAAAAAAAAATATTAAATCCTTTACCCGGAGTCCCTTCAGCTAGATTTGCTGGTCTGAGAAGTCTAGACTCTTTTTCTATATAACTAACAATTTCTCCTTTATCCCATATGTGATTACCAGAAGTAATAACATCTATGCCTTCTAGGAAAAATTCTTCTGCTATTTCTTTTGTAATACCTTTTCCATCATCAGCTGCGTTTTCACCATTGACAACTGAAAAATCTATTTGATGCTCTTTTATAATATTTGTTAGATTTTTTTTGAGAGCTTTTCGCCCTGGCAAACCCATTACATCTCCAAGGATAAGTATTTTCATAAAATTCCTTTATCGGTAATGATATTATCTAACCTGAAATCTTTATTATTAACCGGTAATTTTGAATGTTGTTGAAAATAAAAAGCAATTCCAACAGCTAAAATTTTATAACCAATTTTAGTATTTTTATGAAGATACTTATCATAAAAACCTTTTCCGTAACCAAGTCTATTTTTTGACTTATCATAAGCAATTAGAGGAACCAAAATAATATCTGGTATAACTTTGTTTGATTTTGTTGGCTCAGGTATCCCGTATTTATTGAGAAATAAAACATCACTTTTTTTCCATTTATAAAAATTTATCGAATTTTTTTCAATTACAGGTAAAAGAAAATTTAATTTTTTAAAATAATCAATTTCCAAAATTTTCAGAATATTTACCTCGTACGAACTTGGGTAATAAAGAGCAATATTTAATCTTTTTTTTATACATTCCTTTTTTATTAATCTAATTAAAGGATAGAAAAATTTTTCTTTTATTTCAAAATACCTTGTTTTTCTTTTAAAAAAAAATTTCTTCCTAAGTAACTTCTTTTTATCCATCTATTGTATTTTAGATAAAGACTCAGTATTAGAAATTATTTTTTCAAGTGATTGGGTGGTTTTATCTAACATCGATTCATATAAATTATTATTTTCTTCTATAGTTTTTTTAAATTTTTCCATTTCATCATTAAGACCTTTAATTTCAATATCTTTGTCATCTTTATATTTGATGGCTAAAAATTTAATTTCTTTAAACTTATTTGATATTTCGTCTAATCTAGTTTTTTGATCAGTTACTTTTTGTTTTAAATCAAAATAATCATCAATTAATTGAATGGTGGTAATCAAAAGAAGCTTATTTTCTCCAATATTTCCAAGTTTATCTTTTAACTCTGAATATTTTTTATCCAAAAATTTTGTTAATTTTTTCAGTGACTCCTCTTGCCCGTCGTCACAGGATAGCAAATAATCTTTATTGTTAAATTTTATATTTACATTTGCCATTTTTCAATATCTGACACTAATCTCTCAGTTTCTTGACTCAATTCCTCTATCTCTTGATTAAAATTATCTTCTAATTCTGATCTTTTTCTAACCTCTTGTTGTAGATTTTTAATTTTTTCTTTAAGATATTTATGTTCTCTTAGTAATTCTTGGTTCTTGTTTTCAATAGCATTTTTTTGCCGTAATATTTCATTTTTTTCTGTTTTTATTTTTTCTATTTCATAAGTTGGTTGTGAATAAGTTGATGTTAACGAGTTTAGTTTGTTTATTAATTGATTTAAATTTTTTTCTTTCTTTTCGAATATGCTCATAAAATATTATATCATAATATTGATATACTTAGTTTAAGTCTATATACGTTATTAAAAGTGAGCATAAATTTTAATCAATTATCAAATGCAATAAGATTTTTATCTATTGACGCCGTTCAGAAAGCTAATTCTGGGCACCCTGGTATGCCTATGGGCATGGCAGATGTTGTAACAGTATTATTTAAATACCACCTGAGGTTTAATCCAAAAAATCCAGATTGGATTAACAGAGACAGGTTTATTTTATCTGCAGGTCACGGATCAATGCTACTTTATTCTTTGCTGTATCTAACTGGTTATAAAAGTATTTCAATTGATGAAATTAAAAATTTCAGACAACTAAACTCAATTTGTGCAGGACACCCAGAGTATAAAATTGGAACTGGAATTGAAACTACCACAGGGCCATTAGGACAAGGTTTGGCTAACGCAGTGGGAATGGCTATTGCAGAGGAAATATTTAGAAAAAGGTTTGGATCAACGTTAATTAATAATAAGACTTATGTTGTAGCGAGCGACGGAGATCTTATGGAAGGAATTAGTCATGAGTCAATGAGTTTAGCTGGTCATCTAAAATTAAAAAACTTGATAGTTTTTTTTGATAATAATAAAATTTCAATAGATGGATCGACATCGCTAAGTGTTTCTGACAATTTTAAAAAAAGATTTGAGTCATATGGTTGGAATTTTTTAGAGGTTAATGGTCATAACCAAAAGCAAATCTCCAAAGCAATTACAAAGGCATCAAAATCAAATAAACCCACAATTATATCCTGTAAAACAATCATAGGTTTTGGGTCACCTAATAAATCTGGTAAAGCTTCATCTCATGGCTCCCCTTTAGGAGATGATGAAATATCTTTAGTCAGAAAAAAACTTAAATGGAACAACAAACCGTTTGAAATTCCTAAAGATATTTTAGATGAATGGAGGCAAATTGGAAATAAAGGTGAGAAACTAGAAAATAAGTGGCACGAAACAATTAATAAAAAAAATACTAAGTTAAAAAACGAGCTTCATGAAACTATTAAAAGATTTGATTTTGCTAAATTGGAACATGTAATTAAACAAGAAAAAAAAAAATATTTTGAGTCAAAGCCTAGTTTAGCAACTAGACAATGCTCAATGGCAGCAATTGAAAAAATTTCTACTTTTCTTCCTCAATTGATTGGTGGATCAGCAGATTTGAGTGGATCTAACAACACAAAAACCAGCAATTCTAAAATAATTAATTCTAGGAATTTTAATGGAAATTATATTCATTACGGAGTTAGAGAACATGGTATGGCAGCAATTATGAATGGCTTAGCGCTATATGGAGGGATAATTCCTTTCGGTGGAACGTTTTTAATATTCTCAGACTATTGTAAGCCATCCATTAGACTGTCCAGTTTAATGGGTTTAAAAGTAATTTATGTTTTTTCGCACGACTCTATAGGTCTTGGAGAAGACGGTCCTACTCATCAACCAATCGAACAACTTGCTGGGTTAAGAGCTATTCCAAATTTAAATGTTTTTAGACCTGCTGATATAAATGAAACATTAGAGTGTTGGGAAATTGCTTTAAAAAGTGAGAATACTCCGAGTGCAATAGCTTTATCACGACAAAAAGTTCCATACATAAACCCTAGCAGTTCCGAAGAGAATAAATGTCAAAAAGGAGCTTACACGGTAAAAATTACTTCTCATGACAACAATGTAACAATTGTTGCTTCGGGCACAGAAGTAGAGCTTGCCTTAAAAGTTCAAGAAAAGCTTAAAGAAAACAATATACACTCTAAGGTCGTTTCGATGCCTTGCATGGAACTTTTTGATAAGCAACCAGAAGATTATCGTAAAAATATTTTAGAAGAAAATTCGTTGATAGTGACCATAGAAGCAGGGAGTGTAATGTCTTGGCAAAAATATATAAAAAATAAAGGGCTAAATGTTGGCATAGATAAATTTGGTGAAAGTGCTCCATACAAAGAAATATACAAACATTTCAATTTATCAGAGGAAGATATTACAAATTTTATTCAAAAAAAAATAAGAGAATAATAACAAATGGATAAAATAAGTTTCTTTCCTAATGATTTAGAAATCACAAATCAAAATATAATTCTTAGATTGGACTTAAATGTTCCTTTGAAGAATAAAATGATAGAAGATGATACTAGAATAAATTTATGTTTACCTTTTATTAATAATTTGATTAAAAAAAAAGCAAAAATTATAATTATAAGCCATTTAGGAAGACCAAAAGGAAAAAAAAATCCAGAATTATCTTTAATACCAATTTATAGATACCTTAAAGATAAGCTGAAAACTAATGTTTATTTTTTTAAAGGAGTTTTTGATGATACAACAAAAGAAAAATTTTCTCATTTAAAGAAGGGTGAAGTAATACTTATTGAAAATATAAGGTACTTTAAAGAAGAGACGGAGGACGACAATGATTTTTCAAAAAAATTAGGTGAGCTTGGTGACATTTATATTAATGATGCATTTTCTTGCTCACATAGAAAACAAGCATCAATACATAATATTACAAAATACGTAAAAAAAAAATACGCTGGTCCTTTATTAAAAAAAGAGATAACAGCAATTAATCTTGTAATTAAAAATAAGAAAGAACCAGTTACCTGCATTATAGGTGGATCTAAAATTTCAACAAAGATAAATGTTATCACCAGTCTTATAGAAAAAGTTAACACTCTAGTAATTGTAGGAGCTATGGCTAATAATTTTTTTGTTTATAAAAACTTTAAGGTGGGAAAATCATTAGTTGAAAAAGGTACAAAAGAAATCATTGAAACTATTTATAATAAGGCTAAAGAAAATAATTGTAGAATAATAATACCTGATGATTGTTTAGTTGGACTAAATTTAGAAGGAAAAGGGAAAAATAAAAATTTAATTGATATAGAGGATAAAGATATAATCTTAGATATAGGAGCTAAAACAATAAAAAAAATTACTGAAACGATAGATCAATCTAATACAATCTTATGGAATGGACCGGCTGGATATTTTGAAAACGATAACTTTGCTAATGGTACTTTGTCTATTGCAGAAAATATCTCTAGAAATACAATTAAGAGATCTTTAATTTCTGTTCTTGGAGGAGGAGATACTCTGGCAGCAATTAATAAAAGTAAAAGTAAACTTTCTTTCTCTCACTTATCAACAGCTGGAGGTGCATTTTTAGAATACTTAGAAGGAAAAGACTTGCCTGGGCTAAGTGTTTTAAAATAAATAATCGATATGACTTTAAATGAAATTGCAAAAAAAATGTGTGCTAAAGGTAAGGGTATTTTAGCTGCAGATGAAAGCACCGGCACTATTGCAAAAAGATTTAAAAGCATAAATGTAGAAAATTTAGAAAAAAATAGATTAAATTTCAGACAGACGCTATTTAATTCAAGTGCGATGAAAGATTATATTGGAGGAGTAATTTTATTTGATGAAACTATAAGGCAAATAACTACTTTAGGCTCCTCTATTCCAGAATTAATTTCTAAGCATGGAGCGATACCAGGGATAAAAGTTGATAAAGGTGCTAAGTCGTTAGCTGGATCTAAAGATGAAACTATAACTGAAGGTTTAGATGGTTTGCGTGAAAGATTGAAAGAATACTATGATTTAGGTGCAAGATTTACAAAATGGAGAGCCGTATATAAAATTTCAGATAAATTTCCTTCGTCACAGTCAATTAAATCTAATGCTCACGCTTTAGCTAGATACGCAGCTTTAGTTCAAGAAGCTAAAATGGTTCCGATAGTTGAACCAGAGGTGCTTATGGATGGTTCTCACAATATTGATAAGTGTTATCAAGTTACAAGCAATGTTTTACAAGAATGCTATAAAGAACTTAAAATTCACAAAGTTGATTTAAAAGGAACTGTATTAAAACCGAATATGATAATTCCTGGCTCAGATTGTAAAGATAAATCAAATTCAAAAGAGATAGCAAAAAAAACATTGGATTGTTTAAAAAAAAATGTTCCGAGCGAAGTTCCTGGCATTGCTTTTTTATCAGGCGGACAGTCTGAAATAGAGTCTAGTAAAAATCTTAATGAAATTAATTTAATTAACGACAGTAAATTTTTAATTACCTTTTCATATGGCAGAGGTCTTCAAGCTAGTGCTTTAAAAGAATTCGGAAAAAATCAAGAGAATGTTGATAATATTCAAAGAGCTTTTAATCATAGAGCTAAAATGAATGGTCTTTCTTCAAAAGGAGAATGGTCCGAGGGTTTAGAAAAAGAGCCTGCAGCTTAATTACATTGAAGAGAATAGTTTATTTAATTTCACCAAATAAAATTAACAAAAATTTTTATTATCAATTAGATAAAGTACTATCAGTCAAAAATGTTAGTTTTTTTCAATTAAGACTTAAAAAAATAAAGCTAAATTCTTTTTTAAAAATTGCAAATAAATTAAAAAAAATTACAAAAAAACATAATGTAAAATTCATCATAAATGATAAATACATTTTAGCTTCAAAATTAAATGCTGACGGTTGTCATATGGGTCAGCTTGATGGCTCAATATCTGCAGCAAGAAAAAAACTTAAAAATAAAATTTTAGGCATTACTTGTCATTATTCTAAAACTCTTGCAAAAAACGCAATTAATAATAAGGCAGATTACATTGCATTCGGATCTTTTTTTAAATCTAAACTTAAGCCGAATGCTAGAAAAGCAAAACTAGATATTTTGAGGTGGGCAAAAAAAGAGGTAAAAAAGCCAATTGTTGTAATTGGTGGAATTAATAATTTAAATTATAAGAAATTGATAAATGCGGGTGCTAAATATATTGCAATATCAAGTTATATTTGGGATAACCCAAAGTTAAAACCTGAAATGGCAATTAAAAAATTCTTATGAAAATTACAGCAAATGAAATTAAGCCAGGAATGATAATTGAACATAAAAACGATTTCTGGAATGTTCTAAAAACACAACATGTTAAACCTGGAAAAGGTGGAGCTTTTAATCAAGTTGAATTAAAGAGCGTGATTAAAGGTACTAAGTTAAATGATCGTTTTAGATCAAGCGAAACTGTAGAAAAAATTGAAGTTGATGAAAAGAAATTTAATTTTTTGTACATAGATGGAGATAATTGTCACTTTATGGACAACAATACTTTTGAGCAGGTCGAAATTTCAAAATCAATAACTGGTGAACAATATAAGCTTCTTAAAGAAAATTTAGAAGTTACAATTTCATTTATGGAAGAGAAGCCAATTTCGATACTGCTCCCAAATAATATTGAGTGTAAAATAGAAACTACAGACGCAGCTATAAAAAATCAAACTGCCTCTTCCTCTTACAAGCCTGCGATACTTGACTGTGGAATAAAGATAAATGTTCCACCTTTTATTGAGAGTGGGGAAAAAATAATTATTGATACTCGATCATTAGAATATGTAAAAAGAGTCACTTAATGAGATTAAACTCTCCACAAATAAACTTAATAATTAAAGCATGTATGAAAGCATCAAGATCTTTAATTAGAGATTTTGGTGAAATTGAAAACCTTCAAGTATCTTCTAAAGGTCCAGGAGATTTTGTTTCCTCAGCTGATAAGAGAACTGAAAAAATAATAATTAATGAATTACAGAAAGCACATCCAGAATACGGAATTCTTACAGAGGAGACGGGCGTAATAAATAAATCAAATTTAAAAAACAGATGGATAATTGATCCAATCGACGGAACTATGAATTTTTTAAATGGTGTTCCTCAATTTGCAATTTCAATAGGGTATGAAGAAAATAATGAAATTAAAAGCGGAGTTATTTTTAATCCTATAATGAATGAAATGTTTGCTGCAGAAAAAGGTAACGGCGCATATTTAAATAATTCAAGAATAAGAGTTTCAAAAAAAAAAATATTAAAAGATTCTCTTCTTGTGACTGGAGGTCCAAAAGGAGCAAGCAAAATAAAAGATAAAATATTTGATGAGTATGTAAATGTATCTAAAAATGTCTCAAATGTTAGAAAGTTTGGAAGCGCTGCCTTAGATATTGCTTACGTAGCCTGTGGCAGATTCGATGGGTATTGGCAAAGGGAATTACATTATTGGGATATTGCTGCTGGAATTATAATTCTCAAAGAGGCAGGAGGATTTGTTGATTTTTTTGAAGAGGACAATAGTCATCCTTTTAAAAAGAATATTTTAGCCTCTAATTCTATTATTCATAATGAATTAAAAGATCTTTTAAATAAAAAAGATATTGAGTAAAAAGCATTAATAATATAAAACTCCGTTCATGAAAAAAAACATACATCCTAATTACCATAAAATAAAAGTTGTAATGACTGATGGTACAGAATTTGAAACTAGGTCTACTTGGGGGAAAGAAAATGATACTTTAAAATTAGATATTGACCCTAAATCTCATCATGCTTGGACAGGTGGAACGCAAAAAATTCTGGATAAAGGAAGGGTGAGTAAATACAATAAAAAGTTTAGTAATTTAAGATCAAAAAAATAAAAGATATGACTGATGCTCCATTTATGCCAAAAGCTACTGCTGTTTGGCTTGTTGAAAATACTACTTTAACTTTTAAACAAATAGCTGAATTCTGTAATTTGCACGAGTTAGAAGTAAAAGGTATTGCTGATGGAGATGTTGCAAAAGGAATTAAAGCTTATAACCCAATTTTAGCAGGTCAATTATCAAGAGAAGAAATTGAACTTTGTTCAAAAGACTCGTCAAAGAAATTAACCCTTTTAAAAAAAATAGAGGAAGTAGAAATTAAAGAGAGAAAGAGACCAAAGTATACTCCTCTATCCAAAAGACAAGACAGACCTGATGCAATTTTATGGTTATGTAAGAACGCTTCTGAATTAACAGATGGACAAATTTCTAAGTTAGTAGGAAGCACAAAAGGAACAGTTTCATTAATAAGAAAAAGAAGTTATTGG
>MDTD01099338.1_pt1 | contig 12500 bp, 15 predicted proteins | sample 811221 | NCBI WGS metagenome assembly MDTD01 (sample SAMN05326646, study PRJNA326480) | marine metagenome | isolation source: seawater | place: Pacific Ocean: South West | collected 2011 | reverse complement strand
TCCGGCAAAATCAAGCGGCGATCGAGGACGCCTTGGTACCGATTATGACAGGGGTCGTTCAAAAGGCGGGTTGGATGGGAGAGGTGCCATCAGGTCGGTTGTAACATATTCAATTTTTATATAATGTGGTGCGACGAATGGGTGAAACCGAACCTATTTGAGAAAAAAGGTTGGATCGATCTTTAGCACGGGAGATTTGGTTTTGGCTGAGAAACTTGTGATCATCATGGTAAACACGGACCCGCGCAACGGAGAGGAACTGGGGGCCCCATTCTTCCAGGCGACGGTGGCTGCGGCCATGGATTATGAGGTGGAAGTTGTCTGCACTGCTACCGCCGGGCAGCTTATGAAACAAGGCGTGGCCGAAAAGCTGGTGGTCAAAGAAGGATCTCCGAAGACAGTTTACGATTTTATCAAGGACGCCCATGAAGCCGGCTGCAAATTTTATTGCTGTTCTCCCAACCTTGACCTTTTCGACATGAGCGAGGATGACCTGATCCCCGAGTGCGAGGGTATTGTCGGGGGTGCTCACGTCATCGAGCAGGTGATGGAAGATGACGACACCCGGGTTCTGACTTACTAGGAGACGTGGCTGTGCAATCCGCTACCACTCGTATTCAGGAACATTTTGGCGACCCGGTATCCGATACGCCGCCCTTGAATCGCGCCGAATTGGAAGAGGTTTTTGAGGATATTCAAGCTGATATCCGGTTTGATCATGAACTGAATGGTTGTCTGAATTGCGGAATTTGCACCGCCACATGTCCAGCCGCACATTATTACGATTTTTCGCCGCGCGAAATCGTTCAACTTCTGTGGACTGAGAACCTGGAAGGCATCTATGACGCCATGCAGGAAAAAATCTGGTCCTGCGCCCAATGTTATACCTGCGCGGCCCGGTGTCCTTTCGGAAATTCGCCGGGTGGATTGGTGATGATCATGCGTGAGGTGGCTATTAAGCACGGCATGCAGTCTGCCAAGGATGTGCTTCGGCCTTTCAGTCGGGTGATGCTTAAACTAATTTCTACGGGTAACCAATTAGCGCCTGATATGATCAACCCTGATCATTTCGCAGATTGGGGGCCGAACATAGCGAAAGTTGATGCGCCCCTCAAGTTGCTACGCCAGGCTATACCTATGGCCACCCTTAACACGACGGAAACAGCCTGGGAAGTTAACCTCAAGACGTCGGTTGAGCTGTATACAATCTGGGAGATGACAGGTGTACTCGATCAGTTAGAGACTATTGATGAAAATCTGTTCGACGTGATCTCAGACATCATGGACGAGAAACGTGAGGATTACGAAGACTGGCTTGACGAGCAGGACGACGATGACGAGGACGATTGATTCTGAGGCGGCCTGATAGCGCTATGAATGGAGATTGTGATGAGTGACTCAAACTGCGGCGAACGTTTGACCGGGCACGGGGCCGAATGGAACAATGCGAACCTGTCTCCAGAGGATGCGCGGGCGGCCACCGCCTGGGTCGAGGCCCGCGTTGACAAGCGCTCCATGCTTACGGACAAGGATCGCGTCGAAGACGTTCGTGACATCATGTGGCAATTAGAGAAGGACGGCGAGATCGTCGTTCATCGGATCAAAGACGAGCACCAGCCGAAAACGGTCAAAACTCTCTTTGGTTGGGACAAGCGCGTGCCGACAACACAGCTCTGGCATCATAAATCTTGCGGTCAGTGCGGTAACATTCCTGGCTACCCCGCATCTCTGCTTTGGCTGCAGAATCGCCTTGGCACCTCGTACTTGGATGAGACCGACCAGACATCTTGCACGGCATGGAATTACCATGGGTCCGGGATAGGTAATGTCGAGAGCCTTGCCGCGGTTTTCCTGCGCAACTTCCATCAGGCCTATGTGTCGGGAAAGTCCCAAGGTCTCGACGACGGACATTTCTATCCTTTGGTCCACTGTGGCACGTCATTTGGAAACTACAAAGAAATACGCGGCTTTCTTCTCCATTCGGCGGAGCTACGCGAACGAGTGACGAAGATTTTGGGCAAGTTGGGACGTCTCGTCGATGGAAAGCTCCTTATACCTGAGGAGATCGTGCACTATTCCGAATGGCTACATGTCATGCGTCCTGAGATCAATGACATGCGTAAGGTTGACATGAGCGGTGTACGAGCGACGATCCATCCTGCCTGCCACGTTTACAAAATGATACCTGAGGATGCGATCTACGACGATGACATCCTTGAAGGGAATCGGGTGGCTGTGTCGACGGGTATCATTCAGGCGCTTGGCGCTCAGGTAATAGATTATTCCACGTGGTACGACTGCTGTGGTTTCGGTTTTCGCCACATCATTTCTGAGCGTGAGTTCACCCGTTCTTTCGCAATTGATCGCAAGATCAAGGTGGCCGTTGAAGAGGCGCAGGCTGATGTCATGATCGGCCATGACACAGGATGTATCACGACCTTAGATAAAAATCAGTGGATTGGCCAGGCCGTGGGCAAGAACGTGTCTCTTCCAGTGATGGCCGATTGCCAATTTGCTGCGCTAGCGTGTGGCGCGGACCCATACAAGATTGTCCAGCTTCACTGGCACGCATCCGCGTTCGAAGGGTTGTTGGATAAGGTTGGTATCGATTGGAAGAAGTCGAAAATGGAATTTGAGGCCTATCTAGAAGAGGTTAAGCAGGGTAAAGGCGAGCAGCTCTATGATCCAAGGTTGCGGATCACGTCGGGTCCCGGGTTTCAAAAGCCCAGCGCTGGTTAGGGAAAAGTGGTAACGATGACTAAACCCATCCTCATCGTCGGCGGTGGTCCGGCTGGATTATCCGCGGCACAGGCGCTCTCAGCAGCCGGCCACCGAGCCGTTCTGGTGGAGAAAGAACAACGACTAGGCGGCGCGCCGATTCTTTCTGGTTACGCGAAGTTGGTACCTACAGGTGAATGGGCCAAGGATGCCATTGGCGGTATGGTCTCGCGTGTCGAGAGCAGCGACACGGTGGATATCCGGACTGGCTTGACTGTAGCCGAGTTCGACGGTGAGCCCGGTAACTTCACCGCGAAGCTCAGCGACGATACCACGATAGACGCGGGCGCAGCGATCTTGTGTACTGGCTTCACGCACTTTGACTCAGTTAACAAGCCAGAATGGGGGTTTGGCACTTTCCCGGATGTGGTCACAACTACCCAGGTGGAGCAAATGATGTCTAGTGGGCAGGGAGTGCGCTGCCCGTCTGATGGGCGCACGCCCAAGCGAGTGGCTATCCTCTTATGCGTCGGGTCTCGAGATCGGCAAATTGGCCGCGAGTGGTGCTCCAAGATCTGCTGCACCGTATCGTCAAACATCGCTATGGAGATTCGTGAGGAGCTTCCAGATTGCCATGTCTATATCTACTACATGGATATACGGACCTTTGGTCTATACGAGGATCTCTACTACTGGCGCTCTCAGGAAGAATTCAAGGTAAAATATATTAAGGCCCGAATTGCCGAAGTCACCTCCGATGGCGATCGTTTAATCGTCAAGGGTGAGGACACGCTTGTAAAGCGACCGATCACCATCCCCTTCGATATGGTCGTCCATGCCATTGGCATGGACCCCAATATTGACAATATGATGATTGCATCCACCTTCGGCGTGAAATTGCAGAAACACGGTCACATCCAACATGAAGACACCTATGCTGGCGTCGCCCGGACTAGCCGTGAGGGGGTGTTCGTCGCTGGTGCGGCTACGGGACCCGAAACCATTGACGACTCCATCGCCCAAGCCCAAGGCGCGGCTATAGCCGCATTATCCGTGTCGGGTGAACTGCCTGTGGCTGCGGAGTGATATTTTGATAGATAATTTCATATCGGCAGATACGTCAGGCAGGACATCGTCGCGCCCTGTTCTTGATTTAAGTGGACCAAGGATCACATCGAGCTTTGAAAAACTCTTGAACGCCAGTGATGAGCAGGGTGGCGTCGAGACCTTTGTCACAGCGATCAAGTTTAAGAATTCGGTCTTTCAAGAGGTTTTGAAACCGGAAAATGTCCAGGACCTCGATAAGGATACATTCCTTGGCTTGTGTGCTTTCACTGCGTCGGTCCGCCGCCGTATCGGCGCCTGGATTGAAACCCAGGATTTTGAGAAGCTGCGTATGCACATTGTGGCGTTAATGGTCGGTGAGGTGGACGGCAGCGACGTAGACGCGCGCATGGCTAAATTCTGTGAAAGGTTTCCCCACGACCGCTCCCATCGTTGGGTCCGTGACTTGGCGGCAGAGTTTTTGCATTTCAGCGATATGGAGAAATATCCCTTGATGACCCGGTGGGTGTGGGACTACGCCGCAAATACAGGTGTCATTCGCGAAATCTGGTATGCTGATGATATTGACCATCTCACTTTGAATATATCCGATACTTATGAGACACATCTGGTGCTACGTGAGGAAATCAGCCAGTTCTTAGCATCCAATGGCGTGTTTCGAGATGTCCTTTACTACGTGGATCTTTTGCTTGCGCAGATTTATGCCGACTACATCTCAGAACAAGGTGGCAGTTTCTTGCGCACGGACTTTGCCAGCGAGGTGGATCCACTAGAATTCACTCGGCGGATGTTGGGATTGGACGGCATCGACCCAGACAGTGGTCGGACGCGGGTTAAGTTAGCAAATGGTAAACGGTTCCATCTAAGCAATGTTGAGATGATGAACTGAGTAGTCAAGCTATGCCCATACATGAACAAAACCTGATCCGGCCCGAAAACATCATCACCAACGAAGAGTTGGAGATTGACGGTATCGACGTTTCAGGACACTGGAGCACTTTTATCGAGTCCCGTGTTGTTACGGACTACAACGAAGAAATTGAGGACGAAGTTGCGGCCTTGCCTGGTGGCGAGCATATCAACAGATGCTGGCAGTGCGGGTCGTGCACGAATTCCTGTACGGTCAATGCGGTGAACCCGGACTTCAACCCACGGTTTTGGATCTATCTGGTCCGCATGGGCATGGAGTCCGAGCTCTTACGCGACAAAGATATTATTTGGCAATGCGTATCGTGCAACAAATGCACCTATTCGTGCCCCCGCGATGTAAACCCTGAGGGAGTAATGAAGGCCCTGTCCCATTGGCTGGAATTAAAGGGGCACACGCCGAAGTCGCCTTCTATGCACTTCGACGAGGAATTCTCAGAACAGGTCTTTGCCACAGGTAAGATTGAGGAGGGCCGCGTGATCCGTGGTTTCTTCAGGCGCACGGGCCAACCCCTTATTCAGGACTGGTTAATTGAATTGGTGAAGCGGTTGATCCGTCACCTACCGGTGAAGCTTCTGATGACTATGGGACTAGCAAACTTTGTCCGGCCACGGACGCGCGACTGGTCGCGTGCACAGGCAGCAATTGAGGAATATGTCGCGGAACGCGACGCAGCTAACCGACAGGCGCTTGGACTTGACGCGTCTAGCGGACACTGAGGAGTTTTGAAGGTGAGTGAACAAAAAGACCTGAAGCGCGTTGCCTATTATCCGGGATGTGCCCTTGAAGGCACCGGGCATGCCTACGACCGCTCTACCCGTGCCGTGGGCAAAGAGTTGGGTTTGGATTTGGTTGAAGTGGAGAACTGGAATTGCTGTGGCGCTATGGAGGTCAAAAACATCGACCCTAAGCTACAGACCTACCTATCGTCTCGGGTAATGTCTATTGCGAGCGAGGATATGGGGTTCGATACGGTAATGGCGCCGTGCAACGGTTGCTACCACAATCTAAAGAAGGCCGAGTATGACCTGACTAACGACCCGGAAAACGTTGCCGTCACGGAGCGCCTGTCAGAGAAAGCAGGGCACTCCACCTACAAACCGGGTAGCGTAGAAACCATCCATGCTCTTGATTGGCTGAAGCAAGCCGTTGGCGAAGAAGGGCTGAAGGAGAGGGTTACTCATTCTCTGGAGGGCCTCAAAGTCGCTAACTATTATGGCTGCATGTACACTCGACCGCGTCATATTTTCCCCGAAAAGGATCAAGGGCCGGGGTCGGAATCCACTTCCCAGCCGCACTTTATGGATGATCTGCTGGAAGCCGCTGGCGCAGAGATTGTTGACTATCCCCTGAAGACTGCGTGCTGCGGCGGTGCGCACACACTCTCTGACTCAGACACTTCGACTAAGTTGGTGCTTAATCTCCTAGAGGCGGCAGATGAGTGCGACGCAGATGTCATTGCCACCGAGTGTCCGACGTGCCACTCCGGTTTAGAGATGCATCAAATTCGCGCAGAGACGAAATTTGGGAAGAAGACAAATGCGAAGATCGTTTATTTCACGCAGTTGATCGGGCTGGCGCTTGGTATGAATGCGCGGACTGTCGGCATCCATGAAAATATTTCTGACTCGATCAACTTTTTCCGAGAAAAGGGATTAGCATGATTCCGTTCGAGAGAATCATCGCTGGAATTGATCTAGCCGCCGGCGGCTCTGACGCCCTTCGTGGCGCCGATGCATTAATAGTTCTTGGAGAAGAGATTCTCGAGAATTGGGTGGAGGCGCGAAACGAGACACCGACAGCAGGAAAACACGAGGGTTTTCGTCTTCTCGCGCTGCATCGTCAGGGCGCCAAGGGTGACCCCAGCTTCAATGCCTGCCGGGAAACCTGCCGGGAGTTGGTTTATCACCGAAATTTAATTCACGGTGATCCTAACAGTGAAAAGGCGTCGAAGCGACTGAGAATGGCTGGGATAGTGGCACGGCATCTTTGTCTTTTCGTCCAGGGAAAAATGGAAGAGGGCGCCTTAGGCGAGTTCTGCTGTTCGTCGCGTCCTTTACACAAGGAAAAGTCAACAGAGGAGGTCCCTAAACATGCCTGACGTACGCGGATGTCACCTGCCTGATGACCTGTTGTATGACGTCGAGAATAACATCTGGTACCAGGATCAGGGTGACGGCACGGTAAAAGTTGGAATGACCGCCGTTGCTGCTGCCATGGCCGGACAGTTGGTTGCGTTCACACCCAAGAAGGTTGGACGAACAGTAAAACCTGGGAAGTCATGTGCAACGGTTGAATCCGGAAAGTGGGTCGGGCCGGCTAAACTGGCAACAGGTGGCGAAGTTATAAGCGTCAATGAAGATCTGGGTGCGAAGCCGGACACGGTCAACGATGATCCCTACGGGGACGGTTGGTTCGTCATTGTTAAACCCGATGATTGGGACGGCCTGAAGGGAAATTTGACACCGGGCACTGATGTCGCAGTTCCATATGAGGCTAAAATGGAAGCGGAAGGGTTCGAAGGCTGCAGCTAGGAGTTTGGCTTCATTTTCATTGTTGATAATTTATAAACGCTGAATATGATACTGAATAATAAATTATAAATAGGCGTCAGCCTAAAAAAATATGATCTACTCGATGAGGTGGAACACGGTAATAACGTTGTTGGGGACGTTAAGAAGGAGGGGACCTTGATTCGTTATATTATAGTTGCGACGGCACTATGTGTTGCGTTCGTTTGGGGGATGGGCACTGAGGTGGATGCGGCCGGTGCGCCGAAGCTCTCTAAGTATAAGATCATTGATGAAAATAGTATTCCTAAGAGCTTGACGGGCAAGAAGGGCGATCCCGCAAACGGCAGGAAACTGGCGATCAATCGTAAGAAGGGGAATTGCCTTGCATGCCATGTCATGCCTATTCCTGAGCAGTCTTACCATGGGAAAGTTGGTCCCGATCTCAACGGAGTTGCAAGCCGCTACGACGAGGGAGAATTACGTTTGCGGATCGTAAATCCAAAAGTAATAAATGAAGCGACCATTATGCCCGCTTTCTATAGAAACGATGGTTTCCATCGTGTGCTTAAAAAATTCAAAGGCAAAACGATCATTTCGGCCCAAGATGTCGAAGATATAGTTGCCTATTTGATGACGCTGAAATAAGGGCGATAGATAGTTTGCCCACGTGAGGAGATATTCATGGTTCAGAAAATTGAAATGCGTTCTTTAGGCCGACGCGAGCTTCTGAAATTGAGTAGCGCTGGTGCTTTGGCGCTGGTGTCGACCAGCTTGCTGCCTAACCTGGCAAAGGCCGATGCGAAGATGGTGGCTGAAGCGATCAAGAAGCTGATTGGCGATAAACCGACCAAGGACGGTAAAATCACCTTTGAACTGCCGCAGATTGCGGAGAACGGCAATACTGTGCCCATGGGCTTCGAGGTCGACAGTCCAATGACTGACAAGGACTACGTCAAGTCGGTCCATGTGTTTGCCGACAAAAACCCGCGCCCAGACGTGGCTTCGTTCCATTTCACTTCGGCGTCGGGTCGGGCCAAGGCTAACACGCGCATGCGGTTGTCCAAGTCCCAAAATATTGTGGCGGTCGCGGAAATGAGCGACGGTTCTGTCTATATGGCGAAGGCGCCCGTAAAAGTTACCATCGGCGGCTGCGGCGGCTGAGGTCAGGAGGAGATAGCGAACAATGGCAAAACTCAAAGCGCGCGTGAAGGTCCCCAAGAAGGTCAAGAAAGGGGAAGTCTTCCAAATCAAAACCCTGGCATCCCACAAGATGGAAACCGGTCAGCGAAAGGATAAAAAGACCGGCAAGCGCATCGCTCGGATGATACTCAATAAATTCACGTGTAATTATAATGGTAAGCAAGTATTTGCGTCCGATTGGCATCCGGCCGTATCGGCCAATCCCTATATGGCGTTTTATGTGAAGGCCGAAGAGAGCGGTACGCTCGAATTCAGCTGGACAGACGACAAGGGGCAGGTCGCCAAGAAATCTGCGAAGCTGACAGTTACAGGTTAGGAAGATAATGATGTTAGGTAAATGCGTGAAGTTCACGTGCGGTGTGGTGCTGGGCGTCACTTGGATCCTAAATAGTGCTATGGCCGATAAAAACAACTGGGGTAAATACCAGGTCGAGGACCGGCGAAGCGGTTATACCTATGCGCAGAGAGAAACTCAGGCTATGCAGGACGATGATTTTGAGAACCCTGCTATGGTTCTGGTGGATGAAGCGTCCGAGCTCTGGGAAAAAGTGGACGGCAAGGCTGGCAAAGCCTGCGCATCTTGTCACAATGATGCGGCATCTTCCATGAAGGGTGTGGCAACGGTTTACCCAAAATTTGATAAGAAGTTAGGCAAGCTCAAGAATATCGAACAGCAGATTAACGCTTGTCGGACGAAGAATATGGAAGCCAAGCCCTGGAAATGGGAATCTAATCAGATGTTAGCGATGACAGTTTTTGTCCGTCATCAGTCCCGTGGGATGCCCATGAGTGTAAAGGTTGACGGCGATTATGCCCCGTTCTTCGAAAAAGGTAAGAAGTTTTATTACGAGCGTCGTGGTCAATTGGACATGTCCTGTAGCAACTGTCATGAGGACAATGCAGGAAACATGATAAGGGCAAACCGGCTTTCTCAAGGGCAAGGTCATAGTTTTCCGACTTATCGCCTAAAGTGGCAAAAGGTTGGTTCTTTGCATCGTCGTTTCCGGGGTTGTAACAAACAGGTTCGCGCGACTCCGTTCAAGGCGGGCTCAGAAGAATACGTTAACCTTGAGCTTTATGCTGGTTGGCGTGCTCGTGGCCTCCCGGTAGAGACACCTGCGGTTCGTAACTAGGATCCGACGGTTAACCTGAAGGTTCAATGAGGGGGTGCGGGAAACCGCATCCTTTTTTTTGGAAACTAGAGATGATTGACAGACGGCAATTTCTTCAAGTGACGGCGGCGATTGCGGCGATGACTGCCAGTGGTCCCCGTCTATCAGCAGCGTCGCCAAGAATTTCCCAGAGTGACTTGTTGGACTTTGACCCTGTTGGACAGGTGACGCTTTTGAACTTCACCGACTGTCATGCCCAGTTGGTGCCGCTTTATTACCGCGAGCCATCTATCAACATCGGGATTGGCGACGTGAACGGTCTACCCCCGCACATAACGGGGAAGGACCTCTTGAAGCATTTCGGTCTGAAGGCAGGGTCTCCGGAGGCTTATGCGTTCTCCAGCACGGATTTTGCCACACTAGCGAGCGCCTATGGCCGAGTTGGCGGCTTGGACAGAATGGCGACACTTGTAAAGGCTATCCGCGCGTCCCGTCCACATAATACACTTTTGCTGGATGGCGGAGATACATGGCAAGGATCTTACACGGCCATGAAGTCACGTGGTGCAGACATGGTTGAGGTGATGAATACTTTGGGTGTCGATGCGATGACGGCCCATTGGGAATTCACCTATGGATCTGATCGGGTCGAGGAACTTAAGGAGATTCTGAATTTCCCGTTCCTTGCGGGGAACGTCCGTGACACGGAGTGGGAAGAGGAAGTCTTTGACTCAACTACAACCTTCGAACGTGGCGGCGTCAAGATCGCGGTTATCGGTCAGGCGTTCCCTTATACCCCGGTCGCGAATCCTCGATATATGATCCCGACCTGGTCTTTTGGGATACGGGAGAAACTCGTGCAAAAACGTGTCGATGAGGCACGGGCCAATGGTGCTGAATTGATAGTTCTCCTCAGCCATAATGGTTTTGATGTAGACCGTAAGCTTGCCTCGCGGGTTAAGGGCATCAATGTAATTCTCACCGGTCACACACATGATGCAGTGCCGGATGTTGAAAAGGTGGGGAAGACGCTGTTGGTGGCGTCCGGCTCGCACGGTAAATTTTTGGCGCGCCTTGACTTGGATGTAAACGGTGGCGAGGTGAGGGATTTCGCGTTTCGACTGATTCCGATCCTCTCTGATGTCATTGCGCCGGATCCGGCGATGGCGCAGGTGATCAATAAGATCCGAGCACCGCATGCGAGGGAACTCTCCACCGTGCTTGGGACTACGGAGAGCCTTTTGTACCGGCGCGGTAATTTTAATGGTACCTTCGATGATCTGATTTGCGACGCCATGCTTGAGCGGCGGGATTCACAGATTGCACTGTCTCCAGGCTTCCGGTGGGGATCTTCCGTACTGCCAGGCCAGAAAATTACTAAGGAACTTGTCTACAATCAGACAGCCATCACTTATCCAAACGTTTACAGGACAGAGATGACCGGAGCCTTTATAAAGGAAATCCTGGAAGATGTGGCCGATAATCTATTCAACCCGGATCCCTATTATCAGCAAGGTGGGGATATGGTTCGGACGGGTGGCCTGGGGTATGCTATTGATGTGTCAAAACCAATTGGCCAGCGGATTTCTGAAATGACCTTGCTAGCGTCGGAAGAAATGATTGATGCGAAAGAATCCTATGTAGTCAGTGGGTGGGCGTCGGTAAACGAAGGGACCGAAGGCCCGCCGGTTTACGACCTGCTTAGCGATTATATCAGTGATAAGAAAACGGTGCGCGTTCAGGAGAATCATAGGATTCGGATTTCTGGCGCCGGATAGGGAGGGTAACGGCGATGGGCGGACTTGACGTAACCTATGCCGGGGCCTTTGGAGCGGGGCTGTTGAGCTTCCTATCACCCTGTGTGCTCCCACTGGTGCCGCCTTACTTGTGTTTTTTGGGCGGTGTGACCCTGGATGAAGTGACGAATACGGATGCATCTAGCCCGGCGATCATGCGCCGGGTGTTTTTCGCTGCCCTACTGTTTGTGGTCGGTTTTTCAACGGTGTTTATTTCTCTGGGGGCCACCGCTTCGGCCATTGGCCAACTAGTCGCAGACTATTTGGACGTTTTGGCGAAGATTGCTGGTGTTGTAATTTCCATTCTGGGACTACATTTCATGGGCATATTAAAGATCCCGTTTCTTTATCGTGAGGCGAGATTCCAGACTGAATCTAAGCCGTCCAGCGTTGTTGGTGCCTATGTTGTTGGCCTTGCCTTTGCGTTTGGGTGGACTCCCTGTGTTGGCCCAATCCTCGCGGCCATCTTGTTTGTGGCCGGCAGTGATGACTCGGTTCTTTATGGGACCACGCTGCTCGGTACCTATTCCGCAGGATTGGGTGTCCCGTTCCTTTTGGCTGCCCTAGCTGTTCGACCGTTTCTCGGTTTTATGCGGCGGTTCCGCCGTTACATGCAGACGGTGGAACGGGTTATCGGCGGCCTTTTAGTTATCACAGGCGTTATGTTCCTAACGGGAACCTTTTCGGGGGTCGCTTATTGGCTTCTTGAGGCGTTTCCGGCGCTCGGGACAGTCGGTTAGAGGAACCTTAGATACAGCAAGCGATCTGTAGATCTCAGTTCGCGAAGGATATTAATTATTCTGCGCTTCTGTTTTTTGTGAGTGGCATCCCAAATCAAACCTAGGGAGCGGAGGCTAGATTCCATGAGGCGCTGAAACTCCGTCGACGCTTTATACTGCTTCGGCGCGGTTTTAAAACAGCGCGCATACCAATGCGCCGTTACTGCAGCGCGCCTTAGCAATTGGTCGACGTCGCGTTGATCACCAAACCGTGGCGGGCGATGTCGATAAACGTAAAGGGCATCCATGGCTTGGTTGGCTTCTTCCACACAATCCGCGAAAATAAAGACACCGTTACGCCTGCGAAGGTCCGTTAATGCTGCGCGGATAGGGTCCAATTTGCCGCGTGCCGCTTTTATTTTTCCGGTCACGGCGTTGGCTAGGGCAGC
>MDTD01009713.1_pt1 | contig 12500 bp, 11 predicted proteins | sample 811221 | NCBI WGS metagenome assembly MDTD01 (sample SAMN05326646, study PRJNA326480) | marine metagenome | isolation source: seawater | place: Pacific Ocean: South West | collected 2011 | reverse complement strand
TCCTGCGTTGGCATCCCGACAAGTTCGACCTCTCGAAGTTTACCACAGAGGATCGGGACGCCGTCGCCGACGCTGTTGCTGATGTCACGCGGCGCGTTGTGAAGGAGAAGAAGAGGCTCGCTCGCTAGAGTAGTCTTGGGTATCATGTACACGTTAATGAAATAAACTAGGCGTCTCCGTGCACGCGGCACGCGCCGGGCCTCGGCGCTGCCAGTTTGCCGACGCTCGCATAAAGCGCTTTAGCGTTACTTAAGTGTCTCCAGCAGTGTATAGCTCTCCGAGAGATCTACTTTTTCGTGCCTGCGTTTTGCTCGAACTCCGAAGGTTTTGTCTCTCGACACCCCTCGTATTGACAGCGCCTATACGGCACGAAGAAAGGTCTGTGAGCCCCATCAGAGCACGCATCCCGCCCTCTAAGACGCGCGCAGCCCCTCCTCCAACGCGCGCTCCGATTGGTTGCCCCCTCGCGTCGCGGAGAGGAGGCTCGGCCAACTCGACTTGAGCTGGACGTGCGGCTACACACGTCGAAGGAAATCACGACCGCGTGCGATGCCGTCGCGGCGCGCCCCTACACGCGCCACGCCACCCCATTGTCGCGCCGACGCAGCTCCACCCCATCACGCGTCGCGCCGTCGCAGGCCCTCGCGACCATGGCCGTCGGCAAGAAGACGAAGACCTCCAAGGCCAAGGCGCCCGCCAAGACGTCCAAGAAGGTCACGAAGATCAAGCCCCCCCGGGCCGCCAAGTCGGCCTTCATCCACTACTGCGAAGCGACGCGCGACGAGATCAAGGCCGCGCACCCGGACTTTTCGCTCGGCGACGTCGGCCGCAAGCTGACCAAGGACTGGAAGGCGCTCGACATGATCGCCAAGAAGCCGTTCCTCGAAGCGGCCTTGAAGGACAAGAAGCGCTTCGACGCGGAGAAGGCGGCCTACGACGCGACGCCCGAGGGCGCGGCGGCCCTCGCCAAGCAGGCCGCGCACGCCAAGCAGCAGGCCGAGCGCGAGCGCGCCAAGAAGTCGCGCAAGCGCTTGGCGCGCGCGCGCCGAGCGCTTGAGAATCGCCCCCGGTACGACTCGGAGGACGACGAGGACTACGTGGACGGCGAGGACGAGGACGAGGAGGAGGCGCCGTGCGCGAAGAAGCCGCGCGTGAAGGCGCCCGCGAAGGAGGCGCTTGTCCGTGTGCGAATCATCCCGTCGCCTCCACGCCATCGATGCGACGCGTGCGTGGCGTTGTCCGCGCCGCCTTCGCGACGGTTGTTCCACGCAGGCGACGAAGGCCAAGCTGAAGAAGAAGAAGGCGTCGATTAGGGAGAAGAAGAAAGCCAAGCCGAAGAAGAAGTTCGTCCTGAAGCCGCTCTACCAAAACGGGGCGAAGGTGATGATCAAGGACAGAAGGGTCCTCTTCCTCGCGCTCGTCAAATCTAAAAGGGCGAAGAAGTTCGGCCGAGTCCTGCCCGACGACTACGTGGACTCGTTGGGCTTGCCGACGCTCCACGACGTCGCGGCCTACCTGCGGCCGAGGATGCCCAACATGGTCACCAGGGCTATCTTCCAGCGGAAGTGCCTCAAGTCGCTGCCGGGCGGCGTCGACGGCGTCGAGTGGTTGGGCTGGACGGTGGAGAACATGCGCCCGGGCGTCAAGGAGGAGGACAAGTGGCTCTTCGTCGCCGTCGAGAAGGTAGAAGAGTAGGCGCACTCCTCTCCCGCGCGCGCGAGTTCCGCGTAAGCATACATACATGCTCTTCTTACATACTAGTAGATAGGGATGGACCCGGCCACGCGCTCACCCCCGAGCTCCTGCAACGGATGCGCCGCATGGCCAAGCGACACGGCTCAGGTCAACCGTGCCATCGAGCCACGCATCGCGGCGCGATGTAGACGTAGCGGCGCGCCGGTACCACTAGCTCATCATTAGAGTAGGGCGGCAGCGCGACACAAGAAACGGACGTTGCTACCATTAAAAGCTTGGCGTCGCGGACGCGTCGAGGAAGGACCTCGTCGTCGATCGTTCGACCGCGTTCGCGGCAATGGACCGTTCGAAGGCCAGTAGCACAAGCTGTTCACGAAACGTCACAGTCACTCGGTATCGGTTGCTTCTTGTGGCCCGATGCGTCGGAACGCGGGCACCACGGCACGTCTCGAGTCTTGAGGTAGACGCGTCGAAGACGTCGGCGAAGCTTCGCGAGGACGGCGTCTAGCTCCGCGACTTGTCCGGCTCGAGGGCGTGGCGGTCATGCTTTTGGAGCAGTTAGCCGATCCGTTGGGCACTTTTTTTAGTTCCATGGGCGCTACGACGTCCCAAAGGATTGAGAGGGTCCGCGTCTTGGTCCTCTAAATCGCGACGTGGCGACTGGCTGATATTCGGCGAGGTGGTCCTCATCGAACCCATGGGCGTCGCCCGCAAATTGGCGCGGCCGCGACCCGTACGAGACGCTCGCCGCGCGCCTCCCAGGCCTTCTATCATCGATCGCGCCGCGACCAGCGCCAGACGAGCGTCTGCCGCGGTTGCTGGTATTGCGGCCTCCTCGGCCGTCGCCGCACTCAAGCTGCTCTATCGAATCAATGCGAAGTGCAGTGTGCAGTGCGCACGGCTTGAAGAAGCTACACATGCGTCAGTGCGTCGCGATTGAGCGCTGGCATTGCCCGGTGCGTGCTGCTGCAAGTGCAGTGCTTGTTGACTGCTATAGCTCGCATTTGGCACGGCGGCCCTGCAGGAATTGTGTACGGCCGCGTTGAGTACTGGTTGTCACGCTGCGAGAGTATGTAAACCGTATCTCTCGCTAGCGACCAGTGCCACACTGCAATTGCTCTCTGCCATGAGCTGCCAATCCGCGAAATGCGACCCGGCTCCTCAGCAGCGGAAAGACAGCGTAACGGATCGCATAAAAGGTCCTACGACGAGTCCTTCACAAAGCGGTTAATTTGACGGACCAGAACATGAAAACGCGGCGCTTACGAGGTCCTATGCAAGAGCCATTTCTAGTTCGGGCGAGCTCTGCGCTTTCCGGACCAGGTGGGAACTCGAGTATTTTCATGTTCGGGTGGAGTTTCGGGTGACGAACTTGAACCAGTTTCGTCCGCGCGCGAACATCGTACAGTTATCTCCGCGAGGGTAGTTTATTTCAAGCTGACGTCGGTCCCTTAGTTAGAATATATAAAGAGCAAAAAGTTCGACTGTCGAACTCTATACAGTACTTTCCATTAAAACTTTTATGTTCCCGGAACCGCGATAGCAAAACAATCCCATCGGCCCAAGCGCTCCTCTACTCGGTCCTCGACGGAAACGAGCCGTGCCGGGCCACTGCAAAGAGTCGCAACGAGCTGGACACACTGGTTGACCAGATAGATAACCGGATGAATTGGCCCCTGGACGGGTTTTGCCGGGCCCGGAGTCATCCGTCTGCAGAGCCTGTATATGACTCTCAAGCGCTCTGCCGCTCCGCGAATTGAATCAGCGCGAACTCCTGCTGGCTCTCGAGCTCGAGGTCTGTCTCAGGTCACCTCGTAAAAACCACCGAGACGCACGACGTGCGGCCTTATTGGTCGACGCAGTCACATCTTCGCTCCTTTTAGAGCGCTGCTACCCTACTGCGCAACAAGCCGCGCCCTCGCAGCGGCCGTACCGCGGCTCACAAGACACTCACTCAAAAAGCATGGCCAAGCGCTGCGAATCGGTGGCGTTATGCGTAGCGCTGTTGGCCGTGGCCGCGCACGGCAGCGCGCACCGCCGCGCGGCGGCGGCGGCGCCGATCTCGATGGCGCTGACAAAGTACACGACCTCGACCGCGGTGACGGCCGTCTCGACCCAAAGCAAGGCGGTCGTGATCGCGAGCGCCGTGGGCTACTTCGCCGAGTCCCTCGAGGCCGACGAGGACGCGGCGCCGCCGCCGGGCAAGACGTGCCCGGACTTCAGTAACTGGTCGAACTTTACTTGTAAGGCCGTCTTCACGCCCGAGGAGGACATGACGTGCCTCGTGAAATGCCTATGGAATCACGAAACCCGCGTCAAAGGTCTCCTGTCGGCAAAGGCGGAAGCCACGGCGCTCGAGGCCAAGGGAAATCATACCCGACTTGTCATGGCGTCAGATTTCTGCGAGCTTGAGATATGCGGAGACAAGGAGGGCCAGGACCGCGACACGTGCCTGGTAGGCTGCTTCCGCGAAACCGCGAACGTCGACGTCGCGCCGGGCGAACCTTCGTTGGAGCCCCCGTCGAAGCCCGCGTCGTGGTCGGATGATGCGGACATTTTGGAGATGATGGAGTTGTTGGTGGGGTGCAAGCTACCGCGGGTGCCCGTCGCGGCTCTTTTCGCCTTTGTTGCGGTATGCATCGCTTGCGTTCAATGCAACATCCCGCTCCTTGGCTGGCCGCTCGCTGGCCTATTTTTGAGCCTGGCCATCTATGCCTACGCCTACGCCGGGAAGTAGTCGTCCTGTGCCCCCTCCATCCCGCGATCCGCACTTACTAGTGTGGGCGCATAAGTCTACGTGTTGTAACCTTGCGCGTCTCCGAGTCCGCCGCCCGCGAATTTTAGTTCAATATACTTACCACCACACGAAATTCACGAGCCCGAAAGCGTCCCAAACGGCGTTACGAAGCTCTGAGTTGAGGACCTGCGCACCGCCAGTCACTCCGTCGCTGCCCCCGACGCCGGCCTGGCGGGGCACGTCCTGATAGAAGTGCAGGTACCGATAGTCCGCGGCGTCTCGGTCGTCTCGGAACACACCGAATCCGTAGGCGTCGACGCTCCGACAGAGCGACATCGCAAGCGCGACGGCCGTCGAGCCGGAGCCGGATCCGAGGCCGCGACCATGGAGGACTGCGTCCGACGGCAGGAATACGCGCCACGAGGACCCGTTGCGCACTCGCGCGGCGCGGACCGCGGCTTTGTACGAGTCTCGGTCCTTCGTGACGACCGCGCTGCCGAGACCTGTGTGGAAATCAAACTTCAGGCGTCCCACACCATCGGCGTTTTGTGGAAATCAAATTTCAGGCGTCCCACGCCATCGAGATTTGGTGGAAATCAAATTTCAGGCGTCCCACACCATCATCGTCCCCCCCCGTAGTTGCGTCTGCGCGATGGCATGGAGATTCTACGCCATCGACGCGATGTCGTCCCCGCAACAGTGCTCCGATGGCTTGGAGGTTCCTGAAGGTTTCCGCAGTAACGAAATTCACTGCTTGATTTCCACACAGGCCGAGACCTGACAAACTGTCCCAAACCTCCACATGTTGAGTCAAAAACTTTTCGCCAATCGAGTTATTGGTGAAACTATTGGCGAGCTCTTCAAACTGGCCGGCCGTCAGCGCATTGATTGCAAAGTCGACTCGAGAACCCACGTTGCAAGCGTATGCGTTGCGGTTTTCCGTTTGAAGCTGGACCTTGTTCACGCGGAAGACGGCGTCGTAGCTATCAATCGTGCCGCCCCACGGAGAGCCACAACGGAGCGCGTGCCCACTTCCCACAACGGCGCAACGGTCGAGTGATTGCGCACCCGGAGCCGGAATATACCTCCCGCCCTCCGCCGCGGCGGCAAGTGGCGCGGTTTCGCGATGCCGCGACCACCACGCAGCGAGCTTGTGCAAGTGCAAAGTTCTGCAACGTTCGAGGGCGAACTTATCGCGCGCGTCTTCGCCTCTCGACACGTCCGCACGCCATACGTATTTGATGGCAAGCTTCGAGAAGCATACCTCGACACACGTTTTTGGTACCCTCTCAATTTCCTTCTTGTCTTCTACAAGGTGCGCGAAGACACAGCTCGCGTTCGCGTCGCGAGCTTTACACCCGGTAGGGCATCTATCCAGGATGCGCGAACCTGTGCACAAATCAACCCGATAATTCTTCACTAAGTCCTTTCTCGGCGACAACGCGGCCGGACTGGCTGAATCAAGCGACAAGAGATCGCACCGCCTCGCCATCGAGCTGGTGTCGCGTCGATGGCGTGGATGCCATGATTCAGCCGTGGGCGGAGACGCGCCGCGACTATTTGATTTATGCACCGGAGCGAACTGCATAGCCTCGATCGGTCACAGAGAACGCCGCGCCGTTCCAATCGCCTCGATAATTCCGAAACTGCTTTGGATACGAGGCTCCGCGCTTCATGTTTACGCGCCAGCAGCGCGAGCAGTGCGAGCGGTTGTGGACGCGGCGGCATCGGAGGAGATGGGACGCTAGAACGACACAATCCCAGCGCCCTACCTTCGACGACTCGCGTAACGGTCCGTTGTTTGGCGATCTTTTTTCTACCGTCGCAGAGGACCGCGTCAATCACGACTCGTTCGCTGGGGGGTATTTCGCTATACTTGGATTCATGTACGGGGTGTTTGTGCCGATCCTGGTGGCGGCGATGGTGATGGCCTCGCTTTCTCAGAGCGCGTGTCGTCGGCACAGACATCGGCACCGACATCTCGAGCGCAACAGTAGACCGATGACCCGTACCGGGACAGCTTGGCTTGCCGCTGACTGAGATGGCCGTCGTCAGCTGCCGCGTGCCGCGCTGCCGCGTTCCGCCACCTACGTAGCCGGCATGCACAACTGTGCCCGCCGCGACCGTGAGCGGCACGCCCTCGTCCGAGCGCCCACCTTCGACCGATAGCCTGAGCGTCGGCGTATGTGGTGCTTTGGCTGCCACGGCATTTCTCGTCGTACGCACCGCCTTCTCCGCCGCGGCCCGCGCTGCCTCGAGCTCGCAGACTGAGGACCAATTGCTCTTGTGGCCCAAGCCGGCTGCCCCGCCGAATAGTACGACCAGCGCAAACAGTTGAAATGTCATCACAGCTCACATATTGCTGCGAACTGCTGCACAGCACTTCCGCGAGGCTGCCCTCCGGCCGGCGCACGCGATTTTGCCATGCCAGGAGTCGGCCACGGGTTTTGCTCGCGGACCGGGAAGGATACACATACTAATACGCGCGCCGGCACAAGTAACGGAGGCGATATACAAGTCACCGAAGCGGCGTCTCATCAGGACGAGGCCCCGAGTTCCGGTCGCGCGGAGCGCGCTGCGGGAGTCACCTACTACACACTTAGTCGATAGGCGCCCCCGCCGCCGCGCGCCTTACTTCTCCGGCGTCTTGAGCCAGTCCTCCGGTTTCTCCGCTTCGTACCACGCGTACTTGCGGTCGATCGCCTCCTGCTCCGTGTCGAAGTAAATGGTCTCGGTCTTGGGGTTGATGAGGTAGCGCCTCGCCTTGCCGTCCTTCTTCGTCGGCCAGGGCATGCGGGCTGTCCACTTGCCGCGCAAGGGCGAAATACCCTTCCCAGGCGTCTCAGCTTCAAACTCGGCCCGCGTCCTGATCTCCGTGAGCATGCGGAAGAACGCGGCCCGCTCGATCGCATCGTCGCGCGACGATGGCAGGTTGTCCATGTCCACGAGGTTCGCGAGGTAGCTCTTGACCACGAACTTCAGCTCGCCCTCGACAATCACTCCCCAGCAGTCGTCCGGCTCCGTGACGCCCGCGTCGTCCAGCGCCGCTTCGACGCGCGCGCGATACCCGCGCTGACGCTCTTGTTTGTTGTGTATTTCTTCGGCGAGAGCCGTGTTGTGGCCCCCCAGCGTCGCGACAGCGGCGAAGCGATGGACGTAGCCGGGCTCCTTCTTCCTAGCATAGCGCTCGCGGGCGGCCTTGCGCCGCTCCAGAATCTCCTCGCCCTCGAGGAGGGCCCACTCGCCGGTTTCAGGCAACCGATAAAAACCGCCGTGCTCCAACAGCAGCGCGTCATGGGCCTTGCGGTCGGCGGTCGCCGCCGCGACGAGCTTGAACGCCTCCTTGAACTGCTTCATGGCCACGGCCGGCTCGGCGTCGTCCGTCAGGCACGCCGAGACTGCGCCAATCACGCGCTCGACGTCCGCCCTCGCGCACTTGCGGTTCGCCTCGGCCATGAGCGCGCCGTTGACGCCGGCGGTCGCCTTCAGGATGCGGTCCTGCTGGTCACGGTCCTCGCAGGTAACACTCCCGACGGCGTCTAGGAAGGTGTCCACCTTCTCGCGCAAGGCTTTGAGGGGGTCGCGGCGGATGGAGCGACCCTTCTCCCGGCGCCTTTCGAGATGAAGGAGATGCAACCTCACGCGCTGGATCAGTCGCACGGCCTTGGCGTATGGAGCTACTTTACCGGGAGGCTGCTTCGTCGGAACCCGGACGCGCCGCACCGCGGGAGCGGTCTTCGTGCGGCCGCCCTTGGCCTTCGTCGGCGCTTTGGCGGACTTCTTGCGCCGGGGCTTGGCCATGACGCCCTTGACGTCCTTCGGCGCTTCGACGGACCGCTTGGATGGGGTCCAGGTCACTAAATGGGAGTGCGCGGCAAGTCGCAGGCACCGCCGCTGCGCGCCGGCGGTAGACCGAGGTCGGTTGGTTGCTTGGACGCGACGCAGCACCTTATTATGTCCGTCGGGCTGCACGCGGCCTCGCAGAGCGGCGTGACCTGCAGGAGAGCAAATCAACCGAGCCCGAGCTCACCGCACGGGCGGGGGCGGGCAAGCCGGCGGGCAAGCCGGACTTCTGCGAGGCGTCAAGACGTCCTCCGGAAGGTAGACAAATCGGAATCTAGTATGTTACAGGCACGCTAGCTCGCAAATTGCGGCGGCTACGCGCGTCACCGCGATGGACAGCGTTTTCGGCAACATTGCTGGTTTCCTCGCACCGCCAGGAACGCCTCCAGCTGCGAGAGTAGCAGCACGGCCGCCGCCAGCAGCTTTAGCAGCAGCCTCAGCAGCAGCGCTGCCGCTGCCGCCGCCGCGAGTGCGCGCGGTCGCGTTCTCTAGGAATCGCGCGTTCCAGCTGCGCTGCCTCCTGCGGTCGCTAAAACGCGCCCGGCCCACCGAGGTCTTCGTCCTCTGGCGGGCGGACGGCGACGCCTCCGAGCGGGCATACGCCGCGGTGCGCGACGAGTTCCCGTCGTATAGATTCCTGAGGGACGACACGGGTCCGGCGGCGAACCTCAAGACAGCGCTCGCCGACGCCGAGTTCGTGTGGTTCTTGGTTGACGACGCGCTCGTCGTTGATAGCTTTGATGTCGTCAAAGCTGCAACTGCGCTGCGGCGCGACGAGCGTCTACTGGCCGCACACGCGCGACTGTGTCCTTCTGTGACGTGGTGCCACCCGAAGGACGCGCCCTGCGCCCCGCCGGCGGTGTTCGACGTCGTCGGAGTGGAGCCCGCGCCGCCAAACGTCGGCGCGGCGCCCGAGCTCCTCGCGTTCGACCGGACTGGGCTGTCGGGCGACTGGTCGTACGCGTGGGATTTGGCGGGCGGGCTCTACCGCGGCACCGACGCGAGCGCCGTCGTCCGAGACGTCGTCGGAATCAACAACGATGCCGCCGCACACCCAAACCGTCTTGAAGCGAATGGAAATGCCGCGTTACGGCGGCTCGGGCTCACCGCGCGACGCCCGCGGAGCGCGTGCCCCGCGGGGAAGAAACTCGTCGTGGTCACGATTAATAGGGTGCAAGACGTGTACTCAGCGCCCGTCTACGCGACGCCAGCAGCACCGTCGCTCGACGCGCTCGACGCCCTCGTCGAGGACGCGGCGGCCGATCTGGATGCCGCCATGTATGCCAAGACGAGCCACGACTCGGCGCACGTCGGAATACGGTGCAGAAGTCAACTAGCGACACGAGTCTGATTTACGACCGCCGAATCACTCAAATTGATGAGCCAGTCGCAGATCTTTCATTTCCGCACAGGTCGGCGAGTGGTTCCCCACGCCCCGACCGCAGCCCGCGCCACTGCCTAGAGTCTCGGTGCTCATCGCCGCGAAGAACGAGGAAGCGACGATCGTAGACGCGGTGAGATCGGCGCTGGACGAGGGAGACATAGTCGAGGAGGTCGTGGTAATTGACGACCACTCGACGGACGGCACGCGCGCCGCTCTCATAAAACTCGCCGAGGCCGACGCGCGCGTTCGGGTCCTAGAAAGTCCGGGCCACGGCCTCGCCTCCGCTCTAAATTTCGGGCTGCAGCGATGCGCGTGCGACGTCGTGGCGCGCCTGGACGCCGACGATGTCTTCGCGGCGGGCCAGCTCGGCCGCCATGTTGCGAGGTTCGCTGATTTGAGGCGACGCGGGCACGTTGCCGTGCTGGGCGGCGCCACTATTAGCTTCTGGCCCGACGGCGCGCGCACGCCGCTACTGCGTACTCGCGATGCCGATCCGAAGTGGTCCTTGCTCTTCGCCTGTTGTGTGGCGCACCCGACCGTGCTGCTGGACCGACGCGCCGTGCTGAAACTAGATGGCTACGCGACCGCGGCCGAGCCCGCCGAAGACTACGACCTCTGGCTCCGCGCCGCCGACGCGGCCGCGGGCGTGGCCAACGCCTCGGACATTCCGCGGACGTGGCTCCGCAAGCGTTCCACGAGCGTGTCGTCGGCGCGGCGCGCGGCACAGGAGGCCGCCGCCGACGCGGCCGTCGCGCGGTCCATCGGAAGGAGGCTCGGCGGAGCGGAGCCGCCCCTCGCTGCGGTCGCCGCGCTGCGACGACCTTCGTCATCATGTGGCGCCGATCTGGACGCGGCCGCCGCGCTCCTCTCATCGCTGCGCGCGCGCGCGGTAGCGGCCCTGGCCGACGACGCGCGCGCCGCGAGACGTATAGAAACAGTGACCGCGGCCGACGACGCGCGCGCCGCAAAGCGCATCGAGGCCGACGCGTCGCAGCGCCTCGCCGAGCTCCAGGCCTGCGGACTGCGCCTCGGACGCGTCCTCGGCGTGGCCGACGGAAAGCTCGACGCGCTCCGAGGGCTGTGTGCGGCGGCGGCGGCGTGCAAGGTGTCCTCCGTCGGCGACGCGTCGGCGGCTGAGAGCTAGTTTCTCACCATATGTTGTTTTTTGTATCATTCCCGCGCACGTAGCCTGCTATTTCGTAGAAATCTTACAGGGGACAAGTCTCAGGGGGGACATGCGCGGACAACTTGCGCGACGCACAATGGGACAATCCACAAGCGATCAATCAGGCCGACGCGGACGCGGAGGCCGACGCGGACGCCGTCACGCGGCGGCGGCGAGACGGGTAGACGCGGGCGGCGTAGCCACCAATCTTGACACCGTACGCCTCCACCCACTCGTTCGCCTCCCGCGAGTCGATGATCTTTTGAGCGGTGACGTAGGTCATGAACTGCGCGAGCACCTCGGGGTCCTTGCACGCCTGCAGCTGCTGGAAGAGCTCCGGCGCGGTCAGCATGGCCTTCTCGGAATTGATGTGCTCGCCGAACGCCTGGCGCAAGTTCTTGATATTCTCCAACTTGCCGTTGTCGGCATCGGCGTACCCTTCTTTCAAGAGTCGGGGGTAGTCGGCCATGAGCGCCCTCAGCGCCACCACGCCCTGCTTGTGGACCAAGTCGCCTTCCTCGTCTATTAATCTCGCTTTGCGCTTGTTCTCCGAGCTAAGCTGCCGCAGGAGCGCGGCGCCGATCATGTTGGCGTGCTGCGCCAAGATCGCCGCGAGGACCTTGGGTTTGAGCCGCAAATCTTCCTGCGTGGGAACCGGTGAACATCTTGTGCGGCGACGGCGCGCCGCAAACGCTTGTTTTCCACCCTGATTTGACCTCCGGCTCCTTCGGCTCCTTCGGTTCCGGATCGACGGGCGCGGGAGCGGGCGCCGGAGCGCCGATGAAAGCCACCTTCAGTTGTCCGAATATGGACGGAGCAGGAGCGGGAGCCGCGGCGGCCTCCTTGGCGGCCGCCTGGCGCTGCTCCCACTCAGCATGCTCAATCTGCCACTTCTTGTGCACCTTCTCCCACTTCGTGTGTTCCGGGTTGGGGTACTCCCCGAGCGCGCCCTCCTCGAGTGCTATCTTCATGGCTTTATAACCCATATAAATCGCGGCGAACGTCTGGCCGAACTTGGCCTTCTCGTACTCTTCCGGAATTCGTGCCAGCATATCATCCGCTACGAATAACTCGTAGGCCACCCCGACGGTGGTGGCTTCGAAGTGAGCATTGGTAATCTTCGACCCGATTATAAGGTCTCGACTATCAAGAGTCTGTCCTTCGGGGACGTCCGGGTTGTCCTTCGTGTACAACTGGTAGAGATCGTTGGAGGCCTCGCGGGGCAGCTTGAGGGCGCAGAGTTGATACTGGTAGCTGTCAAAGGCCTCGTCGGTGCCTTCCTCGGTGGCCATGATGGTGCTTGGGAGGGTGTGGTTTGTGTGCCTGCGACGGCGTGAGTGCGGGGCCCGGCGCGCAGCCCCAGGCGGAGAGCGGTGTTCGATAGGCCCCTCGCGCGCCTTGAAAAGTTTCTCCGCGCTGTTTTCGACGGGCGCGCGCGGAGGCACAGTGGGAGGGCCGCTCGAGCTCAGGAGAGGCCCCTGCCGTAAAAATAAGAGTTTCCGCGGACACAGACCACTAGAAGGACCCATCTAGATCTCGTCGACCGGCCCCGGGCTTCATGCGGTGAAAATCCGTCTTCTGAAAAACCCGCCAGCAAAATGTAAGACAATGTTTACGTAACACTAGGATGCTTCACAAGCCCAGGAAACGACGTATCCTCCGGCGGCGGGCAGTCC
>MDTD01156888.1_pt1 | contig 12501 bp, 8 predicted proteins | sample 811221 | NCBI WGS metagenome assembly MDTD01 (sample SAMN05326646, study PRJNA326480) | marine metagenome | isolation source: seawater | place: Pacific Ocean: South West | collected 2011 | reverse complement strand
CCTGTCTTTTGCTGGTGGCGGTGACCTGTATGGCGGGGCCGGGGGCATTAATTGTCTCCCAATTCCCCGAAGGCCGCGAACTGCTCCGGCTGGATCCGGGCGGGGAAAAAGGGTTCAGCCTTACTTTCATCCACTCGGTGTCCAACACCCCTGTAACGGATGAATACGTGTTTGAGCAGGGGAAAATCATCCAGACCGCCGAACGGTTCATGGCCCACGGGGCGGGACTGCCCTCCCAGGCCAACGAACCCTTCGGCATTTCCTGGGAGCGGATCGAGGATACCTTCGTGCTCCGGATGCACCGTCCCATTCCAAAACTTGTGGTGCGCACCGACCGCAATTACCGGAACCGCCTTATCCTGGGGCCCAAAGAAGTCAATTTAAACCAGTGGGATGACCAGGCCCTCCTGATACGGTTCGTGCCCGGCCGTTGAGTCCCGCTAAAGGAAGATCCATGGAAAAACGAACAGACACCACACCGGGAAGCGTTAAGGCAGATGCAGTGCCCGTCGATATGCAAACAGGTAAGACGCCGATGGATGACGCACAGATCGAGTCCATCGTTAAAAAATACGATGCGGAATCCAACTTCAGAAATCTTGGGGGGATTACCGCAAAGATTGCAGGCCTCCTGTGCATCATATTGAGCCTCTTCCACGTTTACACGGCGGGATTCGGGCTGCTGAACGAGGTCACACACCGCACCGTCCATCTCACCCTTGTCCTGGGACTGGTCTTTTTGATTTTCCCGAGAAGGAAACCGGAAAAGCCGGTATCGGACTGGGGATTCGGTTTGTCCTTCGCCGCTTTTTACCTCTTTTTGGCCTGGCAGTTGGTGAACCGGTTTTCAGGGGAAATCCCTTTCGCCGGTCAAATCGGGATCATGGGGTTGACCCTGTTTTTGGCGTTGACGGCCCTGCCCATCCGCCAATGGGGCGGGGAGGGGGATAAACTCAGTATAGCCGACTGGCCCCTGGCCATTGCCGGCGCAGGATTTTCCCTCTACCTCATCGTGTTTTTTGAAAAGATTTTTATCATCAACATCGGTTTCCCGGATATCTATGACTATATCATGGGGCTTTTGGCCATTATCATGGTGACGGAAGCCTGCCGGAGGTGCATGGGCAACACGCTGCCGGTGATCGGGGCGGGAGCGCTGCTCTACGCCGTGCTCGGACCCTTGCTGCCGGGAGTTCTGGCCCACAGGGGATATGACATCGTCCGGATTGTCGAACACCTGTACCTTGGCACCGAGGGCATCTACGGGGTGGCGGTGGGCGTTGTGGCCACCTATGTCTTTCATTTCGTGCTCTTCGGCGTCATGGCCCAGATGTCGGGGTTAGGGCAGCTTTTCATCGATCTTGCCATGATCCTGGCGGGCAGGTATTCCGGCGGCCCTGCCAAGGTCTCCGTGGTTTCCTCCGGTTTTTTCGGTATGATTTCCGGCTCTCCCATTGCCAACACCGCCACCACCGGTTCCTTTACCATTCCCATGATGAAGAAGAACGGGTTTACAGCGCGTTTTGCCTCAGCGGTTGAGGCCTCATCCTCCTGCGGCGGCCAGGTGACGCCTCCCATCATGGGGGCCTCTGCCTTTGTCATGACCGAAATGCTGGGGGTGCCTTACAACGAAATCATCCTCATTGCCATTATTCCGGCCCTGTTTCACTATCTGGCCATCTTTTCAATGGTGCATCTGGAAGCCCGGCGGCTGGGCCTGAAGGGCATGGCCCGTGAACAGATCCCCCAGTTCATGCATGTGCTGAAACGCTCCTGGCACCTGATGATCCCCCTGAGCGTCATGGTCACCCTGCTGCTGCTTCAGTTCACCCCCTACCTGGCGGCGTTCTGGGGCATTATCCTGACGGTGATCTGTTCCTACATCCCGCCGCTGACCAAACGGCTGGGCATCGGTGACCTGGACGGCAGCAACACCTTGACACCCAAACGGATCGCCAAGGGACTGGATGAGGGGGCAAGATACGCCCTGGCCATCGGTGCTGCCTGCGCCTGTGTGGGATTTATCCTGGGTATCCTCACCCTCACCGGCATGGGTTTCAAGTTTTCAGGTGCCGTGCTCCAACTGGCCTCCTCCGCCGGACAGATTCTTTCCAGCGCCGTGCCCATGGGGCTGATCTCGGCCAACGGCGCCACCTTGTTCTTCGGCCTGATCATGGTGGCAGTGGCCTGTATCGTCATGGGGGCGGGCATCCCCACCACGCCATGCTACATCATCCTGGCCTCCATCGCAGGGCCGGCCTTGAGCGACCTGGGCGTCCCCCTGGTGGCCACCCACTTTTTTGTCTTCTATTACGGGGTACTGGCCGACGTAACGCCGCCTGTGGCACTGGCCGCCTATGCCGGTGCAGGCATCGGGGGGGCCGATCCCATGCGGACGGGTACCACTGCCTTCAGATTATCCATGGGTAAGGCACTTGTCCCCTTCATGTTTGTTTATGCCCCGAGCATGCTCTTTATCAATTTTACCTGGGCGGAGTTCTCCATTGCCATGATCAGCGGTATTCTGGGTGTTATTGCCCTGTCTGCGGCCTATATCGGGCATTTCAGGACCCCCATCGGTGTGGGCGGCAAGGCCATGCTGACCATCGGCGGCCTGTTGCTGGTGTCAGCGAAGCTCTCCGTTATTCTGGTGGGCGCAGCCCTGGTGCTTACCGTGCTTGGTCCCCGGCTGGTGAAATCCTCTGCCGCTGTAAATGCTGCGGCGTAATTTTTATTCCTGTGCTCAGCGTTAGATACGGGGCACCGGGCATCATAACTACATCTGAACCTAACATAATTTACGGAAGTTGAATTGAAATGAAAAAGATTGTCGAATGCGTACCCAATTTCAGTGAAGGCCGGAATCCGGAAACCATTGAGGCCATTGCCGAAGCCATCCGGAATACTGCGGGATGCAGTCTGCTGGACGTGGACCCCGGCCGTTCCACCAACCGGACGGTATATACCTTTGTGGGGGACCCCGATGCCGTCGTGGAAGGCGCCCTGAATGCCGGCCGGGTGGCCCGGGAGCGGATCAATATGGCCGAACATCATGGCGAGCATCACCGTATGGGAGCCATGGATGTCTGTCCTTTTATCCCGGTGGCCAATGTGACCATGGCGGAGTGTGTGGCCGTGTCCAAGGAATTCGGCCGCAGGGCCGCCGAGGAGCTGGGAATCCCCGTTTATCTCTACGAAGAATCTTCCGACCAGGAATACCGGAAGAAACTGCCCCAGATCCGGGAAGGCCAGTATGAAGCCATAAAAGACCGGATCACCACGGAAAAGTGGAAACCGGACTTCGGCCCTGCCGAGTTTATCCCTTCCTGGGGCGCCACCGTCACCGGGGCCAGGTTCTTTCTCATTGCCTACAACGTGAATCTTCTGTCCACCCCCAACCAGGCCCACAGGATTGCTTTGAATCTCAGGGAGGCGGGCAGGGGACCGGACCAGCCCGGGCGGTTCAAGGATCTAAAAGGCATGGGCTGGTATGTGGAGGATTACAATCTCTCCCAGGTAACGGTGAACCTGAACAATTACCATGTCACTGCCATTCATGAGGTTTTTGAAGCGGTGAAAGAGGAGGCGGCTGAACTGAACGTGGCCGTCACCGGCTCTGAAATCGTGGGCGTGGTTCCCCTGGAGGCCATGCTCATGGCTGCGGAATATTACATTGAAAAAGAGGGGCTGTTTGTTCTTGACGAAGACCAGAAGGTCCGTCTTGCCGTAGAACGCCTGGGGCTGAATTCGGTTGCCCCGTTCAAACCCGAAGAAAAGATCATTGAGTACATCATTGCCGAAGAACCGGATGAGCCCCTGGCATCCCTGAGCCTGCGGCGTTTCATCGAATCTGTTGCCGATCGTACCGGTGCCCCGGGAGGCGGTTCCGCTTCTGCTGCCATTGCGGGCATGGGCGCAGGTCTTGGCGCCATGGTGGCCAAGCTGACCATGGGGGTTCGCAAGTTTGAGGATGTGGATGCAAAGATGCGGACGCTTGTGCCGGTGCTCCACCATACCGCAGCCGATCTTATCCCAATGATCGATGCCGATACAAATGCCTTTAACGATTATATCGACGCCCTGGGACTGCCTAAGGGAACGGACGAAGAAAAGGCGGAGCGTACGGCACAGATGCAGGCCGGTCTGAAAAAGGCTATTGAGATCCCCCTCTCCGTCATGCGAAGGACCGATGCTGCCTGGGAGGCCATGATCGAGGTGGCAAGATTCGGCAACATCGCGTCTAAATCCGATGTGGAAGTCGGTGCCCGGGCCATGGAAACCGGCATCTGGGGCGCCTACCGCAATGTCCTCATCAACATGGGGGATATCACGGATCTGGCATACAAGGACAAGACCGTCGCCCTTGCCGAAGAGATTCGGCAGCGGGCTGCGGAAAGGTGCAAAGAGGTACTCGATATCCTGGCCGCACGGGATGAGGGCTGATATCAGAGCGTTTCATTAATAAAAACAGCCTGCTAATAGAACGGCCTGCCCGGGTGAGAATCCGGCAGGCCGTTTTGATTTAAGATCCGTTCAGTCTCAATAGTGCCAGTTGAATATCCCTAATCCCAGGATATTCATCACCGTGGGCACGGCCCAGCAGATCCCCACAAATATCAGCTTGGCCCCTAAGGTTTTTCTTGTAATCGTAAAGATGGCGGCGCAGAAAAAGTGGAAATAGCCGATGAGGAAGATCAGCCACACCCCTTTGAAAGAACGTTCCCAGAAGGGATACTCCCAGACCAGATGGCCCCCCAGGTTCAAGAAACATTCCACAAAGACGCTGAAGGCCGAATAGCCGATGGCCCAGAACCACATCTCCGGCAGTCCCAGGATTTTATCCGACCGGTCATCGCTGAGGGTATGGTAATAGACGATTCCCATCAGGGAAAACATGAACATGATTTCGATGTTCCAGCCCACCATGGTCCGGAGAGCCGTATCCCCCGGGGCGGTCCAGAAGGCACTGCGGCCGCTGAGCACCATGACCCAGGAGTTCCAGGTCTCATTGAAAAAATCCACCCCGAGAATGGTCAGCCCTGCCAGCACGGCGTCCCAGTTTTGGGTTTGCCGGGCCTCCTTGATTTCCCGGGTATAGATATAAAACACGATGGATAGCAAGGGGATGGCGTACCATTTCATGGTGGAAAAATCCCTGAGATTTTCAAGGGCCTTTAACGTGGCATCGGTCATGACTTGTCTCCTTGGGGGGCCGGGGGGATGACAGCCCCCCTAGATTGAGTGCCAGGGCAGATGCGAATATCCGCCGGAAGTCTTTTTTGTCCAGGTATACAAAGGTCTGTATGAGAAACATCATATAGATGCTGAACAGGTACTCCGTGGCCGCTTCCGGGTCCCGGACCGTGAAGGCGCCTTCCCGGATTCCCTGATCCAGGATGTCCCGGATGATCTGCCGGGCCGCCCGGTTGGCTTCAGGAAACCGGTCCCTGTCCCGGTCCAGGGTGAAGATCTCCGGGTCCCTTATGAGCAGCCGCCGGAACACCTTGTTGCCCTCGATATAGCCCAGTGCGGCCTCTGCCATGGCGTTGAAACGGTCCGGCGCGGTGGTTTGACCGGCGACGGCACTGCGCACATGATCCTGCCATTGAGTCAGGGCCCAGTGGATGGTCCGGTGGTAGAGTTCCTTTTTGTTTTTCACATAGAAGTAGATATTGCCCTTGGTCATGCCCAGGCGATCCGCCACATCTGCCACCGTTGTTTTTTTGTAGCCGTATTCGGCAAAGAGGTTCAGGGCATCCCTGTAAAGCTGGTACTGTTTCTCATCTTTTTTTGCTGTTTGGGCCATGGCGTTCTGTGCGTAAAAATCGAATATTGAAAAATTGAACTTTTAGGTCATTTGTTCAATTTTTACGGGATGCACTTGGGAAAGTCAAGCCCAATTCAGGGCAGAAGGCGGACTGGGGTTAAAAACGGCTTAAAGCAGTCGTTCTCGGTGCCATCCGGCCGTCAAAGAAATCACAGGCCTTGTAGTAGCGCAGGTCTTGCACCCAATGGGCGGCGTAGGCGTTGTCCCGGGCCATGCGGGCCGCCAGCCGCCAGGGGGCGGTGAGGCCTTCCATGACAGGACCGCCCAGTTCCGTTGGGTCCCGGAAGCATTCCCAGTCGCAGGCCAGGCAGTGGGCGGTTTTATCCAGTGATTGGATGTCCAGGTCCTGGAAGGGCCCCAGGTTGTCCGTGCCGCGGTAGCCGCAGGGGTAGGTGTTGCCGTCGGTGCAGTTGACGTAGAAAAAGTCGATGCCGCCGCGGCAGCCGTAGGTATCATGCCCATTTTGTTGGCCTGAGTATTCCCGGACCAGGGTGTGCAGCGAGGTGAGCGGGGAAAAGATACGGATTTTGGACCGGTATTTGGGGATGGTGTCCATGAGCGCCTTGAACAGCAAGGCTTTTTCCGTCCGGGTGAAGCAGACCACCCGGTCCGGGGAGGCGGCGGCATATACCGTATCGAGCCCTTCCTTGGCTTGGCTGTCGTCCATGCTCATGGGATAGCAGGCGTTGGCAATGGTGAAACCCAGGTTGATGACGCTGCGGTAAAAGGCGTCGAATCCGTCGGCAAAGGCCCGGTAAAAGGGGGACGCCTCAGGGGTTTCCAGGGTAGCTTTACTGGGCCTGGGCTGCTTTTTGGTGCGGCAACTGACGTTCCGGTTCAATCCCAGGTTCACCGACGGGTAGAGACCGGCGGCGTGGAATACCGGCAGGGACTTTTCCATGCCGCGCACCAATCCGTCAAATCCGCGCATGGATTCGTGGACATGGGGCAGGGCGGAGTCCAGGCTGATCCAGAAGTTGCGCAGGGGGGTGGCGGCCAGCTCGTCTGCAATTTTCTTTATCTTGTCCCCGAACTCCGGGCGGTGGTGGTTCATGAAGAAAAAACCGTTGGTGCCGCTGCGGATATAGGGGATGCCCGCCTTGCCGGCGTGGTGTATGAGTTCGGGCAGATCCTTTCTCAGCAGCATGGGTTCGCCGCCGGTAAAGGAGATGGCCTGGATGCCCTTTTCACCCGCCGCATCAATGATGGACTTGATTCCGTCCGTGGACAGGCGGGTTCTGGGGAAGTTGTTGGTCTTTCTCATGCCGCACTGGGGGCAGGTGGCATTGCAGCGGTCCGTAATCTGGATGACAAGCTGGCCGGGCAGCCTGCCCCGGGCCATGAGGGCCGCGGTTTTCAATCCTGAACTAAGTGTTTCCATAAATGCTTATCCTGCCTTTGGGAATTCTCGAACGGTTTTGGGGGGATGGATTTCCTTATAGAATTCCCAGGAGCGGATGTAGGCGCTTTCAAAGGAACGGTTTTCCATAAACGCCCTTGCGGCCAGGGCCATGTTTTCCCGCAGCGTTTTGTCCGTGACCAGTTTTTCCATGGCCTTGACCAGGGCGGTTTCATCGTCGCCGGGCACAATAAACCCGGTAACCCTATCTCCCATGTTTTCACAGGGGCCGCCCCGGTCTGAGACAATAACGGGCAGGCCGGAACTCTGTGCTTCCAGCACCACGTTGCCGAAGGTGTCCGTGGTGGAGGGGAAGACAAAGGTGTCGGCGGAGGCGTATACCTGGTGGAGAGGCTCGCCGGAAAGATATCCGGTGAAGGTCACCGGTGCATTTCGAAGCTTGCGTTTCATCTCTGCGGCATAGGGGCCGTCCCCCACCACGGTGAGGTGGACGTTATCATGGGCGGTGCTCAGGCGCTTAAATGCGTTGATCAGCAGGTGCAGGTTCTTTTCCCTGGATACCCGGCCCACATAGAGGAATTTCACGGCGTCCCGGCTGATGCCGTAATCTTTGTTCAAAATGCCGTTCCGTTTGGACGGATGGAAGATATCGGTGTTGATGCCCCTGGGGATGATCCGGATCTTTTCAGGCCGTATGCCTTTTTCCGCAAGTTCGTCAAAGGAGTTCTGGCTGGAGACGTAGATCTGGTCCATCTGGTCGTAATACCAGATCATGAATCGCCAGGTCATATCCTCGATGAAGTCGTCCCCGGTGAGGTATTGGGCGTACTGGGGAAACTGGGTGTGATAGGTGGCGGTCAGGGGCAGTTTCAGTATCCTTGCAATGGCCAGGGCCGTAAGACCGATGGGGCCGGGGGTGGCCGAATGGATATGGGTAAACTCTTGGGTGAAGCAGTAGTCCAGCATCTCCAGGAAGGGCGGATAGTAGATCTTTTGTTCGGTGTATTCCGGGATCTCGTAAACGCCCATGGGGGAGAAGTTCTTTACCCCGTCCCCGATTTTCCCGGGATTGACGTCACAGGTGACGATGGTGAGCTGCTTGTCGTGCTTGAGGGCGGCCCGGACCTGCTGTTGCAGGGTCTGGGCCACCCCGTTGACATCGTAGAAGGTATCGGTGAAGTGGACTAGTTTTACACGGTTTTTAGGGGGGTCCATACCGTATTCAAGCCCGCTTTTGTATTGGGCAAAGCGGTTGCGCACTGCGGTGTTCATCTCCACGTCCTTGGCAAAGTGTACGTAAGAGACAAAGTAGGGGGCCATCAGGGTGTACAGGCCGCCTAAAGAACCCAATGTCTGGAAGATATTAAATAGGTTGGCCCCGGACACCTGGCCCAGGAGCAGGTCTCCGGTATGGGAGAGCACCTTGTTGGACACCTGGTTCACAAAGTCGAACCAGACCTGTTCCCGGTTGTCCACGGAACGTCCCAGGGGTTGAACTTTTGTCTTTGCAATGTCCAGCAGGGCGGGGTTCTCCTCAAAGAGGCGCTCGGTTTCCCGGCGGATCAATCCCATCATGGATTCCGGCATTCCCTTCTTTTTGGGGCGGTTTTTCCGTTTGCTCAGGAACGTATAAAATTTTGACATCAGGCCGCCGTCGTCATTGCTTTCCGGCATAAGGGAACGGTCTAGGAATTTGAGCATCCGGTCCTTGTTGGCGTGGCGGCTCAGGTTGAAGCGGTTCCTGTAGAACTGGTAGGCAATGCCATACAGGTTGTGTGCCATAACCTTGGGGGTGGAGGGGGTGCTGACCACCCGGGATCTTCCCTGCAGAATTCCGGTCAGGTAAGTGTCGATGTCGGTGGCACCGTTGACCGTGGTATAGGTCCGGGCGATATTCAGGCCGCTGTGGTCGTCTGATCCGCCGGTGAGGTTTTTCTGCCAGGGGAGTTCAAACAGGGGCTGGTAGTCGTACCGGTTGGACAGGCGGTGGATATCCTGGGGCGTCAGTTCGGACAGCACCTGGCTTAAAATCTGGTTCTGGGCATCGTTTCTGGCACCGTTCAGCTCAAAGTTTTTAAACAGAAGCAGCATCTGTTCAAAGTGGTTGATGGTCAGCCGGTCATTGACCCCGTATAAGGGATGGGCCTGGACATGAACGATATCCTCCCCGTTCAGGTAGGCTGTAAGATCGAAGATGTTGTTACGGATCTTCTGGATCTCGAGGTGCTGGGCCTCTGTGATGTTCAGGGCAAGGATATGAACCTTGCAGCCGTCTTCGGGAAAATTAGAGGTGATTTCCTCGGATATGAACACATCCTGAAGGTGGGCGATTTCAAGTGCACCGTCAATGGTGTTGTGGTCCGAAATGGTGACCATGGACATGCCCTTGTCCTTGGCGGTTTTATACACCTGCATGGGTTCTGTGAAGCTCTCCGGGCAGCTGATTTTCTGGAGAATCCACTGGGAGGGGCGTTTGGAATATTTGGAGTGCACGTGAAGGTCTATTTTCATCTTTCTTTATCCTTAGGGGTGTCAAGTGGTTAACCCTATATGAAGTGCGTCAGTGTGCTTAACAGGTCTAACTACGGTTTGCGTGTTAAATCCTTGTGACGGCCGGATTAGGAACGTATGAAAAGAAGATGAGGTCGGTTAGGACGGTGCCGGAAATTTTTCAGCCGGCATGGGGGTGTTGGGGATGAAACCCCTTAAATTGTCCGGCCCGGCGGAGAACTTCGCTGTGCCGGACAATTTAAGAAAAGTGTTTGATATCGGTTAGGGACCTAATAAATATAAGATCAATCCGTAAAGAATCAGTAAACTTTTCTCTGGGAAAATCCTTTGCCAAGGACGTTGAACGTATTTTCCGTAATCATGAAGGCATTCGGGTCGATGTTGAAGGCAACTTCTTCCACCCGTTTGATCTGGAAGGTATTGGCCACGGTGAGCAGGATATCCTTGTCCTTGCCGGTATAGGCACCCTGGCCCTTAAGAAAGGTGGCGCCCCTGCGCAGTTTATGGTTGATTTCATGGGCGATCTCCCGGTTTTTGTCCGAGATGATGATGATCATCTTCCGCTGGTTGAACAGGGTCATGAAATACTCGATCATCTGTGAGGCGATATAAGAGGCTGCCATGGAATAGAGGATCAGGTCTGTTTTCATGGTGCCGAAACTGAAAAAGAACAGGGTGAAGTTGAACAGGAAGTTGTAGGTGCCGATTCTCACCCCGAACCGCTGGTTTAGTATAATGGAAATAATATCGTTGCCCCCGGCGGACCCAAGGGACCGGAAAATCAAACCGGAACCGGCGCCGAACAGGATGCCGCCGGCCAGGGCCGCAAGCCAGGGATCCGTGATATGGATGTCAATGCTTACCACATCCACCAGAATGGTCATAACGATCATGCCGTAAAACGAGTAATAAAGGAAGCGTTTGGAGATGAATTTCCACCCCAGGATGAACACCGGAATGTTCAAGATGAGGTACCAGAGGCCTGCGGTCATGCTGTCCGTTGCATACAGCAGCAGCAGTCCAAGGCCTGAAAAGCCGCCGGTGATCATTCCGTGGGGAATAAAAATACCCTTGAGGCCGATGGCAAAGATCAGGCTGCCCAGGGTAATGAGAAACAGGTTCCAAGGAACCGAATAGGTCATGTTTTTAACGTTCATTTTGTATCACCTGAAAAGTAAAATAGTGTCTGGCTGAATTGTGATGGTGTTTGGCTGATAATCCTTAATGTGTAACCGGACTTCTTAAGGGGGGTACCGTCCGGAAAATCTTCCGGAGAATCCTGCGGTTGCCCCGAAAAGGCCGCTCTATATAGTTCAAGTAGAACCAAATATCAAGATAATTTAGAACACCATTGTAAAAAAGCAACCGGCAGTTTTTTGTGTTGACTCTATTTCCGTCTGTTTTATGATGTGCCCTTGTTGTTCATATGACACCCGGAGAAAGCCCATGAAACAGGATACCATAAAATCCGATGCCCTGCTGGTTCTGACCGCTGCCATCTGGGGGCTTGCCTTTGTTGCCCAGCGCGTGGGCATGGATCATTTAGGCCCCTTTACCTTTAATGCCATCCGGTTTTTTCTGGGATGTCTGTCGCTGCTGCCGTTTATGATCCGGCGCAGGCCGGGGGGATATGCCTTGAAAGGGCTTATCCCTGCAGGTGTTGTCTGCGGTGTTTTTTTGTTTGCCGGTGCCTCGCTCCAGCAGGCCGGGATCGTTTACACTACGGCGGGCAAGGCAGGCTTTATTACCGGGCTTTATGTGGTGCTGGTGCCTTTTTTGAACATGTGTTTCAGGCAGGAGCGGGCATCGGCCGGCTCCTGGATCGGCGCCCTGCTTGCCACGGCCGGGATGTACCTGCTCAGTGTGACTGAAGAACTGCACATGACCTTCGGGGATTTTTTGGTGCTGATCTGCGCCTTCTGTTTTGCCGGCCACCTTTTGGTGGTGGCCCGGTTTGCTAAACGGTTTTCCGCCCTCTACCTGTCCTTTGTACAATTTATGGTCTGCGCCGGATTAAGTGCGGTGGCAGCGCTTTTTACGGAGACTATGGCACCCGGGGCGGTGACAGCGGCAGCGATTCCTTTGTTTTACGGGGGTGTCATGTCCGTGGGGGTGGCCTATTCCCTCCAGGTGGTGGCCCAGAAGAAAAGTCCGGCCTCCCACGCCGCGATTATCCTGAGCCTTGAATCGGTCTTTGCTGCCGCCGGCGGCTGGCTGATCCTGGGTGAACTTCTCTCCGGCAGGGGAATCGCCGGCTGCGGCTTTATCCTTGCCGGCATCCTGGTTTCCCAGCTTTACGGCAGGGCCAAAAAGGCATAAGTGGCCCTTATGCCGGCAGGGGGGACAAGTCAAACTCAGGTGCAGGTATCTTTGTCCGGGCGGCAATTTCCATCAGGGCTTCTCTTAAGGCCTCCTCGGGAACCGGGTGGTAAAAGGGCATGGCCAGGGCCTGTGCCGCCGTAAAACCGGCGCCAATGGCCCAGGCCAGCAGGTGTCCCATATGTTCCCCGCCAGGGGCCATCAGCTCCGCTCCCAGAAGTTTGCCGTCTATGGGATCGGCGTAAATACAGGCCCTGCCTGCGGCTTTTCCCAGCATCATCGTGGCACGGCCCCAGCCCTCCCAGGTGGTTTCCCCGGTGATGAAATCGGTGCCGCTGTCCGTCAGCTTTTTGTGGCTCTGTCCCACCAGGGCAATGTCCGGATGGGAAAAGGTAATATGGAGGGGCACCCGCCGTCTGAACCCCTCGATAGTCCCTGATACGCTGTTTCTTCCGCACACCGCACCGTCATCTGCCGCCTCATG
>MDTD01090826.1_pt1 | contig 12501 bp, 10 predicted proteins | sample 811221 | NCBI WGS metagenome assembly MDTD01 (sample SAMN05326646, study PRJNA326480) | marine metagenome | isolation source: seawater | place: Pacific Ocean: South West | collected 2011 | reverse complement strand
ATCCTCAATTTTTACTAGTTTCTTTTTTTCAATAGATATTTCTACATCATCAAGTTTTATTTCTTCAATTTGATCTATTTCTGTACCATCAAAATCATTATCTTGGCTTGTAATTAAATCTTTATAAAAATTTTCAAAATATGATACGGAAGCCATATCATTGTTATATTCTTGGTATCTTTGAACTAGACTAAGTATATTTGCAAAAATTTTAATTAAGACAGCATACATTAAAATTATTGATGCTAAATTATTGCTAAAAAAATTAATATTAATAAAAAAAATTATTATTAATGAAAATAAAATTATTGGTTCGGTTAATGCTTTTGTTGTGTGTGTGAGTAGCCCAAATCTCACAAGTGATTTTGAAATATTTTTAACTTGTAGTGACATTGATTTATTAAATTTTTTATAGGAGTTTGTTGTCTTCAAATAATTAAAATTCCCTAATATCTCATTTATTATATTAAAGTAATTCTGATTATATTCAGTAAATCTTTTTCCCAAAAGTTTTGAATATTTATAAGTTATTTTAAATAAAAAAAATAATATTAGCCCAAATATTATTGCAAAAAAGAATCCCTCTATTGAAATTAAGAAACCAAGAATTAGTAAAATTAAAGAATTTAAGATTGTTTGTAAAATATTAAATTTCGTATTGAATACGCCACCTGCAATTTCAATTTGCTTGGTTATTGAATTATTAATTCTACTTATATTTTCTGAAATAAATTTAATTTTAGAATTAAAGATTTTAGAGTAAGACTCTAGCCTATATTGTATTATCCAATTGTGAACAATTAAGTTCAAATAATATCTGTAGAAAGCAGTTACCAAACCCTTGGAAAATATTAAAATTATTATTAATGTTCCTATTACTAAATTAGAACCTGCAATAGAATAACTTTCTAAAATTTCATTAATTTTTACAAAATATTCTGAGGGAAAAGAATTAAGATCAAAAATAATATCTAAAAAAGGATATATCAAACTCAGTCCCATAAATTCAAAAATAGAAGATAATACCATTAGTAAATAAAGAATTATTCTTTGATGAAACTTTATAATATCAGATGGGGACATTTACCAAATTGTTCTTCCACCATCTATAACAAGGTTTGCACCATTCATATAAGATGAGGCTTCAGAACATAAAAACTTAATAGCTCCTTTGTACTCATTTTTTTGAGCCATTCTTCCTAAGGGAATTAATTTTTTTACTTTTTTTATAAAATATTTGTTTTGATTATTTTCTACTCCTCCAGGTACTAAACAGTTAGACCTAACACCATGATCCGCCCAATAAGTAGCTAGATATTTTGTTAGACCAATTATTGCGTGCTTTGTAACAGAATAACTCACTGGTTTTGTAGATAAATATTTTCTAGTCTTATTATAAATTCTTTGGTCGGGAGCAATTAAACCAAGATCCGATGATATATTAATTATATTCCCTTTCTTATTTTTTGCCATTTCTTGTCCAATTATTTTACTGCAAATAAACGATGAGGTAAGATTAATATCTAAATCACGTTGCCATTGCTTTACGGTAAATTTATCTAGTGTCGTAAAATCTTTTTTAATTGATGCAGGATTAGATGCAACGTTATTGATCAAAACATCTGGCTTATAATTATTCTTTTTCAGAAAGTTTAAGAATTTTTTTACTTGAGCCTCAGAAGTTACGTCACAAATCTTTGCAAAACATTTTCCTTTAAATTTTTTATATTTATTGGTGTGCTTAACAAATTTTAAAAGTTCCTTTCTATTTGTATCTAATAAAAAAGCGTTTGCGCCCTCTTCCATAACAGCTAAAGCGTGTTCTTTTCCGAGCAATCCTGCCCCACCAGTGATAATGATATTTTTATTTAATAACATCACTTAATTTTTTTGTAAAAGATATATATGATAATAGCATTTATCGTTTTTAATTATTTTTTCTATTATTTTATCATTAATTTTTTTTTTCTCATGAACTAAATCGATCACAGGTAATTCTTGGTATTTATGAGTTATCTTGAAATTGAAACGTTTTATAAGCTTATCTAAACTTTTCCTTGTAAAAAAATTTAAATGAGCCCTAGGATTTAGTGTTGGGGTTTTTTCTTTTAAAACAGAAAATGAATAACTATCCAAGTTTGGTATCAAAATGAAAATGAAACCTTTTTTTTTTACATATCTAGATAAAGTCTTGAATAATTTATTAGGATCAGACAAATGCTCTAGTACACCAATTAATGATACCAAATTAAAAAAGTTTTTTTTTATCTTTAAGTCTTCAATTTCTTTTCTATAAAAAAAGTTTTTTCCAAGTAATTTTCTCAATTTCTTTTTCGTATCTTTACTATACTCAGTTCCAAATAGTTCATAATTAAAATTTATTTTCATAAATTCTAGAAAAGCTCCATCACCACATCCAATGTCTAGAAGTTTACCTTTAGAACACAGGGAGAAGAGTATGTTTGAATATTTAAAATAAATTTTTTGCCAATAAAGTTGAAGTTCAGAGAATTTTTTTCGTTCTCTACTAACTTTATCTGTTTTTGAATTAGAATAAAGATCTAGTAATATTTCATTTTTAATTTGATTTCTTAAGTATATATGACCACAACTTGAGCATTTAACATATTGAAAACCAAATTTTATTACAAAAGATTTATATTTTTTTGATTTACAAACACAGCAATTATTTGTTCTGATAAATTTTTTCGAGGTAATAATTTTCTGACTATTTCCAAATTTTTTTTTAAAAAGTAAATGCTCTTTCTCAACTAGTTCAAAATATCTGTTAGTATGAATATCTTTTTTTCTAAAATTTTTGTTATTACTTAAAATTATATTTGATTTTATTCTCATTTTTGTATCTTTATAAAAAAATTATAGTATTTATCGTAATTTTTTTTTTTATCACTATAAATATAATTATTAAATACTGATGATTGATTACTATTATTTTTTTTTGATAAAAATTTTTTAAAAGACTGTTTATTTTCCAAAATTTTTGAAAAATTCTTTTCAAATTGAATAAAACTATTATAATTTAAAGAATTTATTTTATTTATATTTATAAAACCTAATTCTGGATGAAAATAAGGTAATAAAACTAATTTTTTATTTCTTGCAAGTACATCAAAAATGATACTACTACCACCTCCACAGATTACTAATTCACTACTTTTTATTAAAACACTTGAGTCTATATTTTCACACTCTTTAAATTCTTTTAGCTTATTGAAGAAAATTTTTTGTTGAGGATCTAAATCTCTTGTGTTTCCTTTAATTAAAATTTTAAAATTTTTCTTAAGGCTTAAAAGAAAATTAACAATTTTTTGTTGTTCGCTTTGGATAGTTGTTATTTGCTCGTATTTACCATATTTAATTTTACCCCTTTCAACAAAAAAAAGGATGGCAGGTTTTTTAAAAATTATTTTTTTTTCCTTTTTTTCTAAGAAATTAACATAAGGTTTACAAAATCGGGGAGAACCTAATTCGTACAATTTTTTTTTAAGTCCTTCATCTCTAAGAACTTTAGATTGATGATTATTTGCGCTGACAACATAGTCAAAATTATTTCCAAAATGATTAAATTTATTAAATTCACCCAAGTATTTTTTTTTTTGATTAAAATGAATTAGACCATGTGGAACGCAGACAGTTTTAAATTTTCTTTTTTTAATCAATGGAATGAAAGATTTTATATAATTATTTATACAGTGATCAAATATAAACAAAGAATTTTTTGGTGCTTCAGAAATGATTCTTTTTATTGAGTGCCAAATAGGCCCTTTTTTGTTGTCATCATTGATAATTAATTTTTTTAAAATTAATCCAGTATAAAATAGAGGTTTTATCTCTGGATTTTTAAGTAAAAGATACAAACATTTGTAAAAATATTTTGTAATGAAACTTCTTTGAGTTGGAAACTCAAAACTTATCTTATTTTCGAAATTTTTAATCTTTTGATTATTAACTAATAATTGCTGCCAAGTGTTATAAAAAACTACTTTGATTTTTTTTCGTTCATATCCTTTTTTTATTAGAATATAGATAATACCTAAATAATGATCTAAGTCATTAAAGTGTCTGCAAAAGAAAAATAGCATTAAATTGAATTAAAAAAATATTATTTTATTGGCGCAAGTTTTTTTCTGATTTTTTTTTCTTCATTTAAAATAATTTTTTTACCAGATCCCATAGCTTTTTCTATGATCCTAACATAAGAAACTGTTTGTTTTAGTCCCTCAATTTCAAGTGATGCTGCTTGATCAGAACCATACATCGTCCTATCTAAAGTGACATGCCTTTCTAAAGAAGAAATGCCCATCGCTGCGGCACCACAAGTCACTGCTCTACCATTTTCATGGCCGCTATATCCTACATCGCATTTAAAAGTATCTTTTAAAGTTTTAATCATGTTTAAATTTGCGTCTTCATCTTTCATCGGATAAGTACTTACGGTGTGCATTAATTCGAAGGGACAATCATTCTTTCTAAATAAATCTACAACTGTTTTTATTTCTTCTAATGTGTGCATTCCTGTTGAAATAAAAGTATGTTTTTTTTCTTTAATTATCTCCTTTAAAAGTTTGTGATTTGTTAGCATTGCAGAAGCAACTTTATTGAATTTAGTGTTAAACTTTCTCAAAAATACTTGACTTTTTACATCCCAGGCACTTGCATACCAATTAATATCTATACTTTTACAAAATTTATCAATTTGATCGAATTCTTCTTCATTGAATTCAATTCCCTCTTTCTGCTGTCTAAAAGTTTTTCCCCAAGGACTTTCTCTGAAAGTGTCAAGTTGTTCTTTCGTATATACGTCTTCTATAGTTCTTTTTTGAAATTTTACAGCATCAGCACCCGACTCTTTGCAACCTTTTATTATTTCTTTAGCAATTTTTAAATCACCATTATGGTTGATACCTATTTCTGCTGTAATAAAAATTTTTTTCATTTTGTCTAAGATAAATTTGTCATTTGTTAATTAGATAAATTAATAATATCATTTTTGCATATTCATCTCTTTAACCCAAAGATTCTTTTATTGTTGAGCAAATCTCAGTTATTTCTTTTAGACTCAATCCTGAGTGAACCGGTAAGGAGATCACATTTTCGCTATATTTGGATGAATTTGGAAATAAATTTTTTGTAAATTTATATTTTTCTTTATAAAACTTCATAAGAGGTACTGGTCTTGCATACTGAATTCCAAATCCTATATTATTTTTTCTTAAAAATTTTATTACTTTTTCCCTTGAAAAACTATTCTTCAATAAAATTTGAAACATAAAATACGAGCAATTTTTACTAAAATTACAAAAGTTTATCTTATCGCCATTATTTCCTAATAACTTTGAATAATGTTTTGCGTTTCTTAATCTTATTTTTAAATTCTTAATATATCTTTTTATTTGCGCATGTCCTAAAGCAGCTTGGAAATCTGTCATTCTGTAATTATACCCTAAATCAGTTACATCATATAAACCAGGTTTTTTTCTTTTATGAATAGGAGTGTCTATTCCAAATTGTTTTAATTTTTTTATTTTTGTTAAGAATTTTTTATCATTACAGACAACCATGCCCCCTTCACCTGTTGTAATTTGCTTCGTAGGGTAAAATGAAAAACTGCCAGCTATACCAAAATTTCCAGCATGAATTTTTTTCATCCTTGTCCCGAGTGCATGCGCACAATCTTCTAACACTCGTAAATTTTTATTTTTTGCAATTTTAAGTATTCTATCCATATCGCAAAGCAATCCAGCCATATGTACAGGAATAATTAATTTTGTACGGCTAGTGATCTTTTTTTTTATTTCATCTAATGAAATATTCCCTGTAATATAATCAATGTCGGCAAATACTGCTCTAGCGCCTGTGTATTCTACGGCATGAGCTGTTGCTGTATGTGTTTGTGCAGGAACAATTACTTCATCTCCTGGACCGATATCTAGTGCTAAACAAACTAAATGAAGTCCCGCAGTACAACTTCCTACGGTAGTAGCATAATTGCTTTTTGTGAACTTAATAAATTCATCCTCAAACATTTTGGTATATGGGCCATGAGTTAGCCATCCACTTTTGATCACTTTTGATACAGTTCTTAAATCATTAAGTGTTATATCGGGTTTTGAAAAAGGAATTTTCTTGTTTTTCATTTAATTGCCTTTTTCATTAAAAAAAATATTAACATTTTTATATTTGCCAGTTTTTCATTTTTTATGAATAAATTAATCTTTTGTAAAACATTAATATTTACTGAAAAGCACAATTTTAACCAATAAGTTGATGCAAGTTTTTTAATTTTGTTAATTTCATCTTTTGTTAAAATAAATTGATTTTGCAAGTAGTTTAAAACTAAAGCAATATATTCTTGTATAATTTTTGCATTACTAATATCTATTTCTCTAAAATGCCTATACTTTATAATTGCATTCAGTATTTTAGATTTTTGCATTTTATTCTTTAAAATGAATTTGCTGATATTGTTCAAATTTTTTCTCTCATATTTTATTTGATTTTTTTTCTTATTTTTTTCTTTTTGAGTTTTCGTATTATGTGATCTATATTTCACAAGTCTTTCTTTTAAATTTTGAAAATCTGTACGTAAAAATAATCGATTATACAAGTCTCTATCTTGGCTGTTCAAAAATTTTTCATTGTAAAAGATGTTTAATTTTTTTCTAAAAATTATTGATGAGTGACAAAAAGGGGTACCAAAAAATAGAGAGTATTTAATTTCAGAATTAGTTAAAGGATAATCATTGTTTCCTAAAACATTTCCCTTATCATTAATAACAATAGCAGATGTTCCTAAAAGGCCAATTTTTGGATTTTTTTTGAGATAATTAAATTGTTTCATAAACCTAGTTTTTAAGGCTATATCATCAGAGTCAAGGATGGCAATAAAATCACCTTTGCTTTTTTTAATTGCGAGATTTCTTGCACGTGGCTGATTGGCAATTTTTAGTTTAAAAAATCTTATTTTTTTATTTGGCAAAAAACTTTTTATAACCTTTTCTGTTTTATCCTTTGAGCCGTTGTCAACTATAATCAACTCCCAATCCTTAAAAGATTGGGCTAAAACACTCTTAATCGATTGAGATATATACTTCTCTGAATTTTTAGAGACCATTATGACGGATATTTTCACGCTCACAATTCTTACTTTATTTTTTTGTAATACTCTAAGTTTTTAATAATCCCGTTCTCTATGTCAGTTTTTGGATTATAACCCAGCTCTTTTTTTGCTTTTAAAATAGATAGTGAGCCCCGCTCAGGTCTAAATACTTTGGCTTTCTGATTTATTATTTTTAGATTTTTAAATTTCTTTTTTAATAAAAAAGCAAAATCTTTAAGCGATCTACCTTTTCCCCTTGTAATATTGTAAATTTTATTTTTAGAAATTTTACTTTTTTTTATAGCTAAATAGAAACCTTGAGCAATATCATCAACGTAAGTAAAATCTAGCTTTGAATTACCTGAGTTATGTAAAATGATTTTTTTTCCTTTAATTGCATTCTCTATAAATATTTGACTTACTCTTCTATTAACATCATATGGACCATAAACAGCTGATGGCCTAATAATAGTATAGGTAACGTTAAAGCCTCTAGAGTAAGTTTGAATAAGTGTTTCTGCAGCATATTTTGCTCCTCCGTAGATGTCTTTTGGATTTTTTTCATGATTTTCATCACAAGGAAAATATTTGAAATCACCGTAAATCATACTTGAGGACGCAAAAATAAATCTTGGGATTTTGACAAGATTTTTTATAATTTCTAAAATATTTGTTGTACCAACAAGTATACTTGAAATTGCCTCTGATGGATTTTTATTAGAATAATCTGCTAGAGGCAAGTTAGCTAGATGCACAATAAAGTCTGGTTTAATTTTTAAAATAGTATTTTCAAGCTTTTTTTTATTTCTGGTGTCGCCCTTAATAAGTTTGATTTTACTCTTTATTTTTTTTAATCTTTTAACAAAAATTCTCTTATTTTTATTAGGGTCAAGATAATTAAGAAAGGCATCAAAAATAATTACTTGATATTTTTTTTTGATTAAAATTTCTGATAGCTTAGATCCTATTAAGCCTGCTCCACCTATTATTAAAATTTTTTTTTTTTTTCATTAAAAACTAGTTATACCACCTTTCAAACCAAATTGATAAATTTAATAATGCCCATTTAGTGTAATCATTGTTGTAAAAGATTTTTTTTACTCCTCTGTGATCTATAAAATTATATATTTTTTTATTTTTATTTAACAAATATTCACTTGATAGATCTACCATATCATTATTCTTTAGCCATTTATTTATCGGAGCTCCAAAACCTTGTTTTTTTCTATTTATAATTTCAACTGGAATTTTATCTTTAAAAGTTTCTTTCAATAAAAACTTACCAATATTATTGTGATAATGTAAATTTTTAGGAATTTGATAATTTAATTCTAAAATTTCCTTATCTAAAAAAGGTGACCTTAGTTCAAGTGAATTTGCCATAGTCATCATGTCTTTAAAAAATAAAATATCACCTGGTAAATAATATTTTTGATCAAAATTAATATAATTGTCGAATTCTGGTAAATTATTGGTTAGGGGCAAATTTATATTTATTTGGTTTAATCCAAGTTTTTTTAGTGTTGAACTATTGGTAACTGACTTAAGATTAAAATAAGCCTCTAATTCATTTGAGGTAATTTTTTTTGTGTCATAATATTTTTTAAATAAGAAAGCTTTTTTAAAATATTTTTGAGGCAAATATTTATGTATTAAATTTGAGACTCTGTGTGAATTTTTTGCAAAAGACCTATAGTCTTCTATCCTAGAATACCAATTGGAATAACCGCAAAATATTTCGTCTGCTCCATCCCCACCTAAACAAACTTTTACAAAATTTCTAGCTTTTTTAGATAATATGAAGAATGGTATACATGCAGAATCTGCAAATGGTTGGTCGAAAAATTTATTTATCTCAAGAAGATTATCAGAAATTCTGAAGTTACTCTCAAAAAAATGATGATGGTCTGTTTTATATTTTTTCGAAATGAGATCTGAATAACCTAGCTCACTTCTGCTATCATAACCAAATGAAAAAGTCTTTATTTTTGATTTATATTCAGAGGCTACAGATGTGATAATGGATGAATCTAATCCGCCACTTAAAAAAACTCCAACTTCTACACACGCATCTAATTGCCTTTTTACTGAATTATGAATTGCATTTTTTGTTTTATTTTTTAGTTCGATTAAATTTTTTTCACTAAAATTGACTTGATTAATAATTTGATGGCCTGAATGTATCCAGTATTTTTCTTTATTTAAATGCTCATTTTTGCAAGATATGACCTCAGCAGGTTGTAAAGATTTAATATTTTTAAAAATTGTATTTGAAGGGTCTACATGTAAAAAACTTAGATAGTTTGAGATTTGTGAATTGTCAACCTCTGGAATAATTAAGCCTGAGTTTAAAATTGCTTTTAATTCCGATGCAAAAATAAAACCGCCATTAGGCAGAAAACTGTAATAAAATGGTTTTTCACCAAGTCTATCCCTTGCTGCAAAAAAAATTTTAGTTTCTCTATCGTAAAATAAAAAACTAAACATTCCATTTAGTTCATTTAAAATATCTTTTCCATTCTTGCTTAAAAGATTAAATAAAGTTGAAGTATCAGAATTTTCAATTGATTTTAAATTGAATTTTTTATTCAAAGATTTGTAATTATAGATTTCACCGTTAAAAAGTAAAATATTTTTATTATCGTAAAATGGTTGATTTGATTTTTCAGTCAAATCATTAATAGCTAATCTACAAAAACCAAAATTTACATCGCCATCTTCAAAGTAAGATATGTTATCTGGACCTCTGTGAGCTATTGAGAGTATCATTTTTTGGATTACCGAATGACTAACTTTTTTACCAACGATACCTACAAATCCACACATTAAATTAAATATTACAAAATTTTAAATTTTCCACTTTTTGGAAATAGAGAATTAATTTTAAATGAAATAAAACCACTTTTAGCTTTTACAATTATATTGTTATTTTTTTTGAAAAAATCTCCAGGATTGAATAATTGAGATTTCAATCTTACAATTTTACATTTAAAAATTCTAACCTTACTGAACTTATTAATATATGTATATGCTCCAGTATACGGTTTGGTTATTGCTCTTACAAAATTAAAGATTTGTGTACTATTCATTTCATTCCATCTTATTTGATTATCCTCTTCAGTTCTTTGTTTATAATAATTAATATTTCTAAAACTTTGTGTTTTAATTTTCTTTTTGGACCTAATAATATTTATAGATTTCCATAATAATTCTGGATACAGGTTATTTGCTTTTTTATGAGCATCTTTAACGTTTTCATTCTTTTTTAATTCAAAACTTTTTTCTATCACAATTTTACCTGTATCAATTCCTTTTCCTATTTTAATGATACTCAGCCAAATTTTTTTTCTTCCTTTAATGATTTGCCATACCATTGGTGATGCTCCTCTAAAATATGGTAATTTACCTGCATGTAAGTTTAACGTTCCTAATCTTGGGAGTGAAAAAATCTTATTTCTTAATATATATGGAAATCCACAAAGAACATTTAATTCCGTATTATTTTTTTTAATATCATTAATAATTTCTTTATTCAAATTTAAATTATTTACTAATTTAAATTTTATTTTTTTTTTTTTTAAATAATTAATTATTTTTTTATTTAATTTTTTTTTTGCTAGGAAAATAGAATTAATTTTTATTTTTTTCTTTTTTAAGAATTCATAACATTTAATTCCTTTTTCATTATTAAAAAAAAGGGAAACGTTTATTTGATTTTGGTTACTCACGTTCTATACAAAAACAATTTTTATCGACTACTCTAATTTTATTTTTAATATCATATTTGTTAATTTTACCTAACTTTTCTAATTTTTTTTTAATTAAGTTTTTCGAAATACTATTAAATTTTCTCATATTTCGCTTTTTGATTAAATTACTAATTTCATTTAATTTTTTAGTTTTAAATATTTTTATAATCTTTTTTTTAATTCTAGATGAATAAAATTTGTAGCTTTTTTTAATTAATATTTTTTTTAATTTTTTATCTAAAATTCTATGTTCCTCAATAAGATTTAAATTTAAAATTTGATTGCTAATAATTTTATAACTATTTTCTTTTATATTGTGTATATAACGTGAAACTAATTTTTTCTCTAAATTTAAATTTCCTGAATAATTTCTCTTTTTTAAAAATTTTCTAAAAATTTTTTCTAATTCTTCATAGTTTGTAGATAGTTTGCTTATTGCTACTGGTAAATATTGTTCATTAAATTTATCTCTATAGTTAATATGGCAAATAGTTTTTTTATTATTTATTAATGATTCTATTGCAGTAGTACATCCATTATGGATAATGATTTTTGAGTTGATTATATTGTACAATACTGAACTATTATTATCCAAAATTTTTATATTTTTTATATTTTTAAAAAATATCGAATATGTTTTTTTATTTTCAGCTGGGTGTGCCCTTAAACCAAATTTAAGTTTTGGAAATAATTTTGCAAGTTTTTTAATATCAGATAAAAAGGGAATAAAATTTCTTTTTTGATAAATTTCTTGATCTCGTAAAACTTTATTATCTAATGAGTCTGAAAAGGAATTAGTTGCTTGACGAGATAACCAAAATAATATTTCATCTTGAATCGCAATATCTGGATTTGCAGTCCCAAAAGCACAGTTAATTAATACATCTATATTATATTTTTTATTTTTGTAATATGGAGAAAATTTAGTCTTAGCTAAATCAAATCTAGGATTTCCAGACAGAATAAGAGAATTTTTATTTTTAAAATCTTTTTTTAATTTTTTATTAGTATCTTCTCCCCAGATAAATATTTTTGAGGCTAAATATGAATTTTTAGATTGCATTTTATGTCTTGGAAAATTTTTTTCCTCATTTTTACAAAAAATACCACCTTCTTCATCTAAACTTAAAAATACACCTTTTCTTCTATTAAGATTAGCAAAAAATTCTATAGAATTATCTATTCCAGAAGCCAGCCAAAAAAAATAATCATTAATTTTTGATGAAAATTTTCCTAATGATTTCATTTTTCCAATATATATTTTTAATTTTTTTTTTTTAGAAATATGGAGTAACTCTGTAGTTAATATCAAACGACTATCTAGTTCTCTGTTTATCCATTCTATAGGCAAGAAAATATTCACTAATTAATTCTAGTTTGGTTAATATTTAGGAATTTAAATTATAAAGAAATTGCCTCACCAGTTGAGTTATTCAATATAAAATTTATTTCGCATTTTTAACGGGAGTACTACTTTACCGTATTCTTTTTCTTTCCCGTCAATATCTCTTTTCATCCAACACCCATTTTTTATCCACCAAGTCCTTGGATCTCTAAATTGATCACATACCTCATCAAATTTTTGTTCACTCCAGCCTACGTATTCAAGCCATCTTTTAAGATCATTAGATT
>MDTD01008889.1_pt1 | contig 12502 bp, 14 predicted proteins | sample 811221 | NCBI WGS metagenome assembly MDTD01 (sample SAMN05326646, study PRJNA326480) | marine metagenome | isolation source: seawater | place: Pacific Ocean: South West | collected 2011 | reverse complement strand
GCTTCAAGCGAAAAAGACATGCTTGAATTTATTAAACCTCACATTTAATTTTTATTTAAAATATTTCCACAGTTATACAGACTGCCAAAACAAACTATAAGTTTTTTTTCTTTACTACTAATTTTCTTCAGTGAATCATAAAAATTTTTACCTACCTCAGCGTTAATTTCATTTTTTAAAGATATTTTTTGTAGTTTATTTGCCGATAAAGAATTTTTTTCATTTTCAATTGGCATAGTTACAATCTTTTTAAATAGGCCTTTAAATTGTTTAATAAATAAATCTGGTTCTTTATTTTTCATCATCCCCCATATCCCATACTTTGGTAAATTTATAGTTTTAAGGTAATCTGCTAAATTAACGGCATCAGTTGTGGAATGAGCTCCATCTATCATAATCCTCTCATTTTTGAATAGTTTATTTTTAATTTTACCCTTCTTAAGATATTGATAACGACCTTCTATAGACAAAGAGGGTAAAGTTTTTTGAATTATTTTTTTACTAATTTTAAGATCAAGAGCTATTTTTATAGCATGACAAACATTTTCAAGCATTCCTTTAGAATAAATATTCTTAGTATTAAGTTTTATAATTTTATTTTTATCTTTATAGAAAAAAAAATTACCCTTTTTAATTAGATGCCACGTATTAGGATACGTAATATTACTTAAATTATTTTTTAAATAATTTTTAATTTTCCTTAAAACATATGGTGTTTGTTTACCTATATAAATATTAGTAAAGTTACTTAAGTAAGCGACATCCTCTTTAATTACCTCATCTAATGTTTTTTTTTTTAAAAAATTTAAGTGTTGTTTGTTTATATTTGTGCAAATCTGGATAAGAGGAAAATCTATAACATTGTTTGAGTCCAATCTCCATAGGGCACCTGTTTCCATAAAGTTATAATCGGCATTAATTTTAGCGGCATTTATTATATATACTAATGTTATACATTCATAAATTGTTAGGGGAATTTTTAATCTTTTAATTTTTTTAATAGTAGCCTCAATCTCATCATGAGAAAGATTTCTAGTACCCATATAAAATCTTTCATTAATATTTTTTAAGGAAGGCGAAATATGAGCTGTAACGGTTTGATTATTTTCTTTTATAAATGACATTAATGCAAACAAGGTGGTAAATTTTCCTGACTCACCAACTACAGAAATAACATTCTTTAGTTTTCTCTCAGGATTTTTCAATAAACTAAGAGCGAGTTTAATTCTTTTAAGTCCAAATTTTACAGATTTATTAAAATTTTTATTAAGAAGCTTGTAAAGATTTATCGACTTTGACATAAGCTTCTTGTTTAGCTTGAGCCTCAGCTTTTTTCAATAGAACGTTTAATAATGAGCCTATTGCACTATTCAAATATTTTCTTTCAATAATATTGTCTACTTGACCATGATCTAATAAATATTCTGCGGTTTGAAATCCAGTTGGTAATTCTTCACGAACTGTATCTTTTATGACTCTTGACCCAGCAAAAGAAATTGTACTACCTGGTTCTGCTAAAATAAGATCTCCTAAACTTGCCCAAGAAGCTGTTACACCGCCAGCTGTAGGATTGGTCATACATACAATAAATGGGAGATTAAATTTTTTAAGTTCATTAACTCCCAAAGTAGTTTTTGCCATCATCGCTAAGGCTAGACCACTTTCTTGTAATTTTTGTCCTCCTGAGCATGAGAAAAAAATTAGTGGTGTTTTATTTTGAATTGCGTGCGAAACAGCTTGAATAAAAATTTCACCACTTGCGATTCCTACAGCCCCGCCAATAAAAGCGAAGTTTTGTGCTCCTACAGTTACTTCAATATTTTGTATTTTACCTTTAGCAATCATCATTGCATCATGTTGACCAGTTTTCTTTCTAGCGGCAGCTATTCTATCTTTATAAGGTTTTGAGTCAGAAAATTTAATTGGATCATCTGGTGGTGTCCCACATTCAATAATTTCGAACTCTCCATTATCAAAAGTGAGTTTAAATCTTTCTTCGCAACTAATTTTATGATGCAACCCACATTTTGGACAACAATGATAATTTTTTAATAAATCTTCTTTCAAAATTAATTTTCCACATGTACAGTTTGTCCATAGCGTACTTTCCTCTTTTGAGGACCTCTTTTGAAAAAGAGACTTTATTTTTGGTTTAATAAATTTCGATATCCAATTCATAAAATTTTATTTTTAAGATTGTACACAACTTTATCCAACTTTGTGACAGGATTTTGTCTCATTCTGAGCGAATTACTTATAGTTTTGCACAACATACTACCTACTACTAGGCCATTAGCTGATTTTAGGGAATTAATTGTTTTATTTGTTATTCCAAAGCCAATGACTAGATTTTTTTTGGGGTTGATTCTTTTAATACTTTTATAATTTTGAAGTATTTTTTTTGGTGAAACTTTTAATTTTCCACCAGTTGTTGAAAGCATGGAGATATAATAAATCATATCATGAGAGTCTTTAATAATTTTTTTCATTCTACTTCTTGTTGTAGTTGGGGATAAGAGCTGAATGAAATTTATCGCTTTTTTTCTACACTTTTTTGCAAAATTTTTATTCTCTGGCCAGGGTAGATCTACAACTATTAAACCATCTACTCCAACTCTCTTACATTTTATTAAAAAATTATTTTCACCCATTTGATAAATTAAATTATAGTATCCCATCAAAATTAATGGTTTTTTAGGTTTTTCTTTTTTAAATTTTCTTACAATATCAAAAGTTTGATTAAGTGTAATCCCATTTTTTAAAGCTCTATAAGAACTGTTTTGAATTTGACTTCCATCAGCGATTGGGCAGTTATGTACAAAACCAAGTTCACAAATATCTGCATATTTTGAAATTGATTTAAGTATCTTAAGAGAATTGTCTTTATTATTATCTCCAGCAACAGTATAAGTAATTAGAGCAGGTCGTTTCTCTTTTTTACAATTATCAAAAGCTAAACTTATATTAGATTTCATCTTCTGTAATAACCTAATTTTTTTTTAATTATATCTTTATCTTTAATAGAATCGCCACAACTATCAATTATTAAAATTTCAGAACTTTTAAGTTTTGGAGCGATACGAATTGCTTCGGCAAACGCATGAGAAGGTTCTAAGGATGGAGATATATTTTCTAATTTAGAAACTAATTGATATGCTTTTAAAGCATCTTCGTCACTTGCAGATGTATATCTAGCTCTTTTTACATCTTTGAGAAAACAATGTAATGGGGAAATACCAGGGTAATCTAAGCCTGCTGAGATTGATTCAGTTTCTCCAATTTGACCTTCTTTATCTTGAATGACATATTGAGCCGCTCCATGTAAAATACCAATTTTTGAACTATTAGTTAAAGGAGCAGCATGTAATTTGCTTTTTCTTGGACCTCCAGCTTCAACTCCAATGAATTGCGCATTTGTATCCATAAATTCATTCCAAAATCCCATCGCAGAACTTCCACCGCCGACACAGTTTATCAGTTTCAATTTTTTTGGAATTTCTCCAAATTCTTCCTTAACTTGAACCAATAGTTCTCTGGATATCTGTGCAGTACTCCATGCACAAATTTTGATAAATATGTTTGGCCCAACTGTAGAACCCACACACATATGAGTCGTGTCACAATTAGAAACCCAGTATCTCATACATTCGCTTACAGCATCTACCAACGTTTTGCTTCCTGTAGTAACAGGAATTATTTCAGCTCCATTTTTTTTCATAGCCAATACATTAGGGCGTTGCCTTTTTATATCTTTAGATCCCATGAATATTTTACATTTGAGACCAAATTTTTTTGCAGCCATTGAAAGCATTTTTCCAGCGTAACCAGCTCCTGTATCGCCAACTATAAATTTTTTTCCTGACCTCTTTGCTATGAGGCAGTGAACAGTAGCATTGTATATCTTATGCGCACCACCGTTTGCTTCAGAAACGACCTTAGCGTATATTTGTGCTCCATTGAGATAATCTGTTAAATTTTCAAGTTTGATAAATGGCGTAGGGGAACCAATATAATTTTTAAAATAATAGTCCCTTTCTTTCAAAAAACTTTTGTCTTTTCTCAACTTTGCAAATAATTTTGTGAGGTCACCTATCGGCTTTTTTAATGTTTCGGGAACGAAGTTTCCACCAAACTTTCCACCATACATAAAATTTTTATCGTGTTGATCTATGATGGGAACTCCTTTTTTAATTTTTGATCTCATTTATTTTTTCGATAAATTTTTTTATTTTTTGATGATCTTTGTACCCTATTAGTTTATTTGATTCCAAGTTACTCGACAAATCACAAAAGGTAACTCCTAATTTCGCAATATCTTCAATATTATGTTGAGATATTGATCCAGCTAGAGCATATCTATTACCTCTTGGAAGTTTAGAGATTAATCTTTTAGGAAATTCTATTGATTTTTCCATGCCTGGTGTATCAAATAAAATAATATCAGCCTCGTCATAATTCTTATAATTATCGATATCAACTTCCTTTTCAACTTTAATAGCTTTAATTATCTTTAACCCCATCGATTTAATTTTTTTAACTCTTTCTTTTGTCTCAGACCCGTGAAGTTGGATGTACTCAAAATTTTTTAAAACAACGTTTCTAATAAAATTGTCATCTGGATTTACAGTTACAGCTACAAAATTCGAGTTTTTTTTTTTGAAATTTTTTAATTTTTCAACTTCACTTAAATCTATATTTCTTGGGGATTTTTCATAGAATACAAAGCCTAAAAAATTTACATTTAAATCAATACAAAATTGTGTATCTCTGGTTGGTTGTAGACCACAAATTTTAATTATCATACTATTCTAATTCTTTGATTAGTCTGTGTATATTCTTCTTTAAACTACCTTTGATAAGGCTTCTGCCCATTACTAAAGCTGTAGCTCCATTTTTAAAAGCTTGCCGTGGGCTCATCACTCTCTTTTGATCGTCTTTTTTATCTTTAGATAAACGAATGCCTGGTGTAATTATTTCTTTCTTAAAAACTTTTTTAACTATTTTTATTTCTTGTGGGCTACAAACAATTCCGTCCAATTTTGCCTTACTTGCTAACTTAGCTTGATGAAGAACAACTTTTTTCACATTTTTGTTAAAACCTATCTCTTTTAGAGATTTATCTTCTAATGAAGTTAGAATAGTAACACCAATTAATTTTGTCGAGCCAGAAACTTTTTTTGCGGCTCTAATAGCATCATAGCCAGAACTAATATGTATAGTTATATAATTTAATTTTAAATCTTTAATCGCCTTGATAGCTGAAACACAAGTATTAGGTATATCTGCCAGTTTGTAGTCTCCCATAGTGATCTTATTTTTAAGGCTAGCTAAGAATTTTCTTCCATTTTTAGAGTTTAAAAATTCTAAACCAAACTTAAAACCAAAATTTATGTTTGAGTTTTTCGAATCTTTAATTATTTTTCTAATTTTTTTTTGATCAGTCGTGTCACAGGCAATAAAAACTTGAGGCTTTTTCATTCGTTTATAATTTTTTTTAGTTTTTTACTAGCTCTGAATCTTACCTTATTTTTCTCAGGAACATAAATTATTTCTCCAGTTTTAGGATTACGTGAAGAATATTTTTCTTTTATTTTTTTAATAAAAAAGGTTCCAAAACCTCTTATCTCAACTTTTTGATGATTTTTTAATGCTTTTTCAACTGATGTTGAAAAAAATTCTAAAACTTTTTGTAGTTCGAAATTCGAAAGTTCTGGGTGTTTTTCTTTAAGCTTTTTAATTATGTCAGGTTTAGACAATTACTTATTTTTTTTCCTTTTTTTTACCTATAGCTTTTTCAAATATGCCTTTTAGCGTAGCTCCAGATTTAGTAGCTCCTTCACCAAATTTAGCTATTAAAGATTTTTCTTCATCAATCTGTGCGGCTTTTACACTTAATTTAATTTTTCTACCTTTGAAGTCTAATTCAACAATTTTAGCGTCTATTTTATTTCCTGGAGAATAAATTTCTGGTCTAGAGTCAGCAGAGTCTTTTGCTAAGTCTGACTTCCTAATAGTTGAAATTAGTTTTTTTTCTTTATCAATGGTTACTCTGACACCAGTTTTTAATACTTCGTGAATTCTAGTTGTAATTACATCTCCAATTTTTTTATTATTATCGTCAAACCAAGAAAAAGGATCTCTTGTAAGCGCTCTTTTCGAAAATCTGATTTTATCATCTTTTATTTCTATAATCTTAACATTCATGACATCATTTTTTTTATATTTCTTTAAATCTTCTAAATTTTCATCGTAAGATATCTCTTTATAATGTAACATCCCCGATAATTTAGACTCAATCAACTCACCAAAAATTGCCTTATCAGTTATATTTAATATTTTAATTTTTACCTCTTTACCTATTTGATCTTTAATTTTTTCCCAAGGATTTTCTAAAGTAGCTTTGTAAGAAAGGGAAACTCTTTTTGATTCTTTGTCAATATTGACAATTTTAAATTTCACTTTTTGGGATACCGAAAGAATTTTGCTTGGTTTAACATTTCTGTTTGTCCAATCTAATTCAGAATTGTGTATCAAGCCTTCGATACCTTCCTCTATTTTAATAAATGCTCCATAATCGACAATTTTTGTGACAACACCTTCGTAGATTTCACCAATTTTATATTTTTTTTCAATACTGTCGTAAGGGTCTTCTGTAAGGGCTTTGATAGAAGCTGATACTCTATTTGTTTTTGCATCTATTTTTGTAATTTTAACTTTTAGTTTTTGTCCGATGGTTACAAGATCAGAAGGTCTTTTTACTCTCCCATGACTAAGATCTGAAACGTGTAATAAAGCATCCACGCCATTTATATCTAAAAAGATACCAAAATCAGTCGTATTTTTTACTAAGGCGTTTTCAACAATATCTCCTTCTTTAATGTTTTTTAGAGCTTCTGTTATCTCCGCGTTTTTACTTTTTTCGAGTACAGCTCTTCTTGAAACGCAAACGTTCCCTCTATTTTTGTCAATTCGGGTAGCAATAACTTTAATAGGTGTATTCATAAGATGGTCAACTTTTTTAAGAGGCCTTACATCAATCTGGGAAGAGGGCATAAAACAAGGGAGACCTTCAACTGTAGCAATGTAACCGCCTTTGACTCTACCTGTAATATATCCAGTCATTTCCTCTTGTGTTTCAAACACCTTTTCAAGTTTCTTCCATGTTTTCATTTTTCTAGCTTTCTCTCTTGAAATTACAATTTCGCCTTTAAAATTCTCAATTCTTTCTAAGTACACATCAATAACTGATCCAACCTTTAGTTTATCTAATTCTTGGTCATTTTTGAATTCTTCTATTGGTATCATCGCTTCAGCCTTTGCTTTAGCATCTACAACTATGTAGCTTTTGCCTATCTCAGTTACTGTAGCTTTAATTATTTCGTTTTCTTTAAGTTTTCTGTCCTTGAAGTCTTTATCTAATAGATTTTGGAATTCTTTATGTAAAGGATTAATATTTTTTAGTTCTGATTCAGCTGACATTTTTATCTTCTATAAATTTTTCAACATGTTTAATCATTTTTTTTAACATAGCTTGTTTATTTAATTTTCCGGTGTCCACAACTACAGCATTTTTATGTTTTTTTAAAGGGCTATGTCTTCTTTTTTTGTCAGAAATATTCCTTAATTTTAGAGCTTTTTTCACGTCTTTGAAATTTATTTTTAAATTTCTTTTTTTAAGTTCAAGATATCTTCTTCTTGAAGCTACATCTAAATTACATTTGAAGAAGAACTTTACATCAGATTGCGGCAATACTTTCGTTGATGCATCTCGACCTTCTAAAACACAACCTTTATATTTTTTAATAAAATTTTTTTGATATTTTTTTAATATATTTCTTATAGCGAGTATTTTAGCAATTTTTGCACTACCATCTGAAATTTTTGGTGAATGCAAATTTATTTTTGAAAGTTTTTTATAATCAAGAGTTTTAAATTTCTTTTTAATAAAAAAAATTACATTTTTTGGATTATTTTTGAAAATAATATAGCTTGCATATCTATATAAAAGTCCACTTGATAAAAAAGCTAAATGGTATTTTCTTGCAATCATTTTAGCACCAGTTGATTTTCCTGTAGCTGCACCACCATCACATGTAATTTTTAAATTAATTTTTTTTGATTTCAAATTTAGCTCCCAATGATCGCATAATTTTTAAAAATGAAGGGCTTGAAGTAAAAACAGTTTCAAATCCTTTTATAATAGTATTTGCACCTGTTAAAATTCCTAAAATAAAGGCACACATTGCAACCCTATGATCTCCTAGATTTTTAACATATAATTTTTTATTACTTGCATTTAACATCCCTTTACCAAATATCTTCATTTCATTTTTATATAATTTAGATTTGATCCCTAATTGATCTAAAATTTTTTTCATTTCGTATGCTCTAGAACTTTCTTTATTGCTCAAGTCAGAAATCCCTTTAAATGAACTCACGCCATTTGTTAATCCTGCTAAAACAAAAAGAAGAAGATACTCATCTGTTGTTTTTGGATAAAGCTCAGCTTTTGTGTTCATAGGTTTAAGTTTACTTGTTTTAACAACTATATCTCCTCTAACTTCGTTATTTTCTTTTTTTAAATTTATAAATCTTATTTTAGCTTTGTTTTTTTTTAGAATTTCATAAAATCCTGTTCTAGTTGGATTAAGACCAACGTTTTTAATAATGATAGAAGATTTTTGATTTAGTAAAGTTAGAGCAGTAAAAAAAGCAGCGCTAGATGGATCTCCACCAATACTAATATTAATTGGGTATAAACATTTTCTACCATATATCTGAATTTTTTTTAATTTATTTTTACTAATTCTAATTACTTTTTTGTTTTGCATTAATAAGTTTTCAGTGTGATCACGTGAACTTTTATTTTCAATAATATTTGTCATTCCAAAGCTATTTAGGCCAGCAAAAATAACTGCAGATTTTAATTGAGCACTTACTCCTGAGTCGTAATTAATACCAATGGGTATTTCAGATGAGATCATCTTAAGAGGAAATTTATATTTTTTTTCTGGGTAAAAAAAAGCTCCAAATTTTTTCATTAATTCAATTAATTTTTTCATACTTCTTTTATTTAAAGAATGATCCCCCTTAATTTTTACTTCAATATTTGGGGTAGTAGAGAGTATTCCAATTAACAACCTTGCTAGCGTTCCTGAGTTACCAAAATTAAGAGAAGTATTTTTTTTTGCAAAAAAAGAACCTAACCCTTTCCCATGAATAACGTAGGACTGAGGCTTAACTCTTTTTATTTTAGCGCCAAGCTTTCTGCATGTTTGTATAGTGCTTTTTACGTCTTCAGACTCTAAAACATTTCTCACAGTTGAAATATTCTGAGATATTGAACCAATCAAAAAACTTCTAATTGAAAGAGACTTATCAGAGTCGACTTTTGTAATACTCTTAAACGGATTAATCCTCTTATTTATACTTATTGAAAAGCTTTTGGAGTGCATTAATAATTACTAAAACCTGTTCCAAAGTATTTTCTTATAGCTTCTGAATTTTTTAATAATTCTCTTTTAGTCCCTTGTGCAATAATTTGGCCTGAGTCTATCAAGTAATTTCTATCAGTAGTTTCGAAGAGAGTATTTACAGAATGATCTGTCAAAATACAACTAACACCTTGAGATTGAATTTGTAAAATATATTTTTGCATATCTTGTACAACCAATGGATCAACCATTGACCAGATTTCATCGATTAAAACTATTTTTGGACTAGTAATCATTAATCTTGCAAGCGATAATCTTTTTGCCTCTCCACCTGACAAGACACCTGCATTAACTGATCTTAAATGAACTAAATTAAATTTTTCAAGAAGACTCTCAGTTTTTTCTTTTGCTATCTTATCATTTTTCTCATGTAACTGCACGAGCCCATAAATATTATTAAATGTACTTAATGTATCAAACAAACATCTCGTTTGAGGTAAATAACCTAAACCCTGTTTTGATCTCAAATGTATAGGAATTTGATTAATTGATTTTCCATTTATGAAAATATTTCCATTATCTGCGCTTTCGGCTCCTATTGCGATATTGAATAATGTACTTTTTCCTGCACCATTCGGGCCTAGTAAACCAACTATTTCACCAGGAAAAACTTTTAAGGAGAGCTTTTTCAAAATTGGTCGCCCATCAAAAGATTTGCTTATATCTTTTACCTCAAAAACAGGTTTATCTTTTTTAAATTTTAATATTCTAAATCCTTTTTTCATTTTAAATTTACGTTAGCATTAATTTTATTATCATTAAATGAAGCAATATTAAGTTTCTTTTTTTTTATATCAAATAAAAGTTTGTCTGCAAACATTGTGCCTTTAACATCTTTAACTTTTACTTTTCCAGTGATCGATAAAAAGCTTTTTGAGTTAGAATATTCAGCTTGATTTGCTACTAATTCTGATTTCTCATAAATTGCTCTGACATTATCTTTAAAAGTCATATCTAAGGTATTATTATTATATATTCCATTGTTAGACCAAATTTCTAAGATTGTATCATCTTTAAAATAAAAAATCGCTGTAACGGATTTCATTATAATCAATTCTTGATTTGATTTATTGTTCCTCGCTTCTTCCGACCTGATAATATAACGATTCCCAGAAATATCAAACCCAGAGTATTCGATGTTGTAAAAAACATCACCCTTCTGATTTTTATTTTCATTTTGCTGTTTGATTTTTTGTTTAGTTTCAACTGAAACAATCGTCTCGCTGTACGTTTTTTCGTTTTTATAATAAGTAAAGAAAATAATCATAATACCTATTAAGATTAAACTTAATTGAATTAGTAATAATTTTTTCTTTCTATTTGTCATTTAATTCCAGTTTTTAGAAGAGAATGAATATGAATAATTCCTTTCATTATTTTATTTTTTTTCCTGAAATCGTTATCAGAGACAACTGGCAAACAAGTTACTTTTTTTTCATTCATGATACTAAGCGCTTTTGCTGCAGGCATATTTTCATTAACAACGTAAGGATGTTTTGACATAAGTTTTAAAAGATCTTTATTTTCTGAGTTATTTTTAAGTCCCCTTCTTAGGTCTCCATCTGTAATCAATCCTGTTATAAACTTATTTCTTAAAATGACTAATACTCCAAGATTTTTTTGGCTCATAATTTTTAAAGCTTCTTTGTAATTTTTTTTAAAGTTTATCACTGGCATTTTGTTTCCAGTCATCATAATGTCTTTAGCTAAAAGAAGAGAACTACCGATATTTCCTCCTGGGTGAAATACTTTAAACTTTTCTTTAGAAAATTTTTTTTGACTCATTACTGTTGTTGCTAAACAATCACCTAGTAATAATGTGATAGATGCGCTAGTTGTTGGGACCATTCCAGTTACATCAGATTCTTTAACTTTAGGTAAAATTAATTTGATGTCGCTAGCTTTTAATAAAATACTCTCAGGTTTAGATGCAACACCAATAATTTTTATTTTGTATCTGTTTGCGTACTTAAGCATATTAGTTAATTCCGAAGTATTCCCAGAATAAGAAAAAATTATTAAAATATCTTTTTTTTCTATTTGACCCATATCTCCATGTAAGGCTTGAGCTGGGTCACAAAAAAAACTTGGTATACCAACGCTTGAAAATGTTGCTGATATTTTTCTACCAATTAAGCCGCTCTTGCCAATTCCAGCACATATTACTTTACCTTTACAATTTAAAATCAAGTCAACAGCTTTTATGAATGATTTATTAAATGTTTTTTTAACCTTTTTAAGTTCTTTTATTTGGGTTGCTGCTGCTTTTGTAGCTAGTGATATATAATTTGTTTTTTTCATTAATGTTCAAAAATATCTTCTTTAAATCCCTTTTGATCTAACTCTACTCGCGTGTCTAAAAACGACAAACATTTTTCAAAAATATCCATTCTTTTTTCCCTTAAAAGCATTTTTTCCAATTCTAATTTTATTTTATGAAGATAAATTACATCATTAGCTGCATATTCTAACTGTTTGTCAGATAAATCATTTATATCTTTATTCCAGTCACTACTGCTGTGTCTTTTATCTAATACTTTGTTACAAAATTCTTGTACAAGATTTTTAAGTCCATGAGCGTCTGTATAAGTCCTTACTATTTTTGATGCAATCTTTGTATCAAAAATATTTTTAATTTTACATTTCAAAAAATATTCTAAAGCATTTTTATCAAATCTTAAAAAATGCCCTATTTTTTGAATTCCCTCATTCTCTAATACTTTTACTAAATTTGGTGCTTTAAAATTTACTTTGTTCGGCTGGATAATATAGACATTATTTTGTTCATCGCATATTTGGATTAGACTTAATTTATCACGTTCAGGAATTTGAAGTCCGGTAGCTTCGGTATCTATTGCGATACTTTTTTTAAATGAATTTGCGATTTCAGAAGTTATGTCCTCTTTTATCTTAGTTATTTTCATATATAACTCTAAATACCATGAAAAATCAAATTTGCACAATTTTAGGTGGTGGTGGTTTTATAGGGAGATATCTTGTTCGAAATT
>MDTD01065989.1_pt1 | contig 12503 bp, 4 predicted proteins | sample 811221 | NCBI WGS metagenome assembly MDTD01 (sample SAMN05326646, study PRJNA326480) | marine metagenome | isolation source: seawater | place: Pacific Ocean: South West | collected 2011 | reverse complement strand
TAGAATTCTAAAGATGCCACAGAACACCAACCTAAACGTCAATCCATATTTTGATGATTTCGATAAGAATAAGAAGTTCAGTAAAGTCTTATTCAAACCCGGAACTCCTGTTCAAGCAAGGGAACTGACAACATTACAATCAATCTTGCAAGATCAGATTGAGAAATTTGGACAGCATATGTTCAAAGAGGGATCGATTGTAATACCCGGAACTACAAATTATGATGATCAATATTATGCTGTAAAATTAGAGTCTACATTTTTTGGTGTTCCTGTAGAGTCATATTTTGATAAATTAATTGGTTTAGAAATAAAAGGTAAATCATCTGGTGTAACTGCTGTAGTCAAGAGTGTTTTGAAGGCATCAAAGTCCTCTCAAAGTGCAACAACAATATATGTAAAGTATAGAGCATCTAGCGAAAAAGATCAGACTACACAAACTTTTCAGGACGGAGAAAACCTTGTTACTTTATCTGATTTCACTTTTGGTAGCACAACTACCACTGCAGGATCTGATTTTGCTACTTGTATCTTAAGTAATGCGACATTAACAGGATCAGCATTTACTGTTACTGAGGGTGTATTTTTTGCTCGTGGTTCCTTCGTGCAGGTAGATACAGAAACTATAATTTTAGATCAGTATAGTAATACTCCATCATATAGAGTCGGGTTTCAAGTTATTGAAGAAGTTGTAACTGCTGTAGAAGATGAATCATTATATGATAATGCTGCAGGGTTTAGCAACTATACAGCACCCGGAGCTGATAGATTCAAAATTAGTCTAAGATTAATTAAGAAAGCAATAGATAATTTTCAAGATGAGAACTTTATTGAACTTTTCAGGACAAATAAAGGTGACATAAAAGAAATTGTAACTAAAACTGTATATAACAAAATAGCAGACGAACTTGCTAGGAGAACATTTGATGAGAGTGGAGATTATTTTACTGTACCATTCTCTCTTGAAGCTAAAGAAATTCTAAATGATAGATACTCACAATTTGGAGTCTTCTACCCAGAAGAACTTACTGATGATCTTAATACTCCATCTAAAGATCTTGTAGGTATCAAGATTGGACCCGGAAAAGCATATGTCAAAGGATATGAAATAGAGACATATGGTGCAAAATTTGTAGATTCTAAAAAACCAAGAGAAACAGAATTAGTTGAGTCTTCTACAATTCCATTTCAAGCAGGAAACATTATAAGACTTAATAATGTCTATGGTGGTGCTAGTGTTGGTATAGCGACAACAGGATATCTTGATCTAAGAAGTGATAGGTTAGGCACTGACAGAGATGAACCTGCAGGTCAATCTATTGGTAGAGCAAGAGTGTATGATTTCAAACTATCTGCATCAGGGTATCAAAATGCCTCATCTAGTTTTGATCTATTCTTATGGGATATAGAAACAGACACAGAAATTACTCTGAATAATACACTATCAATATCACCACCTGCTCTAATAGAAGGTAAGAGATCTGGTGCGAAAGGATTTTTGAGATCTCAGACTGGAAATATATTGACCTTACATCAAACCGCAGGTCAATTTGTTCAAGATGAATCAATCACTGTTGATGGTATTGATAATGGTAGAATTATTACAAAGGTCACAGAGTTCGGTATTAATGATATACACTCTATTAGACAAGAAGTAGGTGTTCAAACATTTAGTGGTGACACAATCTTAGAACCTAGACTTAATTTTGGTGGGCAGTCATTCAATTTTAGTGCTACTTCAGGTGGTAAGTCAACTGTAACATCAGCATCTAATGAATGGACAGTTGGAATAAAAACAGGTGATATTTTTCAATATAATAGTTCCGGCACTAAACTAAACAGAGTCAAAACTGTATCTGCCACGGGCACAAGTGTTGAAGTAGAAGCAGTTGCAGACGTATCTGGTGTGTGCAGTGGATCCTTACCGGGTGCAATCAGTGTGTCTGGACTATCAGTAGTATCTCCAAAAATAAGAAATCATGAAAGAGCATTCTTATTTGCAGATATGCCTGACAGAAATATAGAATCTGTTGATCTTACACGCTCAGACATATTTGTAAGAGGAGAACATAGAGGAAGTTCAACTAACTCATTAGGAATATTAGATCTACCCACTCTAAGTGGAACAGATTTTGTATATGCACCATTTGATGAAGAAAGATATACAGTACTATATGAAGATGGCACTATCGAACCTCTTACTAATGATCAATTTGAAGTAACTGGTGGTGGTAAGGGGGCAACAATAAGTGGATTATCTGCAAGTAAGAGTAATATTGTTGTGCATGTTACCAAACAAAAGGTAAAAGTCGTAGCAAAAGATAAAGATCTGATACGTTGTGAAAGTATAGTTATAAATGGATCAAAATATACTTATTCAGGTGTATCAACTTCTGTAGGTGATGGATTAACTTATAATCCTGCATATGGTAAGAGAGTTCAAGACAGAGAAATATCATTAGATACTTGTGACGTTGTGAGAATTCGTGCTGTATATGAATCCTCATCTAATGCTGATCCCACCATACCATCACTTACATTCACAGGTTTAGATGGACCTAATTCTGACAACTCAGATCTTATCAAGGGTGAACATGTTATAGGTAAAGTTTCAGGTGCATCTGCATTGATTCTAGGCACCACTGGAACACAATCTGCATTTATTAAGAGCACTAATGAAGGCAACTTTATAGAGGGTGAAGAAATTACATTTACCGAGAGTAAAGTTGGTGGTAAAGTAAATTATGCAACGTTAGGTGATAAAGAGGTAAGTGGAAACTTTATATTAGATAGTGGTCAGAGATTAGAAATGTATGACTTTGGTAGATTAATAAGAAGACAAAATTCTCCTGAACCATCAAGTAGAATAAAAGTATTCTTTGATAAATTTGTAATTAATTCTCAAGATAGTGGAGATCTCATAACAGCAAGTAGTTATGGTGCAGATGTATATGATATTGTTCCAACCTTTATTTGTAGAATAGACGGATTAGAAAGAAGAAACACTGATGCTGTTGATATCAGACCAAGAGTGGCAGATTATTCTGGTTCTTTATCACCATTTGAATTTTCATCAAGAAATTTTTCAGGATCGGGTCAATCAGTTCCTAATGTTCTTGTGTCAAATGAAAACATCACATTTGATTATAAACGTTATATGGGTAGAGTAGACAGACTATTCTTGAATGCCGATTCTACTTTCACTCTCGTTCAAGGACAACCCTCCATGGACCCTCAATTACCAGAAGCAATTGATAGTTCATTTGAATTAGCAGAGATTACATACAAACCATATGTTTATAATGTCAATAGAGACATCACTATTGAAACAAAAATGAATAAAAGATACACCATGAGAGATATTGGTGCTATCGAGAAGAGAATAGAAAATGTTGAATTTGCAACTTCATTGTCATTACTGGAAGCAAAAACTGAATCATTAACAGTTACAGATCCAGACACAGGATTGAATGCCTTCAAGACTGGATTTGCGGTAGATAATTTCAGCACATTTAATTTAGCAGACACATCCATACCAGAATTAAAATATGATATAGAAGAAGGCACTTCTGTAGCAAGGAAGAGGTATGATGCAATCGATCTACTTGTTGGATCTGAATCATTAATTGGTTTGTCTGGTGTTCCCAACAATGCAGTTGATCTTAGATATGCAACTGACTTGGGTTCTCAGAATGTAACTAAAAAAGGATCTAATGTTCTTTTGAATTATACAGAAGTTTTAGAATTTGACCAACCATTTGCAAGTAGAGTTGAAAATATCAACCCTTATGATGTGGTTACATGGAAGGGGAATTTGAAAATAAATCCAACAGAGGATGTATGGGTAGAGAGAGAATTTGAAAGTGAAGATGGTGGTTTTGGTGTTACAGAGGTGATTACAGAAACTGAGGCGATACCGAATCTTAGATCACAGAACATTGAGTTTACAGGATATAGACTAAAACCCGGAACCAAGTATTACAGTTCGTTCTCTAGAACAGACATGTCAGATAATAGAAGTTTGACAGTTCCAAAACTTATTGAAGTGACACCAGTGAAGGGTGCTTTTCAGGTAGGTGAAACTGTAATAGGAAAACTTCTCACTAATCAAAACTCAAATATAGTTCCTGAGATTAGGTTCCGTGTCGCAATACCAAATCATAAAGAAGGTCCATATAATGCCCCAACTTTAGTATACGAATCCAGTCCTTATGACAATGCAGGCATATCATCTTCTTATAGTGATACAAGTACAATTATAAACGTTGATACTGGAAGTTTGAATGAAAAATCTGATGAAAGATTTTTTGGTAATATTGTCAAAGACATGAGACTTGTTGGTCAAACAAGTAATGCAGAGGCACAGGTTAAAACTGTCAGATTGATATCTGATAAATTTGGTGCATTGCAAGGATCACTTCATATTCCTGATAGTAATCCTAATTTTTCAAATGGAAGCAACACGGTTGGTATGAGAGCAGTCAAAGGAGACATACAACAACAACCGGGAGAATTACCAATAAGTGAAGCATTTGCAAACTTCTTCTCTAGAGGAGAGTTAATTACACAAACTACAATAAATCGAGTAGCACCACCACCTCCACCTCCACCACCACCCCCATCTATACCACCAACAAGAAGAAATAGAAGAAGTAGAAATAACAGAAGAGGTGGTGGTAATGACCCATTAGCACAATCATTCTTTGTTACTGATATTCCCGGAGTATTTCTCACATCTGTGGATATATTCTTCTTCACGAAGAGTAATAATATTCCTGTAGAATTAGAATTAGTAGAAGTTGAGAATGGAGTTCCAACAATCAATTCTATTAGTAGTAAAGTTTTAGAACCAAGTCAGGTCAAAACATCTGATGATGGAACGGTGCCGACTAACTTCCAATTTGATTTCCCAGTATATGTTGTTGAGGGTGAATATGCTATGGTTCTCAAAGCAGACACTCAAGAATATCAAGTATGGATATGTCGTATAGGTGAGGATGATATATCCACTAAAGACACTCCCGAACTTGGTAAGGTTGTTATAAGTAAGCAACCATCTCTAGGTTCACTATTCAAATCACAAAATGCATCTACTTGGACTCCATCTCAATTAGAAGATCTCAAGTATAAAGCATACAAAGCTAAGTTTACAACTGATCAAGGTACATTCAAAATGTACAATCCAGAGTTGCAAACTTTTAATGCAAGAAATCTTCTACCTTCTAATCCAATAGAAGTATTTGATAAGAAAGTAACGGTTGGTCTCTCTTCTGATTTGAAGAATCCAAACATTGTTGTTGGAACACAAATCAAACAGAATAATAGAACCTCTAATGGTTTTGTTGAAGGTATACTAGGTGCTGTTGGTGCAGCAGATACTGGATTGAATATTACTAATGCAGGTATTGGTTATTCTAATACTACATTTGGAACCGTAAACTTCACAACTTTGACTGGTAATGGATCTGGTGCAACAGGTATTGTTACTGTGTCAGGTGGCACTGTAGATAGTATATGTGTTCTAGAAACAGGATCTGGATATCAAGTTGGTGACACTGTATCTGCTACACTTGGAAGTAACAATCTTGGTAGAAATTTAGTGTTGACAGTTGGTGTTGTAACATCTACTAATGCACTGAAGTTGACAGGTGTAACTGGACAAGACTTCAACACATCTGAAACAGTTCAATATGTCTCATCAGGAGGATCAACTGAAACTCTTGCATCAATAACTCCAACAAGTGTGACTATCAACTCTGATGAGTTTGATGGTAAACATATTAGGGTTACTCATCCTAATCATGGTATGCATGCCTTTAATAACAAGGTAGAATTGACACGTATTGAAGGAGACAGTATACCAACAAATATCACTGTTGGATATGGTGCTAGTTCTATTGCAAATATTAGTATTGCATCTTCAGCAAACTTCAACATGTTTGAAGGGTCACAGGTATCAACTACAAATCCCGGATTTGCATTGATCGCTGATGAAATTGTTGCTTACACAGGAGTAGGTAATAATATACTTACTGGTATTACAACAAGAGGAGTTGATGGCACAACTACTCAATCTTTCCTACCGGGAACACCAGTTCAAAAATATGAGTTCAAGGGTGTTTCACTTAGAGATATCAATAAAGTTCATAGTTTTGTTGATGTGACAAATTCTATCACAGAGAAGATTGGTTTAGATCATTATTACTTGAAGATTGGTGGCACAAAGACATTTACATCACACTCACTTGGTGGTGGATTGAATGTAAGAGCGTCACAAAATATTCAATTTGAGTCCATGGTTCCAAACTTGAGACACATTTTGCCTGATAATACCACTATGAGTGCTGAAGCAAGAACCACATCTGGTACAAGTATAAGTGGTAATGAAACATCATTCCAAGATCGTGGTTATCAACCAGTAGCAATAAGTGGTAGAACTCAATTTTCTAATCCTCGAATTATTGCATCTAGAGTCAATGAAGTAGACAAATTAGGAGTTTTGCCGGGTGCTAAATCATTTACACTTGATGTAACTATCAGCAGTACAAATGAAAATGTATCACCTGTCATTGATGTCTTTGATAGTAATATCACTGTACAAACAAACAGGGTAAATGCACCAATCACTAATTACATTACTGATAGAAGATCTAACACATTACTTGAAGATCCTCATGCATTCTCATATGTAACATCTGTAATTGAATTAGAGAATCCTGCAAGTTCATTGAAGGTCATTCTTGCTGCATTCAAACCCGGAACTTCTGACATCAGAGTTCTTTATAGATTGAGAAGGACAGATGGTTCTGATATTGAAAAAGTATTTGAACTAATGCCCGGATTCAATAACATCGATATCAATGGTAAAGTTATTGATGGGAAGAATAATGATGGTACATCTGACAGACAAGTAAGTAACAGTCTGGAAGAATTCTTCTATGAACATCAATTCACAGCGAATAATCTTCCTCAGTTTAGTGGTTATCAGATCAAGGTCGAATTAATTTCAACCAACCAAGCAGAATCACCACGTTTACGTGACTTCAGGGTGATCGCTTTAGCATAGTGAAATTTCCATCTCTTTTTGAATTGTTGAAAAAGTTTCGTCTTCCCAATAAAAAAATATGGAAAGACGCTTTGAAAGTAAATCGTTGGCCAGTCGTATGGTGGGACGAAGAAGTAGAAGCAAGAAGGAAAAAAGAGGAACTACGTAAAAAGCGAATCAAATCCTTATATCCTAGTAATGGCAAAAATGATTAATGCATGGAGTCTAGCAGCAGAAGTTCTTGAGGGAACTTTAGATGAAACTTATCCAATTATGAAAAAAGCACCTATCAACGATCGTGACGATCTAAAAAGAGATCTGAATAATGGAGCGATTGTGAACACAGACACCGTATATTACGAAAAATATATGGCAGAAAAAAAGAGAGTCAGATCTCAAAATAATGAGATAACGGAGTTGAGAGCAGAAATAGAACTGCTCAAGGCGATGATACGTGATAAATATTAATAGTTATAAGGTATAATGGCAGTTCCAACAGTCAATCTAGTAATTGAACAGGGTGCTGACTTCTCAAGAACTTATTCTTTGAAGAAGGCAGATAATACTCCATTGGATCTTACTTTTTATACCTTTGAAGCAAATATGATCAAGAGTCGTTCTTCCATCCACAGAGGTATGGCAGGGAACATGATCAGTATGGGCACTACCTTTGGCAACACTCCTACAAACGGACAACTTACTGTATCAATTGCAGCGACAATGACCACAGTAGGTATTCTGACATCAGGAAGATATGATTATGATATTGTTATTAAGAATATTAATAGTAATTTAAAGACAAAGGTAATTCAAGGTCAAGCATTAGTAAATGGCACTGCTATCTAATGAACGAAGATATCAAAGTATTTGTAGTCGAATCAAGTGCTGATTTCGTCGCGTCTATCACGGTAGATGACAATAATGTGGCAGATACAAATCTTACCGGTGATGGTGTTGGAGACCTTATTGTACAATTTGTAGGTTCTGGAGCAGGAGTAGGAACAGTGTCAAATCTAAGAGATCTATCAGATGTAGATTCAACACCCGTGCCTTCGGGGTCATCTGCAGGAGACAAGTTTGTATTGACGTATGATGCATCAAATAATAGATTTACGTTCGTAAACCCCGATGCAGTGATTGACAGTGCAGTTGGAGTCGGAGCAACTTATCCATCCCCTGTAGGACTTTCCACACAAACAATTGATTACCTTGATACAGCATTAGACGATAAGATAGATTTAGACGCAGGAACCTTTTAGCGATAAGTATTAATATTAATAAATAGAGAAAGAGAAATAATACACATCTTAAAAAAACATGGGAGCTCCTGTTTTACAGTTTAAGAGGGGTCAGTTCTCAAATCTACCGGGTCTACGTGCAGGTGAACCGGGATTTACGACTGACAAATTCGACCTCTATGTGGGAATTGATTCCACGACATCAAGTAATAAATTTTTTGGATCACATCGTTATTGGAACAGAGAAACTACGACGGTAGGTTCTTCTGTCAGAGTAGTTGAAGGAAGTAATAATGGTTCAAACTATATTGAATTAAAATCACCAAATTCACTTGCACAAAACGTTACCTATACTTTACCTGCAACAGATGTAGCGAACGGTATTTTAGTAAGTGACGGATCAGGAAATTTATCATATACAACAACAGTTACAGGATCTGGTTCAGGTTTATCAGCAGGATCAGTACCTCTTTCATCTCTAGACATCGATGGTGGTACAGATATAGGTGCTGCTATAACTGACTCTGACGAGTTTATTGTAGATGATGGTGGCGGTGGTACTAACAGAAAAACAGATGCTTCAAGAATCAAGGACTACGTTCTTGGTGGTGGACAAGGTGCTAACTTTAGTGCTATAAATGTATCTGGTATTGGTTCAGTTGCATTTGCAGATGTAACTCAATTAAAGGTATCTGGTGTTTCTACATTCACAGGTACAGTTGATGTAAACGGAGCAATCGATGCTGACGGTGGAGCAAACATCGCAGGCGGTTTAGTTGCTAACTCAGCAGCAATCTCTGATCTTACCTCTGGAAGAGTTGTTCTTGCAGGTACTGCAGGAGAGTTAGAAGACTCAGGAAACTTAACATTTAATGGTACAACACTTGCAGTAACTGGTTCACAGACAATCAGTTCTAATCTAACTCTTACTGGTAATGCTGACTTCAATGGAAACTTAGACGTTGATGGCACAGCAAACCTAGATGTCGTTGACATTGACGGTGCTGTTGACATGGCATCATCATTAACAATAGCGGGTAATATCGACGCTAATGGAGATTTAGATGTAGACGGAACTACAAATTTAGATGTTGTAGACATTGACGGTGCTGTTGACATGGCAACCACCCTAACAGTGGGAGGTAATGTAGACTTTAATGGTGATTTAGACGTTGATGGTACAACAAACCTAGATGCTGTTGACATAGATGGTGCTGTTGACATGGCAACCACTCTAACCGTTGCAGGTCAAACAGATCTAAATGGAGATATAAATTTAGGAAATGCAACATCTGATACAATCACTCCAACAGGTAGATTTGATGCTGCTCTTGTGCCTGCTACTGACGGTGCAATTGACTTAGGTACATCAGCACTAGAGTATAAAGATCTATTCATTGATGGCACTGCTCATATCGACACATTGGATGTTGATGAGAATGCAGGAATCATTGGTAACGCAACAGTTGGAGGCACACTTGGTGTCACTGGTGATGCAACATTATCAGCAGACCTCGATGTCACTGGTGCAGTTACTGGTAGTTCATTCAGTGGATCTGGATCAGGACTAACTGCAGGAACTACACCAATTACCACTCTTGATATAGATGGCGGTACAGATATTGGTGCTGATCTAGTAGACGCTGACTTGATCGTAGTTGATGATGGAGCAGGCGGTACAAACCGTAAGTCTGCAATGTCTAGAGTCAAGTCTTATGTTCTAGGTGGTGGATCAGGTGCTACATTCGCAGCAATCAATGTTACTGGTATAAGCACTTTAGCATTTGTTGATTCAACTCAACTCAAAGTATCTGGTGTTTCTACATTTACAGGTACAGTCGATGTCAATGGTGCTATTGATGCTGATGGTGGTGCTAATATTGCAGGCGGTTTAGTTGCTAACTCAGCAGCGATTTCTGATCTAACTGATGGAAGAGTTGTTCTTGCAGGCACATCTGGAGAACTAGAAGATTCAGGAAACCTTACATTCAACGGATCACAGTTAGGTGTAACTGGTACTGTAAATGCTTCAAGCACAGTTACTGGTTCTGCATTTCACACAGGTGCTGAAGGATCTGCAATCAGAGTTACTTCAAATACAATCTCAGGTCCTGCAACAATCACTCTTGACCCTGCAGGGGTTGGTGATAACACAGGTAAGGTTGTAATCGCGGGTGACTTCCAAGTAGACGGTACAACAACTACAGTTAATTCTACGACTGTTGAAGTTACTGACAAAAACATTCTAATTGCAAATGGTGCTGCTAATGATGCTGCTGCAAATGGTGGTGGTATTACAATTGAATCTGGTGAAGGCAACAAGACATTCCAATTTGAAGCAACAGGTGATAACTTAGGATCTTCTGAGAACCTAAACATTGCATCTGGTAAGGTATTCAAGGTAAACAACGTAGAAACATTGAGTGCAACTACTCTTGGATCTGCTGTTGTAAACTCTTCTCTTACTAATGTTGGAACTCTAACTGCACTTACAGTTTCTGGAAATGCATCTATTGAGGGTAACGTAGATCTAGGAAACGCAACAAGTGATACTATCACTGCAACAGGTCGTTTTGATAGTGACCTTGTTCCTTCAGCAGATGGCACAAGTGACCTTGGTACATCTGATAACGAGTGGCAGGACCTATTCATAGATGGAACTGCAAAGATTGATACTCTTACTGTTGATGAAAATGCAGGAGTCTCAGGAAATCTAACTGTAACTGGTGGTTCCACATTCAATGGTAATGTAGATATAGGAAACGCTACTAGTGATACTGTTACAGTAACAGGTCGTTTTGACAGCGATCTTGTCCCATCAACAGACGGTGCAAGAGATCTAGGAACATCCACTTTAGAATGGAATAACTTATTCTTAGATGGAACTGCTCATGTCGATACATTAGATGTAGATGCAAACGCAGGTATCATTGGAAACGCCACAGTTGGTGGTACACTTGGTGTTACTGGAGAATCAACTCTAGCATCTGCTACAGTGTCCGACCTAACATCAGGTCGTGTTGTATTAGCAGGCACAGCAGGTGCCCTTGAAGACAGTGGTAATCTTACATTCAATGGTTCACTTCTAAATGTCACAGGTCGTATTACATCCTCTGGTGCAGTCAACGTAGATGACACCACACAATCATCCAGTAACACAACTGGTGCTTTGATTGTTGATGGTGGTGTTGGTATCGCCAAGAATGCTCATGTCGGTGGAACACTCGATGTTGATGGACAAATCACAAGTGCTGCACCACTTAGAAACTCAACTGGTGGAGGATTGATTGCAGGAGTTGGTGTACACAGTACATCTTCTGCAGGTCTTGTAACTGCATTCAAATTCAGAGGAACAGGTCTAGAGAACTTTATTGTTGAAGATGGCATTGCTGACATTGTTGTAACTGGTGTTGCTGCTTCCACATTCACAACTCAACAAACTACAGTTGCTACTGAAGGACAGACTGCTTTTACAGTTTCTGCTAGTTACACAAACGGATTTGTAGATGTATATCTAAACGGTATTCGTCTTATCACAGGAACTGACTACACAGAAACAAATGCAAGCACAATTACTCTTGCATCAGGTGCTACTGCAGGTGATGAAGTTTCAACTGTATCTTGGAAAGAACTTGGTGATCTCATTCACGTTCAATCACTAAAGACTGCTGCTGATCTAACAGTAACAGGAGTTGCAACTGCAACCGGTGGATTTGTTGGAGACTTGACCGGTGACGTTACTGGTAATGCAGACTCTGCTACAGTGGGTACAACTATCACAGTTGCTGATGAGTCATCAGACACAACATGTTTCCCATTATTCGCTACTGCTGCTACTGGAAATCTTGGAGCAAAGAGTGGTTCTAATCTTACATTCAACTCTAATACAGGTGCTCTAAGTGCTACTTCATTTGCTGGATCTGGTTCTGGATTGACTGCAGGAACTACACCTATTACAACTCTTGATATAGACGGTGCTACTGATATAGGTGGAGACATTGCAGATGCTGATCTATTCATTATTGATGACGGTGCAGGTGGCACAAACAGAAAGGTTACCTTTGAAAGACTATCTGAGAATATCTTAGGTGGATCTAGCGGTGCTACATTCGCTGCTGTAAATGTTACTGGTATTGGTACATTCGGTGGAATAATCGATGGTAACGGTGGTGCTAACATCTCAGGTGGTGCAGGTTTAGTTGCTTCAACTGCAAAGGTAT
>MDTD01056993.1_pt1 | contig 12503 bp, 7 predicted proteins | sample 811221 | NCBI WGS metagenome assembly MDTD01 (sample SAMN05326646, study PRJNA326480) | marine metagenome | isolation source: seawater | place: Pacific Ocean: South West | collected 2011 | reverse complement strand
AGGGCGAACGACGGGAATCGAACCCGCGAATGCTGGAACCACAACCCAGTGCCTTAACCACTTGGCTACGCTCGCCTATTTGCAACTACAATTAATAATACCATAAGCTATCGTATTTTTGTTAAGCTTCAACAATTCTCTCGAAGATTCCCTTCTTTCGTCATGTTTTTATACCGGTCAATTGTAGGTTTTGGGCCCAACAATTAGCTATAAAAAATCTTTTTAAATTTTGTTGACTAATATTTAGTGTTAAAAGATTTTCCCTCATCTCGACTGATTTTGACATACGACGCCAAAGGGTTAAATAGTCTCTTGAAAAAGCACCCTAACGTGAACCTATATACGGAAACAATACTGATTGTTGATAATGATGAGAATACAAAACAAATCTTAGAACGTCGATTAACAAAACTGGGTTATAGACTTTTTTTTGCGACAACAACGAAACATGCGTTCGAAATCTTTTGCCAAGAACAGCCTGATTTAGTTATTTTAGAACTTAAGTTAGACAGATCTGATGGTCTTGAATTAAGTTGTTTGATTCGTGAACATTCACAAACGCCAATAATTATATTAACTTCTTTGAAAGCGAGAGCCAACCTTCTATTGGGGTTTGAAATAGGTGCTGATGACTATTTGACAAAACCCTTTTTCCCGAAAGAGTTAGAGATGAGAATGCGCTCGATTTTAAGGCGTTCAATTTCCGTAAGACCCGTCCAACAAATAAAACGTGAATCCGCTCAGAAAATTTTTAAATTTGGAAATACAATTGTCGATCTAAACAAACAAGAAATTTGGAAGGGCAATTTAAAAATTACATTAACTACCTTAGAGTGGAAAATCTTAAATTTATTAATTGATAATGCGGGGGTAGAATTATCACGCCAGTTAATATTAGATAATGTTTGGGGATACACCCCGTCCCGGGATATTGATACCCGTATTGTGGATGTTCACATCTCGCGTCTTCGAGCAAAATTGGAAGTAACACCAACAAACCCTGACTTAATTTTAACCGTTCGGGGGGTAGGTTATACATTCCAAAATTATCTTTAACTTATACAGTCTTCTTAATCGCCGTCTAAGTGTTAGAAATATACATATTTATAAACTACGCCTACCCAAATTGTAAAAACCTGAACTACATACTATATACATGGTTAGCATAAAGAAAAATGTCTATAAATATCTTCTGCCTAATTTACTAGAAACTCAACGAATAAGTTATTGTTGGTTTTTAGAATTAGGCTTTATTCAAGAACTAGAGAATTTTTCCGCAATAAGAGATTATCTCGATGAGTTGGAATTAAATTTATCGGCAAAGTTCTATAAAATTCGCCACCCTAAGTATAGTCTTGCGGAAGCTAAGCGTCGCGACACTACGTATAGTGTTCGTATTTATACCCTTGTACAGTTAGTCTATTTAAATAATTTGACGCAAACTACTGAAAACGAGGTTTTACTTTGTGATATTCCGTTGATGACTAATGAAGGGACCTTTTTAGTTAATGGTATTGAACGTATTATTATTAACCAAATTGTTCGAAGTCCTGGAATTTATTACAAAACCGATACCGATAAACAAAATTATCGTTTTTATACTGCGAGTCTAATTTCCAACCGCGGTACGTGGGTAAAGTTTGAAATTGATAAAGATGACTATATCCACGTAAAAATTGATAAAGCAAAGAAAATTTCTGCTTATATTTTTTTAAAAGCCGTAGGCTTAACTGATCAAGATATATTTGATCACCTTAAACATCCTGAATATTTCCAAAAAACGTTTAAAGAATACGAATCAATTTCTTTAGAAGATACCTTTTTAGAAGTTCATAATAAATTACGCCCAGGGGAACCCGCAACATTTAAAGCAGGCCAACAAATATTGTATTCACGTTTCTTTGATCCGAAACGTTATGATCTTGGTCGTGTTGGACGTTATAAGATTAATAAACGCCTAAACCTAGATATTGAGAAAAATATCCATATTTTAACGGCAAAAGATGTTCTTTATATTGTTGATGAATTAATTAACTTCCGCTTAGCCCCTACGGTAGAAGATGATATTGACCATTTAGGAAATCGCCGAATTCGTTCGGTAGGGGAATTATTACAAAATCAAATACGTATTGGATTAAATCGATTGGAGCGTATTGCTCAAGAAAGAATGACAATCTGCGAGCAAAAATATTTACGTGTAAATGTTTTAGTTAACCCCAAGCCGCTTGTTTCATCAATCCGTGAATTCTTTGGGTCAAACCCTCTTTCACAATTTATGGATCAAACAAACCCTTTAGCTGAATTAACACATAAACGAAGATTATCGGTATTAGGTCCTGGTGGTATTACTCGTGACCGGGCTGGATTCGCAGTCCGCGATATCCATCCAAGCCAGTATGGTCGAATATGCCCGATTGAAACCCCTGAAGGTCCTAACGCAGGTTTAATTGGATCTCTCTCAACATACGGCCGAGTTAACTCTTATGGATTTATCGAAACTCCGTTTTATAAAGTGGAAGAAGGTAAAGTATTGCAAGATTCCTTTCCTCTTTATTTAGATGCAACTGTGGAAGACAAATATCGTTTAGCTGCCGGAGATTTAGAAATAGGGCCTGATTCTGTAATTAAAAATCACAACGTTCCTGTACGTTATCGTCAAGAACTTGTTAGGGTATTAGCAACTGAAGTTGACTTTATCGCCGTATCACCAATCCAAGTAGTGTCATTAGCCACAGCACTTATACCCTTCTTAGAGCACGATGATGCAAACCGTGCATTAATGGGTTCAAATATGCAAAGGCAATCGGTACCATTACTTTATCCGCAAGCTCCTCTAGTTGGTACCGGATTAGAAGGTCAAACCGCAAGAGATTCTGGTATGACCGTACTAAGTATTTGTTGTGGTAAGGTAACCCAGATTAATGATAGTAAAGTACTGGTTAGAGATAAAAATCGTACAATTTTTACCTATAACCTAATTAAATACCAACGTTCGAACCAAGATACATGTATTAATCAACGCCCACTCGTTTCGGTTAATGAAAAAGTAACTATTGGCCAGGTTATCGCGGATGGGGCTTCAACAGAAGGGGGCGAATTATCGGTTGGGCAAAATATCCTCATTGCTTATATGCCTTGGGAGGGTTATAACTATGAGGATGCTTTTGTTATAAGTGAACGTTTACTATACGATGACTTGTACACTTCATTACATATTGAAAAATTTGAAATTGAAATACGCCAAACTAAGTTAGGAATGGAAGAAGTAACGCGGGATCTTCCAAATGTTAGTGAACATTCAATTCGCAATTTAGATAATAATGGTGTTGTTAAAATTGGTACTTGGGTTGATTCGGGAGATATTCTAGTTGGAAAATTAACTCCTAAAGGGGAATCTGATTATCCGCCGGAAGGAAAATTACTTCGTGCAATTTTTGGAGAGAAATCAAGGGATGTAAGAAATACCTCGTTAAAGTTACCTCATGGTACTTGTGGTCGTGTTTTAGATGTTAAAATTTTCTCGAGGAGTAATCGAGATGATCTCCCACCTGGAACCGATGAAGTTTTAAAAGTTTATATTGCGCAAACGCGTCGAATTCAAATTGGTGATAAGATGGCAGGCCGTCATGGAAATAAAGGTATTATTTCAAAAATTTTACCACGACAAGATATGCCATATTTACCAGACGGCACCCCTGTTGATATCCTTTTAAACCCATTGGGTGTACCGTCCCGTATGAATGTTGGTCAATTATTTGAGTGTCTTCTAGGATTAGCTGCGGATAACCTAAATGTGCGTTTTAAAGTTGTTCCTTTTGATGAAATGCATGGCGAAGAAGCGTCGCGAGCATTAGTTAATAAAAAGTTAAAAGAAGCTGCTGTTACTAAAGATTGGATCTTTGCTGACCAGCACCCAGGTAAAATGGTCTTACGAGATGGTCGGACAGGGCAAAACTTTGAGAACCCAATAACAGTCGGTTGCGCTTATATGTTGAAATTAGTGCATTTAGTAGATGATAAAATTCATGCTCGTTCAACTGGGCCATATTCTTTAGTTACCCAACAACCATTAGGAGGACGGGCTCAACAAGGTGGTCAAAGATTAGGAGAGATGGAAGTTTGGGCTCTGGAAGCCTTTGGTGCAGCTTATACCTTACAGGAATTATTAACTATTAAATCTGATGACATGCAAGGACGTAATGAAACGTTAAATGCAATTGTTAAAGGTTTACCAATACCAAGACCAGGTATTCCAGAATCTTTTAAAGTGTTAATGCGAGAGTTACAAGCCTTATGTTTAGATGTTGCTACATATAAATTAGATGTATATCAAAATAAAGGGCTACAGGACTATGAAATCAATTTAATGGGAGACACACCAGATACTTTTGAAAAACAATTTAGTTAACGTAGCTTAAATTTATGTTCCAAACAGAAAGATCGTTTGATTATGTCAAAATTAACTTAGCATCGCCTAGTCGAATTCGAGGTTGGGCCGAACGTGTCCTACCGAGTGGAGAAAAAGTCGGTGAAGTTACAAAACCAGAAACAATCAATTATCGTACACTTAAGCCAGAAATGGGTGGTTTATTCTGTGAACGAATTTTTGGGCCTGTCAATGATTGGGAATGTCATTGCGGAAAATATAAACGAGTACGGTATAAAGGAATTATTTGTGAAAGATGTGGAGTCGAGGTTATTGAGTCGAATGTTAGACGTCATCGAATTGGCTTTGTCGAATTAGCATCCTCTGTTACTCATGTGTGGTATGTTAAGGGCCGACCAAGTAAAATAGCTCTAATTCTAAATATTTCATTAAAGGAATTAGAACAAATTGTTTACTTCAATTCTTATGTTGTTTTAGATCCAGGTAAAAGCGGTGACCTCGCATATAAACAATTACTTGTAGAAACCGATTGGCAAGTCTTCGATGCCACAAAAACAGACACAAGTGATATTGAAATTGGGATAGGGGCAGAAGCTATTAAAACTCTGCTAACGAATCTTGATTTAGAGACGGAGTCGCGGGAATTAAGACTTTTAATTCCGTCGGCAAAGGATCCAGATAAAGAAAAACTAATTAAACGGCTGCGTGTTATAGACCAATTCATGGCGTCAGGTTCAGATCCATCTTGGATGGTGTTAGATATTATTCCCGTATTACCACCAGATTTACGACCCATGGTACAATTAGACGGTGGACGTTTTGCTACTTCGGATCTCAATGATTTATATCGTCGAGTTATTAACCGTAATAATCGTTTAGCCCGTTTACAAGAGATTATGGCGCCGGAACTAATTATTCGGAATGAAAAACGAATGTTACAGGAAGCTGTAGATGCTCTTATTGACAACGGTAAACGTGGTCGTGCTGTCTTTGGTTTAAATAATCGCCCATTAAAATCTTTATCAGATATCATTGAAGGGAAACAAGGACGTTTTCGTCAAAATTTATTAGGAAAACGAGTAGACTATTCTGGTAGATCTGTGATTATTGTTGGTCCTGAGTTAAAGTTAAACCAGTGTGGTTTACCTAGAGAGATGGCTATTGAACTGTTTCAACCATTTGTGATTCACCGTTTAATCTATGAAGGTCTTGTTAACAATATAAAAGCTGCTAAGAATATTATCCAAAATAATGAGACTCTAGCTTGGGAAATTTTAGAACAAGTTATGTCGGGGCACCCAATACTTTTAAATCGTGCCCCTACATTACACCGTTTAGGTATTCAATCCTTTGAACCGATACTTGTAGAAGGACGTGCTATTAAACTTCATCCTCTGGTATGCCCTGCTTTTAATGCTGATTTTGATGGAGACCAAATGGCTGTCCATATTCCCCTTTGTTTAGAAGCCCAGACAGAAGCTCGTATGCTAATGCTTGCTCCAAATAATTTTCTATCCCCAGCAACTGGTGAGCCAATCTTAACACCAAGCCAAGATATGGTTTTAGGCTCGTATTACTTAACGGCTAATAATCCAACGGAACAAACGCCCACAGACCAATACTTTTCTAGTTTCGACGATGTTATCATTGCGTATAAACAATCTGTTCTCCAGTTACACACGTTTATTTGGGTGCGTTGTAATGATTCCAATTTTGATCTAATGGATTTACAAACAAATCCGAACTTTGTGGAACAAAAAGTGGGCAATCGTTTTATTTATACGACCCCTGAATATCAAATTAAAAAAGATTTAGAAGGACATGTATTGCAAGTGTATCTAAAAACTACACCGGGCCGTATTCTACTAAATCAGTCCTTCGAAGAAAATTAGGTTTTTGAGGATTTAACGGATTTAAATTAAAGATGGTTACAAACGAAAATACGAAACTTGACTTCGCTAATGAAGTAATTAATAAGAAAAAGTTGCAGCGGTTAATGTATCTAACTTTTCACAATTATGGAGTCATAAGGTCTTCATTAATTGCTGATAAGGTTAAGAATCTAACCTTCCATTATGCAACCATGTCAGGTATTTCTTTAAGTATTGAAGATTTACGAGTACCTTCTCGAAAACGCACATTAATTGGTTTAACGACAAATGAAGTTGATACTACGGAACAAAATTTCAGTAGTGCTAATATTACGACCGTGGAACGTTTCCAAAAGGTAATCGATATTTGGAACAACGCAAATAACACATTAAAAGATGAAGTTTTGACGTACTTCCGAGAAAGTGACCCGCTAAACCCGCTATACATTATGGCGTTTTCCGGTGCGCGTGGTAATATTTCCCAGGTGCGCCAGTTAGTTGGGATGCGAGGTTTAATGGCTGACCCTCAAGGTCAAATTATTGACCTTCCTATTAAGAGTAATTTTAGAGAAGGTTTAACAGTTACAGAGTATATTATTTCCTCTTATGGTGCACGTAAAGGTCTTGTTGATACAGCACTACGTACCGCAGATTCGGGTTATTTAACTCGCCGTCTAGTCGATGTAGCACAAGACATTATTGTTCGGGAGGAAGATTGTATCACTTATTCAAGTTTATCCTTAAACGACTTATTTAAAAAATATAAAACCGACCTTTCATTAGAAAATCGACTTATTGGTCGCTTATTAGCGAAACCTCTTACGATTCCGGAAGAAAATTTAGTCTTTCCTATAAATACAGAAATTGACACAAGTGTTGTCAGTAAAATTCAAAAATATAATATTGAAGATGTTGAAGTTAGGTCACCCCTGACTTGTGATGCGACTCGCTCCGTTTGCCGAAAGTGCTATGGTTGGCATTTATCATATTCCCGACTAATTGACCTTGGGGAGGCTGTAGGTATTTTAGCTGCCCAATCAATCGGAGAACCTGGAACACAATTAACAATGCGAACTTTCCACACTGGTGGGGTGTTCTCTGGTGATTTAACAAAACAAATTCGAAGCCCGTTTTCTGGGACTTTAAAGTATGAGTTAGCAGATAAAACTTCTCTGGTTAGAACTATTCACGGGGAAAAAGGGTTTTCATTAAATGAAGCAGTACAATTAAGTATTGAGAATCAAGACGGTACTATTTGTACACTGGATCTTCCTAAAGGCGCTATGTTATTAGCTAATAATTTACAGAAGGTTTATTGCAACCAGGTAGTTGCTGAAATTAAAAAGGACGCAAATCTTGTTTTAGAAGAAGATCGTAAAGACATTTATACTGAGGTCTCTGGTGAAGTATTTTTGCAGAATGTAAATTTAGAAGAAAGCGTCGATGGTGAAGGGGCCACTAAAAAGATTAGTAAAAACACTGGTTTAGTTTGGGTTCTTTATGGAAATAAATATACACTTCAAGGTTTTTCGAAGTTAGACGTTCAAGTTGGGCAACAAATTCATTCAAATGATACCATTGCAAGCCACCGCATTCGCAATAGACATTCTGGAGTAGTTAGCTATCAAAACCTAGCTGCTAAAAATGAAATAGAAGTTATTAATGCTTCAATGATGGTAGCAAACGGAACCATTGTTCAACCCTCAAATACATCTGATAACTTAAAGTTGCAGGTTGCTGGAACTGACACAACATTCCACATGCATGTAAAAAACAATGATATTTTGACACATGGTCAAACTATTGCGTGTTTAGAAGAAGAAACTTATAAAACACAAACCGGGGGGATTGTCTATTACTCGACAGATTTAGGTAGTACGAAAAAGAAACGAAGTGCCAAACGAATTTTTACCGGATCCCTGTATTGGATTCCTGAAGAGACACATCAATTGAGTTCAACTGATATCGAAAGTCTTAAAGTTAAGAATGGGGCTTATGTTTCAAAAGATACCGAATTATTACCAAATCTAAAAACGAGCCTTAGTGGTTTTGTTCAGATTGATACTGAGAATTCCGAGTTAATCCTGAAACCTGGAGAGTTATATCAAACCCAAAACAATTTACTGAATGACGGAGAGCGTGAAAGTCGGTTTGTAAATCAAGGTGATACGCTTTTTTCAGATTTAGTTGTTCAAAAATTATCTTACCTCGAATTTATTAACTATCACGGGGTTGAATACATTTTGTTAAGACCGGTACAAGTGTTTCAAGTGCCTCAAGAAAAAGGATTTAATCTGAAGTACCGTTTTTTACCTCATTCGAAAAAACGTAATATTGCTTTTCGTACTGTAAAGCGAATTTTTTACAAGGATGGGGAAAAGATTAAATCTGCTAAAGGTGGAGTTGATCTATTACAAACCTTCTTAGTTTCGGATATCAAAACTAAGGGTGCAGCGTTACAAACAAAAGTGGAATATATTCCAAGTCTTGATTTTGATCCTGCCGTTCCCACGTATAATCTCCAAATAACGACATTTGAACAAATTAGAATTCCACGCAGCAATGCGGGATCAACCCTTGATCAAAATTATCTAAAATGTATTGTCCGCCAGAATCAATACGTAAGTCCAAACACAATTCTTGCAAAATTAGAGATGTTAGCGGAGACATCCGGAAAATTAGCCGCGGTGAATTATGGTAATAACATAGAAATGCTTGTTCTCAAGGAAACTGATATCAAAACTTGCGTCTATGATTCTAGTGCTGACCAACTTTTGATCCAGCAGGGTGATCTGGTCCGAGTAGGAACATTCTTAACCCCAACCCTACGTTCTAACTATTCAGGGCAAATTTATGCCATTGATGGAAATACCATTTTTATACGATTAGGGCGACCGTATCTAATATCCGCAGGAACGGTTCTACGTGCAGTCAATAAGTCTCTGGTCGAAAGATCGGACATGTTAGCGACACTAGTTTACGATAAATTAAAAACCGTTGATATTGTACAGGGTTTACCAAAAGTAGAAGAAATCTTAGAGGCGAGAAAAATTAAAAATGGTTGCGTATTAGCACCTACGGAAGGTAAAGCTTATCTCAAAAATACAAAAATTGAAATTGTTAAATCACCAGGTGAAAAAGTTACAGTAGATATCGGTGCGAATACAAAAGTTAATTTCAACAATGGAAAATATGTTAGCTTCTTAGATCAACTTACTGATGGCCCAATTAGCCCACATGATAAGCTTGATACGCTGTTTAATTACTATCAGCAAAAATATTCTGTTCATGAGGCTTGCAAAAAAAGTTTTAAGCACCTTCAGTTATTCCTAGTAAATGAAGTACAAAGAACATATCTTTCACAAGGTGTTCAAATTGCAGATAAGCATATTGAAATTATTGTTAAACAGATGACTTCGAAAGTGAGAGTATATTTTAGTGGAGATACAACACTATTACCCGGAGAAGTTTTAGATATTAATCAGGCGGAGATGGTTACGAAAGCAACTTTAGCCACAAATGAAGAACCACCCCTTTACCGTCCAATGCTTTTGGGTTTAACAAAAGCTTCATTAAATAGTGAAAGTTTTATTTCCGCAGCAAGTTTCCAAGAAACAACGCGTGTTTTGACAGAGGCAGCAATCGAAGGGAAAAAGGATTGGTTAAACGGGTTGAAAGAAAACGTTATTATTGGGCGATTAATTCCTGCAGGAACAGGATTTAATTGTTTCGAAAATTTAAAGAAAGTTGGAAAAGATACTTCGATGAGTCTTTTAATAAATCCATTAAAAGACGATAAATTAAAATCTTTTGTATTAAAGTCTCGTCTAAATTAAGCCAACTTGAGTCTAAAATTTTGAATTTTGTATAAAAATATAGTATTTTAGAATTGTAAGAAATATAAAAAATTTATCTATTTTAGGAAATTCTATGGCTCGATACACAGGAGCAAAGTTAAGAATTACAAGAAGATTAGGAGATTTACCTGGTCTAACAAGCAAAAAAGGAAAACGTACTCAACGACCTGGTCAGCATGGTGCAACACAAAAAAAGTTAACACAATATGCAATCCGTCTTGAAGAGAAGCAAAAGCTTCGCTTTAATTACGGTTTAAGTGAGAAGCAACTGATGAATTACATCCGTCAAGCAAAAAAGATTAAGGGGGCAACTGGTAACATTCTTTTACAGTTATTAGAGATGCGCTTAGATAATGTTATTTTTCGCTTAGGGATGGCCCCAACGATTGCTGCAGCACGACAGGTTGTCGGCCATAAGCATATTACAATTAATGGTTCTTGTGTTTCTATCCCAAGTTATCAATGTAAACCGGGTGATGTAATTTCTGTAAAAGATAATACTGCGTCAAAGCAACTAATTAACAAAAATCTAGAAACACCGGCTTTATCAAATATTCCACAAAACTTAGATTTTGATAAAAAAGCTGTCACAGCAAAAGTATTAGGAATTATTGATCGTGAGTGGATTGCATTACGACTTAACGAGCTATTCGTTATTGAGTACTACTCTCGTAAAATTTAATCTTATTGTTTATAGGTTCAATCTATATAGCACTAAGAATATTTAAAAGTTATTTAGGAAATTAAACAAGGGAATTTATGACACTAGTTACATTAGGAGAATTATTAGATGCAGGAGTGCATTTTGGACACCAATCAAGTCGTTGGAATCCTAAAATGTTTCCATATATTTATACGGAACAAAACGGTATTCACGTAATTGATCTTGTACAAACAGCTCGTCTGTTAACACATGCCTACAATTATGTTCAAAAGGCAGCGAAAGAAGGCAAAAGTTTCTTGTTTATTGGTACGAAGAGACAAGCTACGGAAATTATTGCTGAGCAAGCACAAAAATGTGGTGCACATTATGTCAATAACAGATGGTTAGGTGGTACCTTAACTAACTGGTCAACAGTTCAAAGCCGTGTTGAATACTTAAAAGAGTTAAACAAAAAGGAAGAAGACGGTATCCTAGCTCAACTACCAAAAAAGGAAGCTGCACTACTTCGCCGCGAGCAAGAAAAGCTTGACCATAACTTAGGTGGTTTAACAAAGATGTCACAAGTGCCTGACATTGCAATTGTTGTTGATCCAAAACGTGAAGCAACAGCGATTGCAGAATGTAAGAAATTAGGCATCACAATTATTTCGATTCTAGATACAAACTGTGACCCAAACATGGTTGATATCCCGATTCCCGCGAATGATGATGCTGTACGATCAATTCAATTAATTATTTCTACATTAGCGGATGCTATTGCGACAGGCAGTCAAGCTGCTCGCTAAAACAAAATGCGCATTAAACTCGTTCGTGCAAACGAAAAAACCTCTTATACTTTTTTGTAATCCTTAAAAGTGTAAAAGGTTTTTTAAAATGTAGGTTAGATTTTTTAAGCAAATCTGGCCAAGTGATAACTTGGTTTTTTGCAAACCTTTTTAGCATATATTTATTAGGTTGCTGCTGTTAGTTTTAATCAAAATTTGTCTTTTAACTGAAGGTCTCACAATTATATCTGAAATATATTTTAAGGAAATTTAACATTATTTTGTCCCCAACTTCACAAGTTAGGTATAAGTAAATATTAGGAAACAAAAAAATTTGCACTATTCACGTAGATTTACAATCTGTTTATGTTTTTTTCGTTAGCTGCTGTTGAGGTAGGTACACATTTATATTGGGAAATCGCTGGTTTAACGGTGCACGGACAAGTATTGTTAGTTACATGGCTAGTAATAGCTATTATTCTATCAGTCGTTGTTCTAGGTACACTTAAGCTTGAGCAAGTTCCTAAAGGACTTCAAAATTTCGTGGAAGCAGTTTACGAATATGTTTCTGGTATTGCTAAAGATCAACTTGGTGAAGCTGAATATAGACCATGGGTTCCTTTCGTAGGTACTCTGTTCTTATTTATCTTTGTAGCCAACTGGTTAGGTGCTTTAGTACCATGGAAGCTTATACATTTACCGGAAGGTGAATTAGCTGCTCCGACAAACGATATTAATACTACCGTTGCGTTATCTTTATTAACTTCGTTAAGCTATTTTTACGGAGGCTTTAAAGCAAAAGGTTTAGGATTTTTTGCGCGTTACATTTCGCCAACACCAATCTTTTTACCTATTAACATTCTAGAAGACTTTACGAAACCTCTTTCATTAAGTTTCCGTTTATTCGGTAACATCTTAGCAGATGAAATTGTTGTATCCGTTCTATGTTTACTAGTGCCT
>MDTD01129578.1_pt1 | contig 12505 bp, 13 predicted proteins | sample 811221 | NCBI WGS metagenome assembly MDTD01 (sample SAMN05326646, study PRJNA326480) | marine metagenome | isolation source: seawater | place: Pacific Ocean: South West | collected 2011 | reverse complement strand
AATATCTTCAGGTAGTGGAACTCCGATAAAAATACGCTTCATCAGATTCTTTTCTGACAATTTATACAAACATGAGTACTGCGCTGGCCGACAATTAAGCGCTCGATGATTCCGCCACACAAAAAACAAGGCAGTCCAGTGCGACGAAAAACCTGTAATTCTTCTTGGTTATTCCCTTTACGCTGACTAATCGAATAAAAATTTGCAGCTCCTGTTCCAAGGGTAGTACCCATATTCCGAAGACCTTTTCGTAAAACTTTTCGAATACTTTTCAGTAGCTGCGTTGATTTAGCTCGACTCAATCGATTAGCTGAACTCAGCGGATGAAGACAACTATCAAAAAGAGCTTCATCTACATAAATATTACCCAAACCAGCAATAAAACTTTGATCCAATAATAATGGTTTCAATTGGCGTTTACGAGATTTACACATTTTGTAAAATTGTTCTTCAGTGATTGAATCATCTAATGGTTCAGGACCTATTTTAGAAAATAATTCATGAGAATTATCAACCAAATTCCAGCGACCAAATTTACGAGTATCTTTGAAGCATAAGAAGCGCTTATTATCGAGTTCAAGGATTACATGAGTATGCTTACAATTTGGCATATTTAACTGAAGAGAAAACTGACCCGTCATCCTCAAATGTACTATCAGAAGCATTTCTTCCGTCATTTCAAATACTAGGTACTTAGCTCTTCGACGTACATTCAAAAAGCATAAGCCTTGTATTTGCTTATTAAACTGATCGGTAGTATGTGAATTTATGGTTCTCGGCCAGCGCACATGGGAAGATTTGACCGTACATCCAATCAAACTAGCTGCTCTTAGATCACTTGCTACAGTTTCAACCTCAGGCAACTCGGGCATTGAATCTCCTCGAAAATGATATACTCCCCGTCAGCTTAGCTTTAATAAAACAACCTTGCAAGCATGGAAACGAAAGATAAATTAAATAGACCCATTCATGATCTTAGAATTTCAGTAATAGATACCTGTAATTTCAGATGCACTTACTGTATGCCTGCCGACCGGACCTACAATTTCTTAGAACCGGAGGAAAGATTAACTTTTTCTGAAATTGAAACAGTAGCTAGGCTATTTGTAGAGCAAGGTGTTCGCAAATTGAGAATCACCGGAGGGGAGCCACTATTAAGACGGAATCTTGCTGACTTAGTTTATAAATTAGCTGGTATTAAAGAGGTACAGGATATCTCGCTAACCACTAATGGATATCTGCTCAAAGACCAAGCGCAAAGTCTTAAAGATGCGGGTCTTAATCGCATCACTGTATCTCTGGATACCATTGATCCATCATTATTCCAGACAATGTCTGGACGCAACATCAAACTACAGAAAGTTCTCGAAGGAATCGATGAAGCACATAAAGCTGGACTTAATCCCATAAAAATAAATGCCGTGGTTCAAAGAAAAGTAAATTGTTTCAAAATTTTAGACTTAGCAAATTACTTTAAAGATCGTGGTCATATAGTTAGATTTATTGAGTACATGGATGTGGGCAATCAAAACAGTTGGGATATGAAACATGTAGTATCCAGCAAGCACCTTTTAGAAAAAATTCAGGCTCAACATTCCGTAGAAGCTCTAAGTCCGGCATATTATGGAGAAGTCGCATCCCGCTATCGTTATTTGGATAATGGAGTCGAATTCGGTTTCATCTCCTCTGTAACGCAGCCTTTTTGTGGCAGCTGTACAAGAGCCAGATTGTCTACAGACGGTAAAATATACACCTGTCTATTTGCTTCACAAGGAACAGATTTAAAGAAACTTCTACGCTCGCAAGGAAGTGACGAACAGTTACGCAGAAAAATTATATCTACATGGTCACAAAGACGTGATCAATACTCAGAGTTAAGAGGCTACGGAGCTCAAGTAAATGAGCACAAAGTAGAAATGTTTCATATTGGTGGTTAGCTTAGCGAACTACTGAGACCCAAACTCTACACTCTGAAGCAACTTGTTGGTCGCCACTAGCAATGTTTTGAACTCTTTAGAATAGCCCATCTTAGAATCACCGGGGTACGCGTTAGCTCCGCCGCAACGAATTTCATTATCGTCAAAAGCAAAATGAATACTCCACTGCACTCCTTGCAGAACATTTGGATCATCATAATGCGCTTGCCAACTCCAAATACCCAAATCTTCGATATCTTGATAGAAAGTCTGCCATTTCTCTTGAGATATAACTAGTTCGCGCTGTTCCCCTTCGGATGGAGTAAATCGATGGATGCGATCTAAACCAAACCCTTGCTCCTTATGGTCAGGGGGTGTTCGTAAATATTTCAACACCTTTCCCTCAAGTCTCAAGGCATAGGAAGCCCCCGCAGAACCCTCAATGAGAATAAATTCAAATTTGCTTGGCTGCATACAATTATCCTACACTATAATTCTAACCCTTGCACTGCTAAAACAAAAACATCAAATTTGGTAAACTGTCCAAGTGCTAAAAATTGTGGTGACTTGCGCATTGATTAAAAGAAATGGATTTTATCTTTGCACCAGACGCGCTCCTGGTAATAATCTCGCAGGATACTGGGAGTTTCCTGGCGGCAAATTGGAACATGGTGAGTCCTTATTCAAATGCATTGAACGCGAAATATCAGAAGAATTACAGTGCCATGTCCTTGCGCGCGAATTATTCGATGTATCGGTCAGCCATCAGAAGCAGAAAATAATTGAACTACATGCCATTCGATGTGACTTAACAGACGATGAGCCTAAAATTAACAAAATAGATCATGATTTAATCTGCTGGACAACCCCTTTCAACATGCATCGTCTTCGTCTTGCTCCAGCTGACATTCCTTTTTTGAAAAAATTACAACAAGATGAAAACTGAAGTCTGGAGTATGTTTTATGAGAATTAAATTTTCACCAGTAAGCTTGAATGATTTGCAACTTTTGTTTGAGCTTCACTCCATAAGTATGTCAGAACTTGTAGCTCAGGTGTTTGGTTGGGATGAGGGGCGCCAGAAAGCAATGTTTTGCGAAAAATTTAAGACCATGGATCATTTCTGGATTCTTTTGGATGAAACGCCTGTGGGGGCAATACGATTGAAAGAACATCCAGGCTTACTTGAAATTCGTAGTCTAGAAATTTATCCACAATATCAAAGACAGGGAATTGGAACCGCCCTGATTCAGCATCTTATTCAAAGAGCCCATCATGAAAAAATAAACCTATTTTTAAGGGCGTTTCAAATTAATCCCGCAATTCACTTATTTATGCGAATGGGCTTCAAAATTTACGATGAAAACGATACCCATTTCATGATGATCTACCGTTCTTAGGCTTATGGAAAATAAAATTCTCTCTCTTGATAATAAACCCTATCCAGCATACAAAAGCCTAAAACAGAAATTTCTTTTCGAGCAGTTTGAATTCAAAATAGATTATGTTCAAGGTGACCCTTTTGCTGCACCAAGCAAATGTGTAATAAGAATTCAAAAAAATGAATTCCCAGCATCTGTCAAACAACATTGGAGTCAAACACGTAGTGTTCCCCTTTGCGATTTTTTTGGACGTCGTTTGGCAAAATTAATATCAAATCTACCAAAAAAAGATATGGGCAGCGGCAAGAGTGGTCTCATACGTATCGATCATGGGGGGCAACAGATTCTTGACCGAGCCAGTTGTCAAATTACCGAACAAATAATGCAATTTTGCTTCGAAGTCGGCCTACCGGCTTATGGAAGGCGTATCGCCGGAAAACATTGTGCGTACTTGCTTTGCGAAGTTTTACCTAGATTAATCAGAGACACCTTGAACATTCCAATCGATGAAGAAATTAAGTTAACCCAGCATATTCACTGTTACTTAAATGATCTAGCATTACGTGAAAAAATTAATGAGATTGGTGCTATTGCTTTTGTAGCTGATGGATCAGTTCTACCTAGAATCAGTGGAGACCGCCAGGAACCCATGCCAAGAGATTTCACACCTTTCAAGAGTCCTGAAGGTCTGAACACTAAGTTCTTGTTGCCCTACGAATATGCTGGTAAGAATGAAGTGACAGGGATGCTGCTACCCAGTGGGATTCATATTATTACAGGTGGGGGATACCATGGCAAAAGTACACTGCTGCAAGCTCTGGCACAAGGAGTTTATTGCAATATACCCGGAGATGGACGTGAATTAGTTATTACAAACAGCCATTGCATGCAAATAAAAGCTGAGGAAGGCCGAGCCATTTCCGGAGTGGATTTACGCCCACTAATACAGAATATGCCTGGTAAACGAGATACCAGCTGTTTTAATAGTCAAGATGCTAGCGGCTCAACTAGCCAAGCAGCCTCCATTGTAGAAGCAATGGAATCAGGTAGCAGATTACTTCTTATGGACGAGGACAGCTGCGCAACAAACCTACTGATTCGCGATGCTCGCATGCAAGCTCTGGTACAAAAACAATGGGAGCCAATTACCCCATGGATCGATCGAATTGAGGATTTTTACCGTCAATACGGATTAAGCACCATTCTAGTTATTGGTGGCTGCGGAGATTATCTGGAAGTGGCTAACCAAGTTCTCAAGATGGAAGAATATCAATTACGTAACGTTACTGTTGAGGCATCAAGAATCGTTAATGAATATAAAAATCTTAGGAAAAAAGAAGAAGTCTACCCCCTAGTGCCAAGCAAAGATCGTTATATTTCGCCCGAAACCATTGACGCCAGTCGTGGTAAAAATTCATTTAAGCTAGATTTAATTGGAACAAAGATTTTACGTTTTGGTAAACACGAAATTGATCTACGTTCCCTAGATCAACTTACCGACTCTAGCCAACTCAGGGCCGCTGCATGCGCAATTATGTGGATCCGCTCTAAGGCAGAAAAATCTGATGACTGTCTCAAGAAAATTTTTAGTGACTTAGAGAGTGAACTAAAATCAGAAGGTCTCAAAGTTTTATGGAATGAACAAGACCATCCAGGAGATCTCGCCATGCCTCGAATACAAGAAATCTCAAGCCTACTGAATCGATTGCGTCCATTGAAAGTGTTTCAATGATTGTCTAGCCAGTTAAAAAAAGTTATCTTTCGAGTAAAATAAATTTAGATTGCTAGGGGAATATCATGGCTCTAACACCATCAACATTCATTCTAAAGCCGGGAGACATTGCTCCCGATTTTAATTTACCCGATCCAAGTGGGAAAATGGTGAGTTTGAGAGACTTCGAAGGCTCTAAAGCTCTTGTAGTAATGTTCTGGTCAAATCATTGTCCTTTTGTGAAATTACTGAAATCCCACATCAGTGAATTTGCTCGTGAGGCAATGAAACAAGAGGTTGCTTTTGTAGCCATAAATTCTAACAATATCGATAAATATCCCGATGATTCACCTCAAAAAATGGCTGAGGACATAGAAAACTTTAATTATCCATTTGCCTATCTATTCGATGAGGATCAGTCCGTGGCGCACTCCTATAAAGCAGCTTGTACGCCAGATTTTTTCGTATTTGATACGAATTTTAAACTGCGCTATATGGGACAATATGATTCGTCGAGACCAGGAAATGAAATGCAGGTCACGGGAAGTGATCTTGGTCGTGCACTCGAAGCGATTATTGAAAATCGTCCAATAGATTTCGACCCTACCCCTGCTGCCGGCTGCAATATCAAATGGAAACCAGGTAACGAGCCTGAATACTTCGGATAAATGGATGCACAAACTTTACTTGATTCGTCATGGAGAAACGGAGAGTAATTCAAATGGGATCTTCCAAGGACAAACCAATTCCCCATTATCCGAGCTCGGAAAAACACAGGCCCAACTTCTAGCCCAAAGGCTAAAGAAAGATAATATTAATGTGGATCGATTGATAGCTTCAACTCTTGGGCGTGCAATCGAAACGGCAGAATACATAGCGAAAGCACTTGATTGCAAAGTTGAAACCGATGAGGGTTTACAGGAGATTAACCTGGGAAATTGGGAAGGCCTGAACTGGGAGAAAATCCGTGATAATTTTCCAATAGACTCGCAGGATTACCATCAACGATGGTGGAGATTCAAAGAGCATGGAGGAGAGTCGTGGTCTGAAGCATTAAAAAGGTTCGATAATACAGTTAAGAAGTTGATAGATAACTCACCTCAAAAAAATCTTATGGTGGTAGCCCATGCTGGTGTAATTCGCTTGTTTGTAACTAAACTGCTTGGATCTGACTCACCCAAACCCCCTTTGGAAATATCCAATACGGGAATTACCGAGATACAAATCCTCGAAGCCCAACTAAGGCTATTAAGAATCAACGACTATTATCACCTAAAAGCCTGATACCAAAAGTTGGATGTTATTCGTACGTCTGGAATAAACGAATCATGGCCTGGCGATATATCTGCATGAAAGCTTCGCGACCAATTCGATCCGCCAATTCAGGCTCATCAATAAAAGGGTTACGATTTCCCTGAAATCGCTCTATGCGATGATTGCGAGCAAGTTCCCACTCATCTGGCGAATCTTCTCGATTCCATTGTAGAAACATCGCAATTCGTGAGTTCCAAAAATGCTCTTTATCGGTTTTTCTGAAAATATGACGATTATGATATCGAACCATAAAATAGAGCATTGCTCGAGCCACATTACCCTTTAGATTATCTTGAGGCTCGAAAAGATTGCCCCCCTGCTTTGCACCAGCCTTGGTTGAATATCGTGGATTTAAAACCTCTCCAAATGCGAAACTCCCTCTCATACCATTGGGTTTCGAGAATGTTGAAAACAATTGATGAATATCGCTAACCATTGGCTTTTGCTTAGAAAATTTACTTTGTGGCCAAATATGCTCACAATTTACAAAGTCATGGGGAGTTCCATCTAGATTAGCATCCCCTTCTTCAAAATAACGGTGCCCCCTTCTGGCAGCGTCGACTCCTGAATAAGCCGTATGTACTCTTCCAGATTTGTTATCCACCACATCATACATATACTGCTTGGCTTCACCATAGTTCTTCTGTTTATAGTTTTGACCAGTAATTTGATGCAATCGGTCAAACAGAGCAGTCCCATGGAACCCCTCGTGAGATTGAGGAACTTCAGTAGTCATTTGACTATGAACCTGATTAAAAATTTCCTTTGGGGTTAATTCATGAGCTGACACGATGTTTAGGCTACCGAAACCAAAACTGAGACTTCCAAGTAGAATTGTTGCACCTATCATTACTCGCATATTTAATTTCCCCTAAGGTCAAATGGGCCCATGCCGATTATTAGAAATTTTGTAAAATAGTCAAGGGTTCTAAGAAATCCTCTTACTTTTTTTATAAGCTGCGATGCAATAGCACCCTCCCCAGCAGGCTTGTTATGAGGCGTCGGGGGAAAAAGCGGTAGCACAATGATGCTAATTGATTTAGAACACCAGGAATAATTACTCTATGTCCTTGATCCATTTTTTTTAGAGTATAACGCACCACATCTTTGACATTCATGGAGGGTATTGGAGTGGCCTTTAAACTTTTAGCTCCGGCCACATCAAAAAACTCGGTCGCTGTAGGCCCCGGACAAAGCACACTACATCGAACTCCAGTTCCGGATAATTCCTCATCTAATGCTTCGGCAAAATGAAGATCAAAGCCTTTCGTCGCGAAATAAGTGTTCATGCCTGGACCAGGCTGAAAACCACCACATGAGGCCACAATAAGAATTTTACCTGAACCTCTTTCTATCATTCTCTTTACAAAACGATGGCTCAATTCCAACATCGAACGAATATTAAGATCAACCATCTCAAGTTCTCTATTCAAATCAAGCTCTGCAAATCTTCCACAAGATCCAAAACCTGCATTATTTACTAGTAAATCCACTTGAATCTCTTGTTCCTCGCAAAATTTCTCTAAACGAGTACCCGCATCGGGTTTACTGAGATCAAGCGCCAATATTTCTACTGGAACTTTTTCTTGGAGCTCTATTTTTAATTCATTCAATCGCTGCAAACGACGTGCCACCAGAATCAAAGCATATCCTTCGGCTGCCAGTTGACGCGCAAACTCTGCTCCAATACCAGCAGAAGCTCCAGTGATTAATGCCCAACCTCTAACGTAATCTATCATTATTAATAACTACCTCAACAATCCCTAATGGGATTCTCAGTTATGCGAAAGTATAGTATCTACGAGTTGCTTTACAGTGAAACCAATCTCTTCTTGAATCTTAGCTGCAGGTGCAGAATAACCGAAACGGTCAAGACCAATAATTTGACCTTCCAGCCCTACAAAACGATGCCAACCAAAACTAACTTGAGCCTCGATCGAATGCCGGGACTTCGCGTTCAGAGTCAGTATTTCACGTTTATATTGCTTACTCTGCTGCTCAAATATTTCCCAGCATGGTACCGAAACGACGCGAATGGACTCACCCTTTTTCTGCAGTATTTTCGCTGCCTCCAGAGCTAAATGCAATTCACTTCCAGAGGAGTAGATAACTCGATCGGGATTATCTCCACCACTTAGTACCTCGTAAGCTCCTCTAGCGACTCCTTCAGCACAACTAACAGAGGTCTCACTAAGATGTGGTAAATTCTGCCGAGACAAAAGCAATGCTGAGGGCCCTTCATAAGCCAAAGCAGCTAACCATGAACCTCGTACCTCATTACCATCAGCAGGTCGAAAGACCTGAGTACCCGGAATAGTCCTTAAGGCAGCCGCATGTTCTACTGGCTGATGAGTTGGTCCATCCTCTCCCAGAAACACACTATCGTGAGTAAATTGGTAAATTACAGGTAAACCAATCAAACTTGAAAGGCGCAATGAAGGTCGAAGATAATCACTGAAACAAAGAAATGTACCCACCATCGGTCGAAAAAGTCCAGTTAAAGCCATTCCTGCAGCCACGGCAGACATACCGAATTCCCGTACTCCATATTTTATATTGCGCTCATCAGAGTTATCTCGGCTGATAATGCCGTCAGCTTTTATAGTTGTGCTATCAGAGCAGGATAGATCCGCTGAACCTCCAATGAATGAGGGAATCTTCTCAGCTAAAGCCTGAATACATGCTTGAGAACTCTTACGACCCGCTAGCATCTCACCAGCTTCAAACTTAGGGAGTTGGGACTCTAGATTTTCTAAATTTGGTTCGGCCATTGAATTCAAAATCGTAAACTCCTCGGGATATTTTTCTTGATATTGAAGATACAATCGCTGCCAATCATCGTAATTTTTTTTGTTAGTTTTCTCTAGATCTTTAAAGTACTCGTAAACTTCCCCACTAACTTGAAAAAAATTCTCAGGATTTAATCCCAACTTCTCTTTGGTAAGCTTCAGCTCTTCCGGACCTAAGGGGGAGCCATGTGCAGAACTCGTACCTGCCTTATTTGGAGATCCATAGCCTATTGTTGTCTTACAAATAATCAATTGTGGCTTGTCTGTAATCGTTTTAGCCCATTCCAATGCTTCTTCAACTGCAAATAGATCATGGCCATCAATCTCAGTAACCTCAAAACCATAAGCCTCAAATCTCTTCCAGACATCTTCGGAAAAACACTCCTCAAGGTCCCCATCAAGACAAATATCATTGGCATCATACAATATAGTAAAATTAGACAACCCTAAGTGACCTGCAAGCGAGCATGCTTCATGGGCAACACCTTCCATCATGCAGCCATCACCAGCCAAACTGAATACCTTATAATTAAAAATTTCAGCATCTGCTTTGTTAAAACGCTCCCCCAGAATTTTTCCGGCAAGAGCAATACCAACACTTGCTGCTAGACCTTGACCCAGTGGACCGGTAGTCATCTCAACTCCCGGTGTTTCAAATGTTTCGGGATGCCCAGGAGTTAATGAATGCAATTGACGAAAATTCTTAATATCCTCTAAAGTCAGTCCACAACCTGAGAGATGCAGTAAGGAATAAAGAAACATTGAACCATGGCCAGCAGAGAGTACAAATCGATCGCGATTAATCCACTCGAGGTCTTGTTGATAGTATTTCAAGGCTCCACCATAGAGGACCGCTCCAATCTCGGCACATCCCATAGGAAGACCCGGATGTCCCGAATTAGCTTTTTGAATAGCATCCATCGATAGACTTCGAATACCAAGAGCGATTTGTTCCAGTTTAGCTTTACGTTGAGGTTCCATAGCAAATCCTTTCTTCCGGGCGACATTATATGGTACGCAACTAACTATGTATATCCGTGATTTAACACATTTTGAATTGGCGATGATACAATTTTTTTGTGGAAACTGTTTGTACTTATAAACTGGGCCAATGGCAATGCTCACTGACATCTAAGACGGGTAGCAATCTTTGCTGTCTGCATGATGCAGGATTGCATGAAAAATCCGACATAATTAAAAGCCTTCATCAGTTAAGTAAAACCGAAGATCCCTATTTATTAGCTTACGAATTAAGAGATTTTCAAACTCCAAAAAATCCTGCAATCAGATTTAAGAATAAGTACTTTAAGCAAGGCTTGTGGTCATCTATCAAATGGAATAACGATTTTTTTACCCGATGCGATTTTCTAAATTTAGAATGGGAAAATGTATTGATGGAAGCTTGCGTATTGGAAGAATTCCAATTCAAAAATTGTAAATTTTATGGCTACAATGACTCCAGAAGCAATTGGTTACGAGGAAGTTTCGAAAGTATTAAATCTGCAAGCCAAGACTTCCGGCTTGAAGAACTGAAGATAGAAAACTGCTTATTCAGTGACTGTGATTGGGAAAGTCTAAATTTTTACAATTGCGTCTTGCGAGAAGTGTATTTTGCGGACTGCATTTTTGAGCAAGCCTCGTTCTTGCACTGTGATTTCGTAAACTGCCGATTTGAGGGTAACTCCGGTATATTGGCCATGGAAAATTGTCGAATAGAAGCTTGTCAGATGGATGAACCAGAAGAGCAATTACTAGTATCTAAAGTAAATTGCACCACCAAAGGCTAATTTACTTTAGTATGAGTAGCTAATTACTCTCCAGTCTTTGAATACAGATTTTTAAGTTATTTTCTACGCCAGGTGCCTTAGGATTTAAATCTAAAGTTTTGCGATAGTAATTCATCGCATGAACATACTGTCCTCTTGCAAAGAAAATGTTTCCCAACTCTAAGTAAGACCATGAATGCTTAGGCCTAAGCTCCAATGCTTTAGAAAAACTAGCAATAGAATCCTGATAGCGCTTCATTCGTTTTAAAAGGATTCCTCGATCATAATGTATCCAAGAAGCATTTTGGTTAAACTCCAAAGCTTTATTAAAACTTTCCAAAGCCTCTTCATATCTTTTGAGCCCCTGTAAAGTAAGTGAACGTTCATACCAGGCGTCTCGAAAATTAGGTTTTACCTGAAGCAAAGACTCATAGTATGAGAGCGATGCTTCTAGTTTCTTTAGCCGGCGCAAACTGTAGGCCATTTTGTATAACATTTCATGATGACCTGGTTCCCTTTGAAGAATCTCTTGAAGAAACGGAACAACCTCTGCATATTTTTTTTGTTTGAACATTTCTCTAATGAAATCTCTAAGTCTTAGTTTGGAAGGAAAATCTTTCTTAATTTGCTCCCTCAATTGATCTTCTTCAGACTTCTCTGTATTGATAAATTCATCCAATTCGCTCACTGTTGTCAGTTCAGATTCAGATTCACTGGGAAAATTAAGGCCTTCTAAATTATTCTTAGTACTATTTTGTTGATAAACCTTAAGCCAGTCAGGTAAAGGCTCTTCCATTGCCAATACATTTTGGAATAAAATCGCCACAAGAAAAATTCGAATAATTAACATAATCCTGCTCCCTGAAATTTACAGTGCAAAACTAAACATAAATACAGGTCAGACAACAAGGAATGAATTAAAAAATAGAATAAATATTGTTCGGCTATTGTCAGTCGAGAGACCTTGAATCATAATTGCAGGCAATGGTTACCATGAAATGGAGGATGCGGTGGCTGTATCAATGGAAGTAGAAATAAGCGCGGAACTTTGGGACGCTTTCAAGTATTACTGTGAAGAAGAAGACTTAGACCCTCACACAGAACTGAAGCAAACATTAACAGAGTATATCTCTAGCGTGAAAGAGGAAAACGAGGCCTTCGGCTGAACAGTCATACGTGAGTTTCTTGCAGCCCCCACTGTAAAAAAGATACTGACTCAGCTCCGCTCAGTCACACATCTAATACCAGTGTTGCCGTAAATAGTGTCCTTATCGCCTGAAATAGAATATTTGATCGTAGCTTTCTCGGCTGTATCCATGAAAGATCCACCTTTCATCATTTTGTATTGCCCAGGCTTTGTGAAAAAAGACTGATCGCTCTCTGCAAAGTCTTCATTCACCCACTGTCTAACGTTACCGGACATATCATATACTCCATGTGGGGAAACATTACCCGGATAACTACCTACCTCCACTAAACCGATTCCCGCTTCATGTGTATTCGCCATTTTTACAGAAAACTGATTCCCCCAAGGATACTGATGTCCACTTTGAGTCCCTGCCGCATACTCCCATTCTTTCTGCGTTGGTAACCTCTTACCCTCCCACTTGCAAAAAGCCTGAGCATCTT
>MDTD01069247.1_pt1 | contig 12505 bp, 10 predicted proteins | sample 811221 | NCBI WGS metagenome assembly MDTD01 (sample SAMN05326646, study PRJNA326480) | marine metagenome | isolation source: seawater | place: Pacific Ocean: South West | collected 2011 | reverse complement strand
TAAGTTGTCTTTAAAAAGTATAATTAAAGGAATAGTTGAATAATAACTGTATTCTATACTCTAAGCGCCGATGCTGGAGTAAAGAACAGTATAACAAAAAGTTAAAAAATGGGAATAACAATAGCAGACACCTACTATATTAAGGCATTAGATAACTATCCATATAACTTGGAAGAGATGCTAGAGAACGTAAATTATGCATTGAGTTATGATAATGAGCACCCAGAAGCGAATACATTAATGGCTCGATTTTATACGAACGAAGTTCCAAAATACGATTTGGCTAAAGAGTATGCTCAAAGGGCTTTGTCAAGTGATCCAAGTTGTATTGAAGCTTTTAAAGCTCTAGCTGTTGTTTTAATGTATAGTGGTGAATTACAGGAGCTAAAGAAGGTTGTTGGTTATGTTAGCACATTAAGAGAAGCAAATAAATATTATTTTGAAGGGTTATTGGCACAAACATATGAGGCGAAAGGTAAACTAAGTAAAGCAAAAAAAATTCTTAAAAACGCCACTCATTTGTGTGTTTATGATGATACTCTTGAAAGCCTACAAAATCAACTCAGTCGAGTTAAAAAGAAACTGAAAAGATTTAAGAATTGAGGTGGAGAAATTCAAAAGTTGGTCACTAAAGGTTCTTTATAAAGTATAAGAGGCACCATTTCTCGGTGTCTTTTATGTTTTTATTTATGGTTTGTGAATATTATTTAGGGTTACTTTTTTTTGAAAAAGACATCTAATGATAAATAAAACATATAAATATGAAACATTTAATTTTCGCCATCATGATTGTAGGTTCCACTTTGGCGACGGGGCAAGAAGTTGTTGATTCGGATTTCAGCATGAATAAAAAAATAGAGGAACAAAATAACTTTGTGACGGTAAATGTAAATTTCACAAAAGATTTTGTTCCCGATTATTATGAGGTCAGAGTAATCATTCAAGAATACGATCATATCAATCCAAATAATCAGGAAACGAAGCTGATAACGATTGGAGAAATAGAGAAAACATTTTACGAAAAGTCAAAAATACTTGGGATTAAAAAAAAGGATATAAAACCTTTGTCGGTTTTAGAAACCAGACTGAATAATAATTACAACAATTACAACTATAATTCTACACAAAAGAGAAAAATATCTAAATCTTTTGCTTTTACTGTTGTTAAAATGGATGAATTGGAAGAGGTTTATAAAGTAATGAGAGTTAATGGTTTTTTGAATGTTATTGCTACTCCAAAATTGTCTAATGAAAAAGAAACTTTATCGGATAGTGAACTGATTAAGGAGGGTATTGAAAAGGCAAAACAAAAAGCAACTTTAATATGCTTAAAAACAAACAAACAACTCATTAGAGTTTCAAATGTTTTAGAGAATAATTATTACTCAGGTCAGTACAATAAAATAAATGCGGGATTCAATAATAATTACGTGAATATTTATCAAGATTTGAGTAAAATACAAAAAACTATAAGTCTCTCAGTTACTTTTAAAACTGAGTAATTGCTGAATTAGAAAAAAAGCATCATTTATCTAAAACACCTTAACAGACAAATGTAGTGTCTTTTAGGGTGTTTTAATTTTAAGTATAATAGTAGAAAGTCGGCGGATTTTATCAATTTAAAGCGGATTAATAAGGTTATATTTTCTATAAACAACATTATAATATCTATGAATAACCATTGTTTATAGAAACTTATTAACCATATTTGCAGTCCCTTAAATACTCATTTCATGCCTCATATACACTTAAGAAATCTAATTTTCGTATTCGCTTTCTCGTTGTGCTTTAAGAACATAACGGTCTCTCAAACTTTAACAGGAGTTTACACTGGAGATGGAAATCCTACTCAATCAATTTCTGGTTTGGGAATTCAGCCGGACGTTTTACTTGTAATACCATCAGATGGTGGGACAGCCGGTGGAGAAATTCAAACATGGATACACTCTTCGACTATGCCGAGTAATCAAGTTAAGTTTACTAATGGAGCGAGTTCAGTTGCGAATGAGTTTAAATCGGATTATCTGAATTCTATAGATTCAGACGGATTTACAGTTGATTCTAAATCTAACGTTAGTGGAACTGATTATTATTATGTAGCGTTCAGTGACAACGATGGAAGTATAACAACAGGAACTTTTACGGGTTCTACATCTTCACAAAATATTGCTGTAGGATATGAGCCCGCAATGGTATGGGTTTGGGCGGATAATGTTAGCAGTCCAGATTATGTTAAATGGACCAACAGCGATCGTCCAAGTGGAACCTATCGGTTTAGTCATGGTAATGGTGGGTGGAATGAATATGTTTTTAATGGTTTTTCACCTGTTGGGTTTACAGTAAATTCAAGTACTAGTTCAGGGTCTGGGATTGTTTCTGGAGGGACTTATCACTATGTTTCTTTTCAAGGGACGCTTGGTACGGCTAGTCCAGGATGGGGCTCTGGTCCAGATAAAATAACAACGTCTTTCGAACCTGGATTTTTAATGACAAGACATAGCTCTACATATGGAAACAGTACTTATATAAGGACTCACGATATGCCAAGTGGGGAGTCTTTTATTCCTGACCACAGGGCTGCTCAAACAAATGGGATATTGGATTTTTATGCTGACGGATATGATGTTGGTAATACAGGTCAGTTGAGGAGTCAGCACACCTATTTTGTTACAGAGTATGTTAACCCTTTACCTGTTGAATTGATTCGTTTTCAAGGTCAAGAAATACAAGGAAACACTTATTTGAACTGGACCACCGTTTCAGAGATAAATAATAATTATTTTGAAATTCAAGGTTCAATCGATGGTCAAAATTGGAAAACACTTGGTTTTGTAGAAGGAGCTGGTAATTCAACATTTGAATTGCACTATCAAGAAAATTTAGGAAACGATCAAAATAAATATTATCGACTTAAACAAGTTGATTTTAATGGTTCATTTGATTATTCAAATGTCATTTTTGTCAATAGAAAAAACGTTTCAATTACTGAATTAATCGTCTATCCTAATCCTGTTGAAAATCAAATTAATATCGTTTACGACAACACAGATGATGTTGATTATTCCCTCAAAATCATTGCTGTAGATGGATCTGTCGTTCAATCGGAAAGAAGTTTAAATTTCGTAACTGGAAACCTGGTGTCAATTGAAACAAGCGATTTGGCAAAAGGTGTATACACCTTGATGTTTTCCGATGATTATGGACTGGTGTTAGTCAGACAATTTGTGAAAAAGTAGCTTTTGTTCTCGGTTTAGTTTTTTTGCTGTCCTCCAATTATTGATTTCAATTGGGTAGATGCTGTAAAATTTAGTAAATTGTTAGTGGAAACTAATATTTGAATATGCCGTCACTATCTCCTTACAGTCAGCCTCTCGGTCGTCGCAAGGCAAAACATCTTCTTAGAAGATCTTGTTTTAATTTTTCTCCCGAAAAGATAGATGAGTTTGCCAATCTAACTCCCTCTCAAGCTTTATGGAGCTTGAGTGCGCCATCGGTTTCAAAATTGTATGAACCTATTGATCCAAAGGGCGAAGATTGGGATGAGAAGCATTGGACAAGTTCAATGAAAGACCCTAGGGACTTTAGTCGTCAGGGAGCTAAAAGGGTAAGCATTGCAGGATGGTGGTGGTACAATGCCTTTAATGAGATTACTCTGGAGCATAAACTTACGCTTTTCCTTCATACTTGTTTTACCACCTCAAAGGACTCTGGAACAGGAGCGTCAACTTATTTTTATGACCATCTAAGATTGTTGCAAAAACATGCCTTTGGAGATTTAAAATCATTGGCTAATAAAATAACAATTGACAATGCAATGCTTTTTTATTTGGATAATAATGTCAACAACAAATGGAATCCAAATGAAAATTATGCCCGAGAGTTTTTGGAATTGTTTACCATTCTCAAAGGAGAGCAACAAGGAGAGGGGGACTATACAAATTATACTGAGCATGATGTGCAGATGGCTTCCAAAGTGTTCTCTGGATATAAAAACAAAAACGACAGAAGTATAATTGATTCGGATACAGGACTTCCTATGGGGTATATAAACGTTAATCATCATGTTCAAGAGGATAAAACTTTCAGTTCGGCTTTTGGAAATACGACGATATCCGGAGGTACTGATGTAGCTTCTATTTTAAAGGAGCATGAAGACTTTGTTGATATGATTTTTGCACAGGATGCCACGGCAATTTCATACGTCAGAAAACTGTACCGTTTTTTTGTTAAAAGCGAATGGGAAGCCTCTGTTGAAACGGATATCATTGAGCCTTTAGCCTCAGATTTAAGAAACAACGGATACCAGCTTTTACCTGTGTTAAAAAAATTATTGGAGAGCCGACATTTCTACGATGAAGACGATGGTCAAAACACTGATAATATTGTGGGTTCGATAATTAAACACCCAATGCAGCTTTGGACAGAAATAGTTTCCGCTTTTAAGGTCAATCTTGTTAATGCAAACCAACAGGATAAGTGGGAAGAATATTACCATTACTTCTTTAAGAATTTCGCACATAACTCCTGTTTTTCAGGCGCTGGTTTTGATATGTTTGCTCCCGATTCTGTAGCGGGTTATCCTGCTGATTATCAAGAACCAAATTATGATCGTCAGTGGTTTACTTCCGTGAGTATTATTGCTCGATATAAATACATGGATTCTTTTTTAATGGGTAAAAATTTAATTACTGGCGGCGGGAGATTCGAATCGGTGGTAGATCCAATTACATACGTTCAATCAACCATATCAAACCCTTATGATGCTTCAACAATTGTTGAAGAAATCGCACAATACTTATATCCCGAAGAGATTGATGAAAATCGTGTAAATTATTTTAAGGAAATTTTAACAGGTGATCTTGGTGATGTTTATTGGACAGGCGCTTGGGGAGATTACATTGGGGGTGACGATACTACTGCGCGTATTCGTTTAAATGAATTATTGGTTGCCATGGTAAATGCTGCTGAATTTCAAGTTATGTAAAAGTTATGGAAAGAAGAAAATTTATAAAATTAAGTGCAACTGCTTCTGCTCTCGCTCTTACACCTTTTGAAATGAAAGGAGTTATGGAGATGCGTGAACTTCAGGATTGTGATTTTAGTGGAAGGAGACTTGTATTAATAAATTTAGATGGTGGTAATGATGGTTTGAATACTCTTGTTCCCATTAATCAATATGATCTTTACAGTAACTTCAGGCCTACCATAAGAGTTCCGGATACGGGTGTAAATAAATACATTTCTTTGGATTCAGGACTTCCTGAAAATAAGCAGCTTGGACTTCATCCTTCCCTATTTGAGTTTAAAAATTTATACGATAGTGGGAAAATGAGATTACTTCAATCTGTTGGATACCCCTCTCAAAATAAAAGTCATTTTGCTTCGAGTGATATTTACATGACGGGTAATGACGGCAACGGATGGGAAAACGGAAAAACCTCGGGGTGGATTGGACGCTACATGGAACAGATGTATGCTGATTTATTGGGGAGTTCTTATCCTTTTGCTGTTCAAATGGGTAATGTAAAGAACTCTCTAGGGTTTCATGGACTTCATGAGCACGGTATGAATATGAACATAACCAATCAAGATGCTTCCGGATTTTACTCCATAATTAACGGCTTAGGTGGAGAAGCTCCTCAAAATATCCCGATGGGAACCGATTTTGGGATTGAGCTTGATTACATTATTAAAACGGATAAGTTAGCGAATGTATATGCTAATGCAATTTCCAATGCATTTAATGGTGGAAGTAATTCCGTTACTTATCCCGATACTGATTTATCCGATCAGCTAAAAACAGTAGCGCGATTAATTAGTGGAGGGTTGGAGTCAAAAATATATATGGTTCGAATCAAAGGTTTTGATACTCATGCCAATCAATTAGAAACTGGTAATGGAGACATATTGGGTCGGCACGATATCTTATTGCAAGAACTTAATGGAGCCATTAGTGCATTCATTTCCGATTTGGAAAATTTAGGATTAGAAGATGATGTTATAGCTATGACCTATTCAGAATTTGGTAGAAAAGTCGCTGAAAATGGAAATTTAGGTACGGACCATGGTGAGGTAGCTCCTATGTTTGTTTTCGGAAAAGCAGTGGAAGGGGGAGTTTCTGGAAACAATCCGGATTTGAATGAAGCTTCTCAAGAGAACAATTGGCAAGTTGAGACCGTTCAGTATGATTATAGAGCTGTTTTTGGAACTGTTCTCAAAGAATGGATGGGAGCCAGTGAGTCTATTATCGATCAAACTTTTTTTGATCACAGCAATTCAGCCAGTTTCAACGAATCTATCGTTTCGGAGGTTATTAAAAACGAATATAAAGTCGATTTAGGTTGTGTAAGTGGAAATATTGATGATTTGAATATTGACAACCATGAAGCAACTTGGTTTGCTTCTCCAAATCCATTCCACGACAATATAGTTTTAAGAAGCGATGATGATTTCGAAACTGCACACATAAGAATTTTCAATCAAACAGGACAATTGGTTAAGGCATTAAATGTTGACTATGTTAACGGATCTGTTCGTCTTGAACTATCAAGTTTGTCGAGAGGAATGTACAAATTTGATATTAGCGTGGAAGGTAAAAAATCAGAGACAATAAGTGTTATTAAGAGGTAATTGATTCAATTAAGTTTTCTAAAACTTCAAGTCCCAATTCTGCCATAGCGTTTCCTTTATTATCAATGGTGGGATTGATTTCGACAATTTCAAAGCAACATAATTTTTTGCTTTTTGAAATTTCGTTGAATAATGAAATAATTTCGTTTAAAAACAAACCATTCGGCACAGGGGTTCCTGTCCCTAAACTTAGAGACGAATCTAGAACATCAACATCAAAAGAAACGTATATTAAGTCAGAATTGTTAAGTTTTCTCATTATTTTCTCAGTCGACTGAAGAATGTTGTTTTTTCTTACGAAATCAACGCTTAACAAGGATATTCCTAAGTCGCTTATTACCTTTTTCTCTTGCCATTCCATATCTCGAACCCCTACATAAATTAAATTTTCAGGTAGTAAATTAGGAGTGATTCCTCCTAGTTTTTTAATGTCTCTCCATAGTTTTATTACTTCAGGTTTTGGGTTGTTTGAGTCGGGCAGTATATTGTCAATTCCGAGGGCTGCTCCTATGGGCATGCCGTGCATATTTCCAGAAGGTGTTGTGAATGGAGTGTGGATATCTGCATGAGCATCAACCCAAACAACTCCAATTTTCTTATTTGGATATGCAGATTTTATACCTGCTATTGTACCGATAGCAATTGAGTGGTCTCCTGAAATTAAAATTGGGAAATTTTTTTTGGTTAATTGGTCTTTAACCGTTTTGCATACTCTGTTAAGTACCTCGTAAATTGATTTAATTCTTTTTGCTTTGGGATAATTAATATTCTTGAATAGCGATTCGTTTTCATCTTCGATTGAAATGATTTTATGGGTTTTGAAAATATTACTTCCTTTTTTTTCAGCCGCAGAACATAATCCCTCAAAACTTTTTGAAGCTCCTCTTGTGCCAGCTCCCAATTCAGACAATATTTTTATAAATTTTATTTTTTTATTTGTCGACATGCTAATTAGCTTAACGGGGTAAAGACATAAATCGTTTTAATTCCTATCTTTGTAGGGCTTAAATCACCTGTTTTGAGAAATAGATTCATCCTTGCATTCTGCACCATTTTTTTAACCTTGTTCTTTGATCAATGGATTAAACTCTATATCAAATTAAATTTTTACTACGGTGAAACGGTTACTTTGATTGAAAACTGGTTTGATCTCCACTTTGTCGAAAATGCAGGTATGGCGTTTGGTTGGGAAATTCCTTTTTTAGGTCCGGACGGAGCAAAATTACTCTTAAGTGTTTTTCGGATTGTTGCTGTAGGAGTGATTATGTACTATCTATTAGGCTTAATTAGAAGAAAGGTTTCAAAAGGTTTGATTGTTAGTATATCTCTAATCTTTTCGGGCGCATTTGGTAATATTATTGACAGTTTATTTTATGGTTTAATATTTACCAAGAGCCCTCATCATTCATTTCCTGCTGAAATGGTTCCTTTTGGTGAAGGTTATGCCTCTTTTTTGACGGGCAAAGTTGTTGATATGTTTAGCTTAAGTTTTTTCCCACCAATATTTAACCTAGCGGATGTAGCAATTTCGGTTGGTGTCGGTATGATTATTGTTTTTCAAAGAAATTCCTTCCAGAATGAGTTTTTTAAGAAGAAAAAAGAAAAACCTCAAGATTCTGAAAAAGGTCAGGAATTGGAAGGTAGTAATAATTTTGTTGGATAATACCACTCACGTTTTCTCTTAAATAAAGTCGGTTCATAAAAAGAAAGAATCAAATCATTTTCATTTTTTTGCACACGTTTAATTGGTTATTTTTGTGACAAATTCAATTGTGAATGGGATTAAAGGCGAAAATCGCAAAAATTTACGCAAGGAGACAGGCAAAAAAAGTGCGTTACTGGACAAATAACGCCATAGTTGTTCAGGAAAAAACGATGAAACAACTTGTTTCAAAAGCTTCGAAAACTCAATATGGTAAGGACCATAATTTTTCGTCCATTCAGAATTATGAGGACTTTAAAAGAAATGTTCCAGTTCATGATTATGAAGGAATAAAGCATTATGTTGAAAAAGTAGTTGATGGAGAACCCGATGTTCTCTGGCCTGGTTTGCCTTTATATTTTTGTAAAACATCCGGAACCACATCCGGAGTTAAATACATACCAATATCTAAAGATTCTATGCAGCACCATATTGATGCGGCAAAAAATGCTTTGTTAATGTATATGGATGAAACGGGCAGAGCAGAGTTTACTGAAGGGAAAATGATTTTTCTTCAGGGTTCTCCTGAATTGGAAAAAAAAGGAAAAGTGCCCTTTGGAAGATTGAGTGGTATTGTTGCGCATTATGTTCCTAATTATCTTCAAAAAAATAGAATGCCCTCGTGGGAAACGAATTGCATTGAGGATTGGGAAACCAAGTTGGAGAAAATTATTGATGAAACCATCAATGAAGATATGAGATTAATTTCTGGGATTCCTCCATGGGTTCAAATGTATTTCGAAAGGATTGAAGCGAGAACAGGAAAGGAGATAAAAGATGTTTTCCCAAATTTCTCATTATTTGTACAAGGTGGGGTGAACTATAAGCCTTATCAACCCATTTTTGATAAATTGGTGGGGAAAAGAGTCCCAACGATTGAGGTTTATCCTGCCTCCGAGGGGTTCATAGCTTTTCAAGATTCTCAAAGCCGAGAGGGTCTGTTATTGAATGTGGATGCTGGAATATTTTTTGAATTCATTCCTGCCGACAGTTTTTTTGAAGAGAATCCTCCAAGGTTAAGTTTAAGAGATGTTCAACAGGGAGTTAATTATGTGATTATTCTTAATACAAATGCCGGTTTGTGGGGGTATAATATAGGTGATACAGTAGAGTTTGTATCCTTAGATCCATATAGAATTATTGTTTCCGGAAGAATTAAACATTTTATTTCTGCTTTTGGGGAGCATGTTATTGGAAAAGAGGTTGAAGCTGCAATGATAAAGGCCTGTGTTAAAACAAAATCGGAAGTTGTTGAATTTACTGTTGCTCCACAGGTTGATGGTGGACAAAATAGTTTGCCTTACCACGAATGGTTTGTTGAATTTTCAAAAGATCCCAATGATTTTGATGAGTTTACAAAAATAATTGATGATGAGATGCAGAATCAAAATGTTTATTATCAAGATTTAATTCAAGGCAACATATTACGTCCGGTTGTGCTTACAGTTTTGAAAAGGGATGCATTTGTTGAATACATGAAATCTATTGGTAAATTGGGCGGCCAAAATAAGGTTCCCAGGCTAAGTAACGATAGAAAAATTGCAGATAAACTTTCAAACTTTAAAGCTTAAATGTCTAATAGAATTCAACAAAAAAAAGTAGCTGTTTTAGGTTCGTCCGGTTCAATTGGAACTCAAGCCTTGGAAGTAATAGAGGAACAATCTCACCTTTTTCAAGTTGAGGTTTTAACGGTTTTTAAAAATGCCGATTTATTAATTAGTCAAGCCAAAAAATTCAAGCCAAATGCTGTTGTAATAGTAGATGAATCTAAATATTCTCAAGTTAATGATGCACTTTTTCATGAAAATATTTCAGTTTATTCCGGGGTTGATGCTTTGGAACAAGTTGTTCAATTTAAAGAAATAGACATTGTTTTGACTGCTTTGGTTGGATATGCGGGGCTGAAACCGACTATTGCTGCTATTAATGCTGGAAAAGATATCGCTTTAGCCAATAAAGAGACTCTGGTTGTAGCTGGAGAACTCGTTACGAGATTAGCGAAGGAAAAAGGTGTTAATATCCTGCCTGTGGATAGTGAACACTCTGCGATATTTCAGTGTTTAACGGGAGAGTACATGAATCCGATTGAAAAGATTATTTTGACAGCCAGTGGTGGTCCTTTCAGAGGAAAATCTAAAGATGAGCTGAAAGAAGCTACAAAAACTCAGGCTCTGAAACACCCCAATTGGGATATGGGAGCTAAAATCACTATCGATTCTGCAAGCATGATGAATAAAGGGTTGGAAGTAATTGAAGCAAAGTGGCTTTTCAACTTAAAGCCCGAACAAATAGAGGTAGTTGTTCATCCTCAAAGTATTGTTCATTCTCTTGTTCAGTTTGAAGATGGAAGTATTAAAGCTCAAATAGGATTACCTGATATGAAATTACCCATCCAATATGCAATGGGTTTTCCAGAACGAATTAAAAACAATTTCACAAGATTTAACTTTTTAAATTATCCTGAACTAACGTTTGAAGCTCCTGATAAGAAAACTTTTCGTAATCTTGTACTCGCTTATTCAGCACTCGAGAAAGGGGGGAATGTTCCCTGTGTATTGAATGCAGCAAATGAAGTGGCTGTGGAAGCCTTTTTGAAAGATAAAATTGGCTTTTTGCAGATGAGCGATGCAATTGAGAAATGTATGCAGGAAGTTGCCTTCGTTGATAAACCAGATTTAGAAGATTACATAAAATCGGATAAAGAAGCTCGAATCGTCACTCAAAGAATTATTGAATCATTATAATGGAGTTTTTTACAAAAGCAGTCAGTTTAATATTTAGTCTTTCAATACTTGTGGTACTCCACGAATTAGGACATTATATCCCAGCAAAATTATTTAAAACGAAAGTTGAAAAGTTTTACCTGTTCTTTGATCCATGGTTTTCGCTGGTTAAGAAAAAGATTGGAGATACGGTTTATGGTATAGGTTGGTTGCCTTTGGGGGGATATGTCAAAATATCCGGGATGGTTGATGAGTCAATGGATAAAGAACAAATGAAAGAGCCTCCAAAACCATGGGAGTTTCGATCTAAGCCGGCATGGCAAAGGCTTATTATCATGATTGGAGGGGTTACGGTAAATATTATTCTTGCTTTTGTAATTTATTCTATGATGCTTTTCACTTGGGGAAAAAATGTTTTGCCAGCATCAAGTGTTGCCGAGAACGGAGTAATTGTGAGTGATGTGATGAAGAAATACGGGTTTAAAGATGGAGATAAGTTAATTTCTATCGATGGAAAAAAACCTTATTTATTCTCTGAATTTCAGAATGGAATTCTTTTGGATAATGTTGAAATTGTTGAGGTAAATAGGAATGGAAAAGATACCGCTATTAACATTCCTAAGCAACTTCCTAAAGATGTAATTGCGAGTAAGACAAAAATGTTTGAGCCTTTAATTGGGTTTGTGGCTGGTAAATTTTTGGAAGAGTCGATAAATAAAAATTGTGGCATTCAGGAAGGAGATAAAATTATAGGAATCAAGGATCGAAAAACTCCTTATTTTCAGTATTTTGCCAGAGAATTAATAAAAGATTCCTGTCAAGAATCTTCCATTAATATTTTGCGAAATGGTGATTCTTTAACATTTAATGTTAAAGTTGATCAGTATGGTCGGATAGGTTTGTACAATCAGCAGCTGGATAGTCTTTTAAGCATGGATAAAAAAGAGTATTCATTTTTTGAGAGTATACCTGCTGGCTTCTTTGAAATGACTGCTAACCTAAGCAATTACGTTAAGCAGCTCAAATATATGTTTACATCCGAGGGAATTAAGCAGGTGGGTGGTTTTGGGTCAATTGGTAATTTGTTTCCCGAAAGTTTTTCAGATGAAGATTATTGGCAAAAATTCTGGACAATAACGGCTCTTTTGTCGGTGATTTTAGCCATCATGAATTTGTTGCCCATACCGGCTCTTGATGGAGGACATGTATTGTTTTTATTTTATGAAATAATATTCAGAAGAAAACCTGGAGACAAATTTTTAGAATATGCTCAAGTAACAGGTATGATTTTGCTGTTGAGTTTGATGGTTTTCGCCAATGGAAAAGATGTTGCTGGATTGTTTACTGGAGAAGATAAGGAAGTTAAATCAAGTTGTTGGGAAGAAAGTTCTTCCCCATAATATTAGAAGACAGATAAAAAAGTAAAGTCAGTTTCTAATTTGAGGATAGG
>MDTD01151424.1_pt1 | contig 12506 bp, 10 predicted proteins | sample 811221 | NCBI WGS metagenome assembly MDTD01 (sample SAMN05326646, study PRJNA326480) | marine metagenome | isolation source: seawater | place: Pacific Ocean: South West | collected 2011 | reverse complement strand
CATTCCTTAACAAAGATAGTAAATTTAAAGTGCCTGAATTTTTTCTTTATTTATCCCCTGACGACACCAAAATTATTTTTCCAGAAATAAATTTATCTAAAGATTATATTTTCAAGCATATCCTTGAGCGCTTATATAGTAATTTTTCTCTAGATTTAAATGGCACGCTAAGAAATTTAGTTATTAGACTAAATGATGATCCTGAATTACTGAGTGCTTCTATAGTTGATCTGGGAGTAAATCATGAAACTTTTGGTCTACAAGGTTTAGCAGGGCAACTTACCTTGAATGAAGAGAAGAGTAAGGTCATCATTTATAGTCCTTCAATTGCTATAAAGTCTAAGAAATATTTAGATAAAGAACTTATTTTTAATGATTTCAAGTCTTTACTAAGTTTTAGATTAGTTGGAGACGATTTAGAAATCCTACCTTCGGAGTTCTCAGCACTGATTAATGACCATCAGTTCGAGGGACTAATTTCTGTTCCTCCCGTTCCTACTATTGGAATAGGTAATGTTAACTTAAGAATCAAGAGCAACTTTATAGGACATAAGTTAGCTTTGTCTTTATTTCCCAATACTTCAAATATATCAACAACAAAATCTACCATAAACAGTCTTGTCGAATGCGGTTCTTTTGAGGATATCAATTTGATCTTGAGGTTACCTATTGATGGTATTTATAAAAATAATTCTGAATCCTTTGGAATACAAGCTTTAGTAAAAGATGGATGTTTAAACATAAATGGATACCAGCTTAAAAAAATAAACTCCAGATTTAATTTAAATAACGACTCACTTAGCGGAGACTTTAAAAATGCTGAACTCCTGAACTCTTCAATCACAGCCGATTACGCTATTAGCAAGAACCTTTCAGAGCAAATTCTGAATATAAGGGGAGAATCCGATGGTCCTTTTGTTTCTGTGCTAAATTTGTTAGGGGGAAAAAACCTTAATCAAGAGAATACAGAGGGGGTTCATAAAACAATTTTTGAATACACAACTCCTTTAAGGAAAAAAATATCTTTTCTAGATGAAGACGCTACATTGAAAGTAAAGAGTCAGATTGAGAAAGGTAGCTTTGATATAGAAGATTTTGGTTTAACTGCGGGTAATATTAATTCTTCTCTTGAATGGAATAATAGTGATGGATTTTCGAAAGGACTTTTCTCATTAGATCTTAATTCAATTCCGATTAATTTCGAATTAGATTCGAAACTCTCAGGAAAAGATTATAGTGTCTTTATTGCCCGAAATTATTTGAATTTAAACAGTTTCCTTCCAACAAACATAAAAAATAAAATAGTAGGTTCTTCCAAAACTACATTTCAATTGTTTGTACCCTCTCTCCTGAAGGGCCGTCCATTGAAGGAAATTTACATTCATATCACCTCAAATTTGGCTGGAACAGAGGTCAATTTGCCTCTTCCCTTATACAAAGCTATCAATAGTAATATTGATCTCAGTTTAGATTATTTTCCGGCTATAAATGCAAGTATCCCAAGATTGAAATTTAGATATGGAGATCTATTCAGAGGAAAGTTTAATATTTTAAATGATGGTCTTGAAGGTTTCATCATCGCAGGAAAAAAGAAACAATCAATAAGTATCGAAAGAAAGAAGTTATCATTGATAGGGTTTATTCCTAAACTTGATATATCTCTACTATCTCTATTGGATGTCTCAAGTACCAATAAGGCATCAGCTATTGATATAAAAAAATTAGAAATTGGTGAGATCGTATTATCTAATTTTGTCTTTTCTGAGACCCTTTTAAGTTCCGAAATATCAGATAATTATCTAGAAATAGCGATTAAAAATAATAATCTCTCCGGCAAGGTTTACTTACCAAGAATTACTAGTCTTCAACCAATAATAGATCTTGAAACTGTCAACTTTAATTTTTCTGAAACAACTAGTGATTCAATTTTTTTAGATATTTATAATAATTTTAATCAAGAATTAGCATTCAGAACAAACTCACTTATCCTTAATTCAGTTAATTACGGCAATTGGTCTTTCAATGTAGAACCTACTAAAGAATCTATAACTATTAAAGATATAAAAGGGTCTTACGGTAAGTGGGGACTAACACTTAATAAAGAGGGCATCTCCAGATTGTCAATTTCAAAAAAAGGAATCGGTTGGAGAACGGATTTTGTATCAAAGATCTATTCCGGTTCACCTGAGAAAGGTTTTTTGCAGTTTGGAATAGAGCCTAATTTTGAAATGGACACGATTTTTGCAGAAACGAATCTTTTTTGGAATTCTCTGCCTTGGAACTTTGATTACGACAATATCTATGGGGATATATATCTAGAAGTAGAAGGATTGGTTATAGAGGATCAGGAAGACTTACAACGTCAGAACAATATTTTACGACTGATTAACATCTTTAATATCACAGACTCTTTTGAGAAAGTTACTAATTTGGATTTTAGGAAGCTTTATAAATCTGGATTTAGTTCTGATTCTGTTAAGGGTACATTTAATATAACTCCAACGTTAATAAGTCTTGACTCTCCTATGATTTTCAAAAGTGGGTCCAGTGAGTTTAAGTGGCGTGGAAGAATTGAAAGAAACCAAAACGGGGATTTGAATAATCTTGATTTAGAAGTTGTAATGACTTTACCCCTTCGTGAATATCTACCAGCCTATGCCTTTTTGTTAGGGGGCCCTATCACCGCAGGCATTGTTTATATTGCAGGTAAAGCTTTTCAGAAAAATCTGGATCAATTAAGTTCTGGCTCATGGTCCATTAAGGGTAGTTTAGATGAACCAAAAACAAACTTTAATGGTTGGTTCGAAGATTCAAGAGATTAATTTACTTCTCAATTCTTTCCCTCGACGCAGGTATCTCAAGCTCTAATCTATACTTGGCTATAGTTCTTCTCGATAAGGATATTTTAAACTTTTTTTTCAGTTCAATTTTTAGATGTTCATCGCTGAAGGGATTGGACTTGTCTTCATTACCGATCAATTGCTTTAAAAGAAACCTTAAGTCCTGACTTGTAACATCCGCACCTTCATTGTGCTTATTAACTCTCCTCTCCAGTAGATCCTTAAGAAGGATTAATTTATTGGGTAATTGTAAATACTTATTTCTTACAATCCTGGAAACTGTAGATTCGCTAATACGTAGATTTTTGGAAACTTCTTTATTCGAAATTGCTACCTTGCCTGATTTATCATCTAGAAAGTTTTTTTGGGCTTCAATAAGAAATTCTGATACGACCAAAAGTGTTTGCTGTCTTCTCTCTAAACCTTTTAGAAAAGATTTGGAATCGTAAGTATTCTCAGACTCAGAAGCATTAATTTTATTTCTTATAATCTTCATTAGCTCCTTAGACATGAAATCATCATTCAAAGATACATGCCAATTATTAGAATCACTTACAGCTAATACATCTGGTCGCACATAGTTTTCAGCAGCAGCACCAAAACCTCCAGCCGGATTTAATGAAAGCTTTTTAAGGTTCTTGCTTGTTCTTTCAGAAATTTGTTTTATATCAATTTTTTCTTGTATGAGGCTTCCTAAATTCTCCTTTAACTCCTTGCGTTCTTTCGAAGATATTTCCAAATTTTCTATTTGTATATTTAAAGATTCATTTATGTTGCGATAAGCGCAACCTGGGGGTTCAAAATTTTGAATTAGGAAAAGAATTTCTTCAATGTATTCATCATTTATAGGCTCATTAAAATCTTCTGAAACGATTTTTTTTATATCCTGAAAATTTAATTCTGGATCTAATCTACCATTCTGTTCAACGGAATCTATAAGCAATTGTCCAACTAACATTTGTATCTCATCTAGAGGAGATACTTCTAGCTGATCTAGGAGTTGGTTTTGTAGATCAGAATCTGTCTCTTTTGAAACCGAATTTAAGAAATCTCCTTGGTACAGGATATTTTTGTATTTATCAATAAGATATTCATTCCTAAAATGAGCAACTTTTTTATCTTCTTCATCAAAATAATCATTTATTAGCTCGTTAAGCCTCGCGCTTATTTCAAATCCACTTAAAGAAAGTAATTTAATTTGATTGCCTAAAGAGGTTGTGACATTTAAAGATTGTCTCTGTTGTTGTCTTAGACTTTGTTTTACCATTCTGCTAGAAAGTTTTTTCCAAGGTAAACCTCTTTTACAAGATCATCTTTAGCAATTTCTTTAGGTGATCCATTTGCTATTATCTTACCCTTGTTCACTACTAAAACTTTTGAGCAAATATTCATTGTATCTCTGACATTATGGTCACTTATCAACACGCCTATATTTTTGTTGTTTAGACTTCGGATTGTGTTCTTTAAATCTGATACCGCCAAAGGATCAATTCCAGCAAAAGGTTCGTCTAGAAGGATAAATTTTGGGTTAGACGCTAGAGATCTTGCTATTTCAGCTCTTCTTCTTTCTCCTCCAGATAGTTTTAAACCTAAGGTCTTAGAGAATTCATTGAGGTTAAATTCTTCAAGCAATTCTGAAAGTTTTGTTAGCTTCTTTGCCTTATCTAAATCCTCTCTTTGTTCTAAGGCTGCATAAATATTCTCTTCAACACTTAGACCTCTAAATATAGACGATTCTTGAGGCAAGTATGACAAACCCATGGAGGTTCTTTCAGATAATGATTTATGCTTTAGGTCGGTTCCAGATAAAGAAAGTTTGCCAGCATCACAACGCACAAGTCCAGCAATTATATAGAAGAGAGTTGTTTTTCCAGCTCCGTTAGGACCTAATATTCCAACTGTCTCTCCGCTATTTACCTCAAAGGATATATCATCGAGAGCTTTTTTTTCATAATAAGATTTACTTATATTTTCTATAGAAAGATTCATCCGTTGTTTTCTATTGTTGAGTTAAAAGACTTTATTATCCTATTTTCTTCAAGGTTAAAGTGAATTGTTTCAGACTTAATTATAAATCCATCCTGATCTATAAAAGCTTCACCTTCCATAATCATTTCATTGAGCTCTGATAAAATTGTAATCATATCTGCATAGCCAGTAAGATATTTTTCATCATTTTTAATTTTTACCTCTCCTTTTTTGAATTTAGCTTTTATACCTTTATTATCTTTCACAACTTCTAATCCAGCTGAGTTAATGTCTGCATCTTTCAAAGAAGCGGAAACCTTCTCATTACTTGAAAATTTTTGCCTACTAATATCAAAAGATAATTTCTCAGACTTAATAATGATCTTTTCATCTAGAAGAGTGTAAAAGGATACAGAATCTGTAAAATCAATAAGATCTAAGGTTGTGTTTAATTCCCCATTTAGCGCATTGATGGTTGTATAAAAATTATCAGATTTTATTGTTAATCTCGGCTTTTTAATAAGGTATCTGAATCCTTGAGTTGACTCGGCACTTTCACCGGTTAATGTAATTCTTTGTTTCGAATCTGAAAGAATAAATGAAGGTTCAGTAAATATAGTGTTAAGTTCTATTCTATTATTTAAGTCAAAGGCCAAAAGGCAATTAAAAAAAACTGAGATTAAAGTTAGAGAAGCTAACTTAAGCATATAAATATTAAACTAATCCAGCTTCTATTAAATCATGCATTCTAATTACGCCAACAGGTACATTTTTTGAATCCATCACTGCAAGAGAGTAAATCTTATTTTTTTGCATAATGTCTAATGCCTCTATAGCCAATTCATCCTTCAAAATAGTTTTAGTTTTTTTGGTCATGTAATTCCCTATAGTTTTATTTAGAGGGTCTTTAACTTTATTTAAGGTCCTTCTGAGGTCTCCATCAGTGAATACCCCTAATAATTTTTTCTTCTCAATCACTAAAGCCACTCCAAGGCCTTTGGAGCTAATTTCAATTAATGTCTCAGACAGTTTCATCCCCGATGAAACAACCGGTAAGTCTTCACCTTTTGACATCAAGTCTTCAACCGTTGTAAGAAGCCTTTTTCCTAATTTTCCACCAGGGTGAGATTTTGCAAAATCATCTTTTTGAAACTTATTTGCTTCAAGCAAGGCGACTGCAATAGCATCACCTAGAGCTAAGGATGCAGTTGTACTAGTAGTAGGGGCAAGATCTAAAGGACAAGCTTCTTCAGAAATACCTGTATCTAAGTTTATTAAAGAGTTTTTAGCTATGAAAGAATCTTTAGATCCAGTTATTGAAAAAAATGCACAACCGACTGACTTAAGAAAAGGAATTAAAGCAATAATTTCTTCAGTTTCTCCAGAATGGGAAAAAATAATGACTGCATCATTCTTATTTATACCTCCGATATCGCCATGAAGTGCCTCTCCAGCATTAATAAAACTTGAAGCAGAACCAGTACTAGAAAGGGTTGCAGAAACTTTCTTTGCTATATGTCCAGATTTACCTATACCAAGCGTAATTATTTTTCCTTTCGTCTTAAAAAGTTTATCGCAGACTATATTAAAGTCGGCAGATAAAGTTTCTGCCAGTTTTTCCAAACCCTTAGACTCAATTCTTATTGTCCTTCTTCCAGATTTTAGGTAGTTATTTTTTTTCATTTAGTAAATTTATCTAATAAGCGTAATAAAGTGAAATAAAGTATGAACTCAAGAAAAGCAAACTTAATAATAGGCTAGCTCTCCTTTCTTTTTTTGTAAGAGAAAAAATGTAAGAAGCAAAGACAAAGGTTATCACAAACAGTATTAATAATAATGGCGACCAATCGAAGTATGACCATCCCTCAGACATCTCTTCTCTCAAAAATAAACCAGGTATTGCAAGAACGCATAATCCATTGAAAATATTTGAACCTATAAGTGTCCCTGAGACTGTTTCGTATCTTCCTTTTAATGCCAAAGAGACAGAGGCAGCGATTTCAGGCAAGCTTGTACCTATCGCTAGGACGGTATAACCAATAAAGAGCTGACCTAAATTAAATTTTTCCAGAATTTGATTTGCTCCAAATGTAATCAAGTAAGCCGCAAAAACAAGAGAAACCAGCGACATACAGAGTTTAAGTGCTACGCTTTTATGCCCTGAGTAATCTTCAAATTCACCTCCCTGGGCAACCCCATTTTTGTACCAAAATAATATAACAAGGACCAGAGAACCAAGAAGCAGTATTGATGATGTGATATTGAACGGATCTATAGCTATTACCGCCCACACTAATAAGCTTGAAACAATCAAAATAAGTAAATTCTTGTTTATACTTACATCTTGGCTAATCTTTAATTTTTTCAAAGAAACTATTAAGAGCATTGAGCCAAAAACAAGAGATAGGTTTGCTGCATTAGAACCAATAACATTTCCAATAACCATCGAACCTTTGTTTTCTAAGGATACAAAAAAGGTTGTTAGCATTTCCGGAGCTGATGTTCCAAAGGCTATTACTGTAGAGCCTATAAAAAAAGAAGAAAAACCAAATTGCTGCGCAGCCAAGACAGAATATTTCTCCAATTTTTCGGCACTGAGCCATATAAGTGCTACACCAAAGGTAATTGCCAATATTGCAATGATCATAATATTTATACTTTGTCTTAAGTAAGACGAATACCAGATGCTATAATAGTGCTAAAACTAATCAAATCATATTTATCTCTCATGAAATTTGCCTATTTGAAGTCCTTTCTTGTTCTTAATTTTTTGCTTATTTGTTCTCAGTTATCTTTAGATGATTTATCAGCGCATGAACATGCAGAAAGAACACACAATAATATCATCGAGATAATTCAAACTAAGAATCAACTATTTTTAGAAAATCCTGAACTGTTTACTAAGGAAATAAGTGAAGCTTTTAGCCCAATTGTTGATTTTAAGAGGATAGCCAAAAATGTGATGGGAAAATATGGAAAAAAAGCTACTCCTGAACAAATGTCTGCTTTCTCTATAGCATTTGAAAATAGTTTACTTGATACCTATGCAAGTACCCTTGTTGAGTTTAAAGATGAAAAAATTAATGTTTTACCTCCCGAAGTTCCTTCCAAGTCAAAAACTAAGGCTAGAGTAAATATACAGATAGTTACTTCTTCAAATATTTATCCTGGAAGATATAGCATGTATTTAGACTCAGCCGGTAAATGGAAAATAATAAACATTGAAATTAATGGTATGAATTTGGGTAAGATTTTTAGAAATCAATTCTATTCTCTTATGGAGAAACATCAGGAAGATATAGATCTTGTAATAGAAAAATGGGTAGCTTCAGTATAGATGGATAAATTACTTATAAGAGGTGGCACTCCTCTCAATGGCGAAATCTATGCGTCGGGCGCCAAAAATTCTGCTCTTCCCATTATAGCTTCTTCTTTATTGGCCGATTCTCCTCTTAGAGTAGGAAATCTTCCTCACTTGAATGATGTAACCACAATGCTGGAATTATTAGGTTCAATGGGGGTTGATGTCATGCTTAGCGACGAAATGGAAGTTCAAATAGACACATCAAGCATTCATAATCTTAATGCTCGTTATGAATTAGTTAAAACAATGAGAGCTTCCATTCTGGTTCTGGGGCCATTGCTTGCAAAATTTAGACAGGCCACAGTAGCTTTACCGGGTGGATGTGCAATAGGCAGCCGTCCTGTAAACCTTCACATAGAAGCTATGAGAGCTATGGGAGCTGAAATTAATATAGAGGATGGAAATATCAAAGCTATAGTGAATGGCAGATTAAAAGGAGCAAAAATAATTTTTGAGCCAGTTAGTGTTACTGGAACTGAAAATGTCATTATGGCAGCAAGCCTAGCTGATGGAGTAACTGTCATCGAGAATGCTGCCAGAGAACCTGAAGTAATTGATTTAGCTAATTGCCTAATTGCCATGGGCGCTAATATACAAGGAGCAGGAACAGATCAAATCACTATCGAGGGAGTGGAAAAGCTTGATGGAGCATCTTTCAGCGTTATGCCAGATCGTGTTGAAGTAGGAACCTATCTTACGGCAGTTGCGATGACTGGAGGGAAGGTAAAAATCAAATCAGCCAAACCAGAGTACCTCTCTTCAGTAATATCTAAACTTGAGCTTACAGGCGCCGTAATTTCTTCCGGAGAGAATTGGGTTGAAATTAATATGAATAAACAGAAACCCAAAGCAATTAGCCTAACGACAGGACCTTATCCTTCTTTTCCTACTGACATGCAAGCTCAATTCGTATCATTAAATGCCATCGCAAATGGCAACTCGACTGTCACAGAGACTGTATTTGAAAATAGGTTTATGCACGTTCAAGAAATAGCAAGAATGGGAGGTAATATTACCTTAAAAGGAAATACCGCTGTAATTGAAGGAATAAAAAAATTGAAAGGTGCTCCAGTCATGGCCACAGACTTGAGGGCATCTGCAAGTCTAGTTTTAGCTGGATTAGTTGCTGAGGGAGCAACTACTATTGATCGTATTTATCACATTGATCGCGGATATGAAAGAATAGAAGAAAAATTAAAAATGTTAGGTGCGGACATAGAAAGAATCTCTTGAGGCAAGTTATGGAAAATAAAGATTCATTTATATTGGCATTACCTAGAGGTAGGGTATACGAGGACTTTATCCCAGCTCTCCAAAAGACAAAATTTGCTCTTAAAGATGATCCCAAAAAATCAAGAAAATTGCTACTTGATACAGAACATCCCGAAGTTAAAGTGCTGATAATCAGAGGATGGGATGTTCCTACTTATATAACTTCCGGAGCTGCTCACGCGGGCGTAGTTGGAAAGGATATATTGATGGAGAAAGAAGAAGAAGAGTTTGTAGAATTATCTGACCTATCATTAGGAAAATGCAGATTATCTTTAGCTGGTCGGAGTGATGTCCTTTCTGGTTCTAGCAGACTGAAGATTGCTACTAAGTATCCCAAAAGCTCTACAAAATATATGAATTCCATTGGCATACAGGCAGAAGTAATCTACTTAAACGGAGCACAAGAGATAGCACCTATACTTGGATTGTCGGATGCAATTATTGATTTAGTTGATACAGGTAAGACACTTAAAGAGAATGGGCTTGAAGAGCTAAAGGTTATTGAAAATATATCTACCCGGTTAATTGCAAATAAAGCATCTATAAAAACCAGATCGAAGTTAATTAATGAAATATCTGCAGCTTTAACCCAATGATCAAATTCAAGGAACTTAATTTAGGAAATAAAGAATTCTCTAAAGGCTTTGAATCTTTCTTATCCAAAAGAAACCTAGTTACCGCAGAGGTAAGCAATACTGTTAGAGATATTATTTCTCAAATTAGAAATAAGGGGGATAGAGCTTTAAAATCCCTAACAAAAGAATTCGATAATTTCGCTGCAGAAGATTTTTTTGTATCTGAAAGAGAGATAAATAAAATTTTGAAAGACTTCGATAAAAGTCTAATTAAATCCTTTGAGTTTTCGTTTGATAAGATTATCAACTTTCAATCTGAATGTTTTGACTCACTAAACTTAAATTGCTCTAGAGAAGAGATTACGAGAAAGTTTAGAACGATAGATTCGGTGGGTATGTATATCCCGGGGGGCAAAGCCTCCTACCCATCAACTGTTCTCATGGGTGCTGCCCCTGCCATAGCATGCGGGGTAAAAAAAATCTCTATCGCCTCTCCAGCTCAAAATGGAGCTTTGAATCCTTCGGTTATAGCAGCTGCTAAAGTTGTAGGTATAGACAGAATTTATAAGATTGGGGGAGCACAAGCTATAGCAGCTTTAGCATTAGGAACAGAACAAATTTCCAAAGTTGAAAAAATAATCGGACCTGGGAATGTTTATGTAGCGGAGGCCAAGAAACAGCTTTTTGGAGAAGTCGGGATAGATTCGATTGCAGGACCCTCTGAAATTGTAGTTCTTGCAGATTCCACCTCTGATCCTGAAACAATTGCTTGGGACCTAATGGCTCAATCCGAACACGACTCCGATGCTTCCTCTGTTCTTATTTCCACATCTCAGGAAGTAACCAAAAAAGTAAAAAATATAATCGCGTCAGAAGTATCTTCCTTAGATAGATCTTCCATAATTGAAGAATCAATGAATGCTAACGGTTTGTTCATCAAAATTAACGATTTATCGGATGCAAAAGAGATAATAAATAAATTAGCTCCTGAACATTTGCATCTTGCATTTGATCATAATGATTATGACCATGAAGAAGAATTAATAGCTGGATTAATTCTCAAGGGCAGGGACTCGGCAAATTCTTTCTCTGACTATGTCTTAGGCCCAAGCCATATACTACCTACAAACTCGTCGTCTAGGTTTAGTTCGCCTCTGTCAGTAGAAGACTTTTTAGTTAGTTATAGCTATGTTTCTTTAGATAAAAATAAAGATAAAAACTTTAATGATTATGTCGAGCATACTATCAGAATAGCTAACGCAGAGGGTCTCACAGCCCATGCTATAGCTGCGAAGAAAAGACTAAAAAGTTAATCTGCTTTACCCGCAATCAAAGCTAGCTCCAGTGTCTCAGAATTTCTTTCAATGCTTAGAAAAATTTCTTCTCCAGGCTTAGATCGAGCGAAAGTTTTAAATAAATTTTCGTAAGTAGCGTCTTCAGAATTAATTGAATTTAGAGAGTCATTCTTTTTAAGACCTCCATTTGAAGCTGGCCCACCATCAACTACCTCTGAGATAACTAGTTGCCCCTTTCTTAATAAAGCTTGTCTATCTATACTGAAACCCAACCAACCGCGACGAACCTCTCCATATTGAATAAGATCGCTTATTATCTCTAGGGCATTGGTTGATGGAATTGCTAATCCAATTCCCTCAGAACCTCCACTAGAAGATCTAATTAAGGTATTTATTCCTATTAACCTTCCTTGAGAGTCTATTAGAGCACCTCCAGAATTTCCTCTGTTAATTGATGCATCTGTTTGAATATAGTTGGAATAAGGATTGTCAAACTCTCTTCCTGTAGCACTCACGATGCCCATACTAACTGATTGCCCCAGTCCATAAGGATTGCCTATCGCTAAAACGATATCTCCCATCATCACTTTGTCAGAATCTTCAATTTCTATAGAAGGGAAGGAATTATCAGAATCTTCTATTTTTAGAACCGCTAAGTCAGTACCTTTATCAATTCCTACAAGTTGAGCATTAAACTTTCTGCCATCATAAAGTTCAGTTGTGACACGCAATGTGTTATCACCTACAACATGCTGATTTGTTAAAATATATCCATCGGAACTTAAAATCACTCCCGAACCCAAACTCGTTTTTATTTGACCCGATCTATTGAATAGAGAATTAAATTTCCGCCTATTTTGTTGTGAATTTCTACCAACTATCTGCTCGCTATAAATATTTACTACAGCAGGAGATGCTTTTTTGACTGCATAGTTATATGAAGATTGAACTAATTCGAATTCTTCTTGATTTATATTATCCTTTTCCCATATAAAGAATGCGGAGAATATGTATCCCATAAAGGCCCCAAAAGTGGTATACGTCAGTAATTTTAAGATTGATTTGTAGTTATTCATTTAATTTTTATTTGTCTAAGAATGTTTTATAAACAAAATAATCTTTCTTAGACAGCATAAATTTATAAAGTTCTAGTTGAATAAGAAGGTTGTAAGCATTAAAATGCGCCCGCCTG
>MDTD01071621.1_pt1 | contig 12506 bp, 9 predicted proteins | sample 811221 | NCBI WGS metagenome assembly MDTD01 (sample SAMN05326646, study PRJNA326480) | marine metagenome | isolation source: seawater | place: Pacific Ocean: South West | collected 2011 | reverse complement strand
TGAAGGTTTTGGTTTTAATTCAAATACGCAATTAGTTGTTGAAGATCCAGAAAACTGGGGATGGTCTATTGCATTTGTTGAAGCTGGAACATCTGTTATTATTCCTGGTCAAACAAGAACAGTTCAGCCTAAATGTCCTCCAGGTTGTCCACCCTCACCCAATCCATACAAATTAAACAAAACAAAAGACAAGTAAAATTTAACTATTCTTTCCTTACAAGGAAGAAGGCATAGGTTTAAATTTTGTAGCGCTCACAATAAGCATAAAAAATTTTTATAGATATTTAATCTAAAATCACTTCTGTAAGATTATCTTATGGAAAATAATAAAGATATCCATGCACTTGAATCAATTGATGAACTAGATAATTACAATAGTTATATATATAAAAAAATACTAAGACATATACAGACTGGTACAAATTTAGATTTTGGATGTGGATTTGGAAATTTTTTAAAATTTACAAAGAGTGAGACTAACTTAAGTTTTGTTGGTTATGAAGTTAACAATACTGCAATTAATAAGCTTAAAAACGAAAATATTCCATATGTCGAAAATATTAAAAATTCAAAAAAATATGACAATATTGTTTCTATTAATGTTTTAGAACACATCGAGGATGATACAAAAATTTTAATTAAGTTAGGTGAAATTTTAAAACCAGGTGGCAAGCTAATATTGTATTTGCCACACTCTATGATTCTTTGGACAGAATTAGATAGTTTAGTTGGCCACCATAGAAGATACACTAAAAAAGATTTGTTTGAAAAACTTAAAAAAAGCAACTTTGAAATAGATTCTGTTGAATATGTTGATTTTATTGGTTCTTTGGTGCTAATTATTTTTAAAATTTTAAGGGTAAATCCTAACTACAGTAAAAATCGTTTACTTTTTTATGATCGTACTGTATTTAAAATATTTAAAATTCTTGATATATTTACTAGAAAAATTTTTGGAAAAAATATATTAGTTGTAGCAAATGTTAAAACGTAAAGACATAACACTGACAGCAATAGTGCCTGTGTTTAATGAAAAATTATTTTTAAGAGAATCAATAAAGAGACTTTTAAATGAAAATGTTGTTGATGAAATATTTATTATAGACGATTGCTCGACAGATGGATCAAATCAAATTATTGATGAACTGACTAAAAAATATAATTTAATAAAAAAATTTCAAACTAGTCATAACAAAGGTAAGGGAGGAGCAATTAGAATGATTCAAAATTCAATAAATACAGATTATTCTATAATCCATGATGCAGATCTTGAATACTTTCCTAAGGACATAAAAAAATTACTATCAGAAATAGATCAAGATGAGCCAACTTTTGTTATTGGGTCAAGATTTATCAATAATATTCAACCCCAAAATTATTACAGAACTTATTTTGCTAATAAATTTTTATCTTATTTATTTTCATTTGTACATTTGAAAAAAGTTACTGATATTGCCACCTGTTACAAATTATTTCCAAACGAATATTTTAGGAATACAATTTTAGAATCTAATGGTTTCGAAATTGAAGTTGAACTTGTTGCTAAGTATTTAAAAAAATACAAAAATATAAAAGAGGTAGGAATAGATTACGAATCAAGGACCTACATGGAAGGAAAAAAAATCAAAACTCTTGATTTCTTTAAATATATATATGCAATTTTGAAATTTAGATTCTAAGTTTGATTTATAAATTTAATTAATAATTATATACTTACTTAATGATTTCAAAAACTATATATCAAACTTGGAATACTCAAATATTACCTGATAAGCTTGAAAAGCTTCATAACAAAATGAGACTTAAAAATTCTTCGTTTGAACATGTAATTTATACGGACAGTCAAATGAATGACTATATAAACGCTAATGCTGACAAAGATATTAAAGATATTTATTGGAAAATGAAACATATTGTTGCGAGAGCTGATATTTGGCGATATACAATTTTATTCAATAATGGTGGTGTTTACCTTGATATAGATTCTCAAATAAATGATTCGTTAGATGATTTGATCCAAGATAGCGATAGAGCAATTATCACACCAGAAATTCATGAAAACTTATTTATACAATGGGGACTTATTTTTGAAAATAATCATATTATTCTTGAAAAAACTCTTAATAATATTCTCGAAGACGTAAATAGTGATACAAATAGAAACGATCATCATGCTTTAACTGTTAAAAATTATGCAAAAGCTATTTTTGATATTGCAAATGAAAACAATTTAGAATTCGAGTGGATTCACCCAGAAAAGCAAGAGACTAAAACGTATGAGTTGAAAAATTCCTCATTTAAAATTGTTGGAAATGATTACAACAAACACTTCTCTTTTAAACATAAATTTAATCATTTATTAAGAAATCGTCCAAAAGGCACTGTTGCAAGCACCCATTGGACACAACATGAAGGGCCTATATACTAATTCGAAAATTCCATTCATGAACTATTTTGTAGTCTGAGAGTTTATTTTGAAAGCAAGATCAATAAAAAATATATTCAGGAATGAGAATAAATATCTATAAGCAGATCCAAGTTCTATATTTTTCCAAATTGAAATATAAAGATAAAAAACTAATAAAGAATTTAAAATAATTGTTGAATTTAGAATATTAAAGTTTTTGTAATAACCTTTATTAAGAATAAAAGTAAATAAATAAAAACATAAAAATAGTGTTAAAACTCTATCAAGGAGGATTTGGTCAATGAAAATTAAAATTATATTTGTCAAGTTGAAATTTGTTAGCTGACTAAAGTTTTCATAAAGAATTTGTAAATAAACATTTTCTGATAAAAAATTATCTTCATTTTTTATATTTAGAGATAGTAAACGGCTATAAATATTATTTACAATGAACCCAAGAAAAGGCAGATATGCAATATACGTTTTTTTATACTTATAAAATAAATAAATTGGAATAATAAAAAATATAAATGAAGAAAAAGGTTTTAAAAAATATAAAAAACCCAATACAAAAAAATATAATTTACTATCTTTAATTTCTCTGTTTTGAAAAGCGTTGACAAGAAAAACACTAAATATGTAATTTACAACGACCTCTCCCATAAGTGAATTTATAAACAAATAGCTCAACCAATCACTATTTAAAATTATTGGTAAATAGGTTAAAACCAATATTGATTTTGTAAAATTTGATACATTTAGTTCAACCATCAATAGTAAATTAAGATATAGAAAAATATTTGGAATTAGCTGGTTTAAGCTAAACATTTCCCAACTTAAAAATATAAGATGAAGTTCAGCGTAAATAAAATTTATCATTAATGAATATCCTGGAATGATATTATTTTTTATAGCACTAAATAAGCTGCTTTCGTAGATTTTTTCAGTCATTGGTAGCCAGAACTCTGGTACATCGCTGCTGTACTGAATATAAGAAGGGCTTAAAACATCGGTATTTATCAAAATTAATCTAATTACAATCAAGGTTGTAATGAGAATAAAAATATTTTTAAAATTCCTACCCTTAATTAAAAATATAAAAAATAAACAAATGTTGTAAACCATTATTGTTTCTTTAAAGCTTAAAAATGATCCTAAAACTGGGAGTAATACAAAATTGATAATAAAAACTCCCATAAAATAATAAGTTATTCCGAGAGAAATTGAATCTATATTAAAAATTGAACTAATTTCTTTACCTAAAAGATAAATAAAAATAAAGCATAAAAATGATAAAGATAGACTACGAAAATTTAGATGTTTCAAGTTAGGTACATTCAAAAAAAAATTTATTAAGAATGGAACAGGAATTAGAAGATAATAATTTTTCGAGAATTTAATCATTTAAAAAATTAATAACTTCAATTAATCCATATAAAACGATAGAAATAATTATGTAATTTAAATCTACTAGATCGTTATTTAATAATTTGATAAAAGTCAGAACATGTAAAACTAAAAAAATAAGACTGCCCATGGAAAGGTTGTGCCGTGTGTTTAGATAGTTTTTTAAATATAAAAGTTTTATGAATACTGGAACTAATTTAATTGAACCTGTAAAAATTGGTATACTACTTTTTTCATCACCATAAATTGTCTGAATCGGTACTTCAGAAATTTTAAAGTTAAATATGACCAAGTTAATTAGTAATGAATTTTCAAAAAAATAATCATTTCTCAAATTTTTAAATTGTATACGATTAAAAATATTTGCTTTAAAAGCAATGAATCCATTATTTGGATCTGACACACTAAAATTACCAGAAACAATTTTTTGTAAATTTGTGGAAATTAGATTTCCAATAATTTTAACTGCTGGCATTTGAGAAATAGACGACTTGAATCTATTTCCTTTTACAAAGTCGTAGTTTTCATTTTCAATCAAGCTTATAAACTCTGGAATATCATTTGAGGAATGCTGTCCATCCCCGTCAAATTTTATAATTATTTCTGCACCAATTTCTAAAGCTTTTTTTATACCAACTTTTGTTGCGCCACCAATTCCTAAGTTTTTCTCATTTGTAACAATTATTAAATTATCATTATTTATGGACTCTAAGATTTCTTTAGATCCATCAGTTGAAGAATCATTGACTACTATTATTTTGTCACAGTGATTAAATACTTTAGTGATTACATTAAAAATTGATTTTTCTTCATTAAAAACGGGTATTACAACAACTTTCACAACTTAATTATAAGTAAATATAAAGATTTAAAATTCAATTATCTTTTTTTTGGAAATTAGTTGTGTATTGTCTGAATACAAAAATAAGAAAAATCAAAAAAGATATTGAAGTTAGGACATTAACTTGCGGGCTATCTAATGCTGTATTGTAAGGCTCAAGATAATATATCGAAAAGTTGTAAAATAAAAGTGAAGATATCAGAGTTATATCTTTATTAAAAGTAAATACATAAACGATACAAGAAAAAAAGAAGAAATAGCCAATACTATAATTTACAAACCTAAATGGCTCATACAGGCCTTGCAAAGACCAAAAAATAAATATAACAAGATTTATGTAGAGGGATAATTTAATTACTTTTGGAATATCTATCCTTAAGTAATTTATAAGTATTGTCATACAGAAAAAGTAAAAAATCAAAATTGAAAAATATCCAATATAACTAAAAGTAACATCATTATTGCATTTTAAAAAAGTTGATAAAGTCTGACAATTTGCTGAATTTTCAGAATTAAATGCTGAAAGTATCCAATAAAACTGATTATAAACATCGCGATTCCAGTCAAAATAATCATAAGGACTAAGGTAAATAATAAATCTATAAAAACTTTGAAAACCTAGAAGTAATAGTAGGTTAAGAGATACTTCTTTGAAAAAAATCTTCTTTTGACTTAATAATATATAAAATAAAATTATTAATCCATAAATTATTGATGATAGATGGGCAAGAGAGAATATTCCATAAAGTAAAAAAATATTATTTGTATCTTTTTTTTGAAAATCACCTCTCAGCAGATAATTCAAAGAAATTAAAAATAATAGAAATGGCAAATTTCCTACAGAAGCAAGAAATATGTTCCATCTTACGCTTGGTATGCTTATCAATAAAAAAATTAAAAGATATTCTCTATTACCAAAGGACCTTATTTTCATAAGAGAAATAAAACTCTTGATAATCAAAAAAATAATTGACACTTGGACAACAAGCATTGAAAGTTTATAAATTTGATAGCTCGAAAGACTTAAAAAATTTATAAAGCTAAATATATTATTTAATAATGATAAGATCAAAATAAATAATGGTCTTCCTTGATATGGATTCGTTTCATTAAAAAAGTTATCTAATGAATTTATAGCAAATTGATAAGGTCCTTCATCACAATGTATTGGTAAACGAATATTATTAAAATTATATATTTTAAAATCTTTAATAACTTCTACACACCAAAACTGTTGGTTAGAGTAATTTTCAAGAAAATAAAAATCTATAAAATACACAAGTCCGATTGAAAAAAATGTAATCAGTAATACTTTAAAATTATTTTTCATAATAAGAGGTATATACAGATTATAACCTACAATATTGTTGAACAATAAAAGAAGCCTTATACAATTTTATAATTTTATTTCTAAATAATTCAATAAGGTTTGAAATTGTTACGAAGGTAAACTGTTAGAAGCATATGAAAAAAATTATTGTAGATTTAATACAAAGCCCTTTTCACATTGTCTATAGATTATTTTTTTATTTTATGTTCTATTTTTCATCTGTTTTTATTTCATTAACTTACAGTGTTATTAATTCTCCAGATTTTGCAAAATACTATAGATATTTTGAATTTTACTCTGGAAATATAGAAAATCTTAACTTGGAGCAAGGTCATTTTTACTTTTTCATTAATTATTTAGTAATATTAATTTTTTCAAACTTTATGGAATATTTAACTTTATACGAGATTGTAAATTTTTCCGTTCATTTTGGAAACTCTTTAATATTTTTAGTTGGTTGCTTGGGAATGAAGAAGTATTTATCAAGATATTTTAATTTAAATAATATCTATCTCGTTTTATCAATTTTATGCTTACTTCCTACAACTTTTGAATTGAGAGTTACGCTTAAACCTGAGTTGTTAGCTTTCTCGTGTATAGGTTGGTTACTATATTATATAGATGAAATACTAGAAGAAAATAATACTGGAATCAATACTATTAAATTCTCTATTATTTTTAGTATTTTAGTTACTTCAAAAATTTCAATAGGGTTTATGGTTGGTTTATTTATTTTATTAGAAGTTATTTATAACAAAAAAGAGTTAATAAAAAAAATCAATATTAAAAGGTCTTTGATAGTAGTAGGTTTGATCATAATTTTATTAGTTGAGAATTTTGTTTTAAATAACAAATTCATAACCGAGGTTGAACATGAGGAAAAATATAACAATCAAGCTGGTATTGAATTTTTTATAAACTTTCCAATAGAAGATTTAAGAGATAATCCAAACAAGTATTTTTTCTCTGAATCATTTCTTGGTATAACACTATTTGATTCATTTAACGATTTTTTTGGTTTTTACGTAAATTCGGAACATACTTTTCTTAATAAAGATAGAAAAAAGTTTTTTAAAGTTGTATTTGCAAGTAGTGAAATATTTCCGATTAAATTAAGGTTTGATAAAGCACAAAAAGAATTTACATTTTCCGGTCCTTACGATAGAGGTTGGAACGAAAATAATTATATCGATGAGACAAGAATGATTTTTAGTTTTGCATTTTCCTCAATTTTTTATTTTTTACTTTTTTTATTTATATTATTTAAACGGAGACTAAGAATTATTTTGTTTACACCATTTCTAGGAATATTAATAATTTCTATATCTGCTCTTGGTTTACTTGGAACAAATAATTTTGATCCAAGTACAGGTGATAGTTTTAAATCGTTTTACTATAGTTTTTTTATATTATTTGCATTTATAATTCTTTTCCTAGAAATATTTAAATACAATATTCTTAAAAAGACACTTTCAATAACTCTAGTTTTATTGTTTCTTTTTTTCTTAGGTTTTCCTTTTGCGTATGATCAAGCAAATCAAGAATTTTTGATTTACTTAAACTCATACTTTCCTACATGTGAACTTAATAGATTTGTCACAGATTTTCTTTTAAATATCAATTTAGAAGCATACTGTGATAGTAGTTTTGAGAGTAAAAACTTAATAAGTCCAGAAGCGGAGATTGGAAATCTAAATTTTAGTCTCTACAAAGTTCCTTATTTTAATGCTCTTCTTGGGTTTTTATTGATAGTTTTACTTATGCCTAAAATTAAAAACTTAAATAGTTTAGAAAGAATATGATGGACCAACAATTTAATCAACTTTCTAAAGACGAAATCATAAATATTTGCGGTGAATACCCTGATGGATTTGAAGCAGCTGATATATTAAGTGATCCAGATTTTGTGTTTACAAATGATGTTGGCTACTCAACTGTTAAATTATTTGATATCGACGGAAATTCGGTTTTTGTTAATTCTTTTACAGAGTGTCACCATTATGTAAATGGTGGATGGAATTTTATCACTTCAGAAATAGATGAAAGCACATTGCATAATTATTTATCAATTTTTTCAATTTTGTTATTTTCAATTGGTTATATCTTTATTAAAAAGTTTTTTATTGGTTCTGTAAAATGACAAGAACAAATTTATATCTAAAAATAATTCTTTTTTTATTAATTGTTTTGGTACCTTTTTCAATTTCAGATTATCGTGATAATGTTACCCCAGAAAAAATAACATCCGATTTAAGATTTTATGAAATCAATACTTGTAGCATTTCACTTGGAGAATTCTTGATTCATAATCCTAATGTAATTTATCAAGATCATTATAAAATTAGATACAACAATTACTCATCTCTAAGGTGTTTTGGTCAAATTACAGGAATTGATCAAATTAACCACACTTTTTATATATCTATAGGCACAAATACATTTATTAATATATTTTTACAATCTTTGTTTTGGTTGTTTCTATTTACATTCATCCCAATAGATAAATTTAGAAACTTAAAATTTAGTGATTATATTTCTATTTCCATGACATCAGTACTGATTTGTTTGTTGATTTATTCAGAAAGAAGATTTTACAATAACGCATTTTTTGAACTTGAATTTATTTATCATAGATCTTTTCTACATATATTTATTTATATTTTTACAATCATTTTTTTTAGTTTTCACATTATTAACAGCAGATCTGGTGAATTAATCAATTTTTTGCCTTTTGCGTATATTTTTATTGGTGTATTTAGCGGGATGAATATTTATTTTCTAAGTTTATTTCTTTGTGCTATTGGAATTAATAAAACTATAAAAGATAGGAATGTTAGAAAGATATTTAATATTATTAATTTATTAATCTTATTTTGGTCTTACAATGCATCAGGTCTTTTTTATTATTTAAAACCGGATAAAATACGTGGTCTTTCACATGGTGATTACAACTTCTTATCAGTATTAGTGTGGAGTTATTTTTCTATATTTTGCTTAATTGGAATATATTATTTTATAGATCAAAGAAAAGAATATTTAGACTTTAGAACCATAACAAAAAATTTTCTTTATTCAGGTGTTTCAATTCTATCCATTGGTTATCTAAGCTCGTCAATGCCTTTTATAAATTTTATGAGCTATTACTACTTTGGACAAACAAAATACGGAACAGATAATCAAAATTTATTTAGCGTTGATATTTGGGGGACGACAGAAGCATGGAGGGGTCTATTTCCAAGTTCTGAAACTATTGGTGAGTTTTTTGCATTAGGATTGCTGATAGTTTTTATGTTCAGGAAAAATAAATTTGAGAAATTGGAATATCTTTTAATTCCAGTTTTATTGTTAGGATTACTTTTATCCAACAACAAAGCAGCTTTTGTTTTAATGGCTTTTTGTATTGTCCTGAAACTAAATTTTGAGAAAAGCTTTAAAATCCAAACAAAAATTATAATTTTTGTACCTGTTTTATTATTACTTTTATACTTCATCAGAATTGAAAACCTATTTTATGATTTAAACTTTTCTGCATACAAATTTATTGGTATGGGACAAAGTTACAGTCTTGAATCAAATATATCATCTTCCATTCTGTACTTATCAGATTTAAGTAATAAAAATTTCATAATCAGATTTTTGCTTGTTGCATTTGGTCTGGTTGCTTTTTTAATAAATAGATCTGAGTTATGGGGAATATTTTTTGCTAGGTATAACCCCACAATAAGTGAATTTTTCATTGGAAGTGGGCCATTCATATTATCAAATCATTACGGTGAAATTGATATTTTTAATAAGAGAGTTTTTACAGGGACTGAGCTCGGATTTCTTTTACCCCACTCATCTCTGCTCTTAATACAATTATTCTTTGGTTTTTTAGGGGTAATTATTTTGTCTTTATATATTCTAATTTCACTTAGAAAAGTTAAAAATGTAAATTATGATCTCTTTTTAATTGGTTTGTTTATCTCAATTAATCTAATTAAAAGTGACTCCTTACTTTATTTACCATCACTACTTCTTTATGGAATGTTTTTTGTATTGATTAGTAATAAGGTCCGCACAAAGCCAAAGATTTGATCTAAAAAAATTTTATTTTAATTTTATAAATTTACTATTTTTAAAATTTAACTTGTTATTTTCAACAATCGAGTCGAAAAAATTCCACGCTAAAACAAGTATGTACTCATAGTTGTCGACATTGATACTGTCTTTACATTTAATTTGTATATTTGTTTCAGGTATAAATTTATTGTGTTTTATTTCACTGTCCTCTAGTACATATTCAAAGTGATTAGAGTTAATTCCAAAGTAATTTAATACTGTTGTAGCTTTTGCAGGTGCCCCATAACCAATTATGTTGTTTTCTTCAGACAAAATTTCATTTATTCTATTTAATGAATCTATCTTTATTTGTTCCACATCTTTGGCAAACTTATAATAAGTTTCAATTTGATCAAGTTTTTTAGTTTTTTCCATTTCAATAAATTGTCCAACACTTTTATGAAGTCTCTTTTTCTTGTTTTTACTAGCATATATCCTTAAAGATCCACCATGAGTATCTACTTCTTCAACTTTGTAAACCTTGAGATCAAAATTTTCAAAAAATTTCAAGACAGAAAGTACGCACCAATAATTTACATGTTCGTGATAAATATTATCAAACGTAAGATCTTCTATTGTTTTTAATATATATTGAACCTCAAATATAAATTCTCCATTCGTAGTTAAAAGTTCTTCAATATTTTTTAATATTTCTTTTAAACCATCATTATGAGCAAATACATTAAAGGCAGTAACAACATCAGCTTTACCATACTTTTTTACAATTTTTTTAACAGTTTTGTTATTAAAAAATTCTGGCAAAGTAGTAAGGTTTTTTGAGTTTGCAATTTTTGCTACATTTTTTGCAGGCTCAACACCAATTACATTAATTCCTAATTCTTTAATTGGTTTTAGAAATATTCCATCATTACTACCAATATCAACAACTAGTGAATTATTTTTTAAATTTAACTTTGTTTTTAGTTCTTTTGCAAAATCAATAAAATGTTTTTGGAACTGTTCAGAAGTTGAAGATAGATATAAATAATTATTAAACATTTTTTCTGGAGGTACAACAACACTGAGTTGGGAATTTGAACATGTTTTACAAAAATTTAAATCAAGGGGATAGAGATCGTTTGGTTCATTTTTTTTACTGTTTAAATTGTTAGCGAGTGGAGAAAGGCCAAGGGAGAGATAGTGAACAAACCCCCCACCGCAAACCCTGCAGGTTGTTTTATAGTTTTTAATTAAGTTTTGAGATAAATTATCATCTACAAGTTTATACGGAATTGTATGGGTTATCCCAAAGTTTTTATGCTCCCTTTCGCCTGTTACAAGATTCAAAAGAACAGAATCTTCTAAGAAGATCATTGTATGAGCAACGTTTGGAGGTATTATGGATAGCTCGCCTGATTTTATCAGTCTAGTTTCAACAATAGAGTTTTCATTGTTTAAATCTTTCGAAACGCTTATGTAACTTCCAGAAATAAGTAAACACTTTTGTGTTTGTATAGGGTGGAAGTGATTACCCCTTATGCTCCCTTTAACTGATTCAACAGTACCTATCATATTTATTGTTTCATCAAAATAATAGTTTGAAATAATCCCACGTTTATCTTCATAATTATCTTTACCGCTGATAATTACTTCATTAGTGAGCTGAATCGGTTTATTTCTCCAATCTTCATACATTTCAGAAATTGAATTTGGTAAATTGTATAAATATTTAAAACCAGTCTTTTTGATTTTTTTAGTTGAGAGTCCGTAACCTAAATTAGGTATATCATCATCAGTTAATTTTATTGTTATATTCTTATTTATTTGCTTACATACTTCAGCTACTTGTTTAACAGTAAAAGTCTCGTTCGAAATATGGAAAATTTCTTTTTCTATTTTTTCGTTGTTACCTACAAATTGCATCGCCCTTGCAACATCAACAACATTTACGAGACTTTTAAGTTGTTTTCCTCCACCAAAGAGATTTAATTCACCATCGTTTGCTGTAATTTTTGCAAATAAATTAGGCATTATATTTAATCTGGTAGAGTCGTCAGATTTTCCATAAACTGAACCTAATCTTAAAATTACATAATTTTTTCCAGATTTAATTAAATCTATCTCAGATTGATATTTTGTTTTTGAATACTCTAATACTGGTTTAGGGGTACTGCTTTCATCAATACTTTTTTTAACAGACGATAATCCCTCAAATACTACGTGAGTTGATGGAAAAATGATTTTACAGTCTGGATTAGAAAAATCTATAATATTTTTTGTTCCTAAAATGCCAACTTCTTTTATCTCTTCATTTGCTAAATTATTTGACTCAGAACTAACTCTTGGAACTTCTGTTATTCCTGCCAAGTGGTAAATGATATCAAAATCATATATAAATTCTTTCATTGTGTTTTTATCTAAAATATCTAATTGTTTGTAATCAATACCCCAATTTTTTAAATTATTTACACGTGTTGAAT